>Ga0129299_1000033_pt1 | contig 63216 bp, 48 predicted proteins | sample ConPoolayeCmetaG_FD_94477 | JGI IMG/M metagenome (GOLD analysis project Ga0129299, IMG submission 94477) | Hot spring microbial mat communities from California, USA to study Microbial Dark Matter (Phase II) - Cone Pool mat layer C metaG ...
GGCGCGACAAGCGTTGGCCGGCTGCGTGTTCGTTACGCTGGCCGGAGAGGTGGTCGGCGCCGACGCACGGCTTTCGTTCGCCGCCACCCAGACGGCCGACGGGCTCATCAGTCGCAAGGCGCAGATCCGCCAGCTTATGGTCGAACGCGACGACCTGGAGCATCGGCTGGTGACGCTGACACGCCGACGTCTGGAGCTGGACCGGGCGCTCTCCGATCTGCAACTGCATAAGAGCGGGTTGATGCAGCAGATCGCCACGCAGCAGCGGCAGCAGGCCGAGCTGCGACAGAAACGCGGCGCGGTCGAGGAGGCCCGACAACGATTGGAGCGTGAAGCCGGCTTGCTGGCCGACGAGCTGGCCACGGCCCGGCGCAGCCACGCCGAGTTGACCGCTCAGTTGGAGTCGCTCCAAGCCGAGCAGGCCGCCATCAGCGAGTCGCAGCAGGACCAGCAGGCCCGTATCGACGCCCTGGCCCAAGCCTTGGCCGAGTGCCAAGCGGAAGTCGCGCGGCGTGCGGCGGCGCGGACCGCCGCCCAGGTGGAAAGTGGTCGCGCTATGGAAAAACGCGCGGCCGCCGAGGAGGCCTTGCGGCTGGCGCAGACCCGCCTGAGCGGTGTGGAGCGCGAGCAGCAGCGAGCGGCGGCTGAGGCGGCTGAGATTGGCGCCCAGATTCAAACCGTCGAGCAAGAGCTGCGCTCGGCCCGCGAACAGCAGGAGCAGCAGCGACGGACGTTTGAGCAGCGGCAGGCCGAGGCGCTGCGCCTGCGCGAGCAACGCCAGCAACTGCTTCAGCGATTGGAGCAGTGCGGCAGTGCGGCACGCGACCGGCAGCGGCAAATCGAGGCGCGCGAGGCGACCATGCACGAACGGCAGGTGATCCTGCGCGAAACCGAAGTGCGGCAAGAGAACCTGGTGTCGCGCTTGCGCGACGAACTGGGCCTGGACCTGCGCGCCGCTTACGACAACTATCAGCACACCGAGCAGGATTGGGAGGCGATTCGGGCGGAGATCGAAGAGCTGCGCGCCAAGATCGCCCGGCTGGGCAACGTCAATCTGGATGCCATTGCCGAGCTGGAGGAGCTGACGCCGCGCTACGACCGGCTGGTCTCACAGCGCGACGATCTGATGACGGCCAAGGCGCGGTTGGAGACGCTGATCCGCGAATTGGATGAAGAATCGCGGACGCGCTTCGCAGCCGCCTTCGAGAACATTCGCAGACAGTTTCAGGAGGTTTTCCGCAAGCTGTTCGGCGGTGGCAAGGCGGACATCTATCTGGAGGACCCGCAGCAGCCGCTGGAGTGCGGCATCGAGATCGTGGCCCGACCGCCCGGCAAGGAGCCGCAAGCACTGTCGCTGTTGTCGGGTGGCGAGAAGACGCTGGCGGCGATCGCGCTGCTCTTCGGCGTGTTCCGCAGTCGCCCGTCGCCGTTCGCTTTTTTGGACGAAGTCGACGCGGCCCTTGATGAACCGAACACGGAACGCTTTAATGCCCTCGTGCAGGAGTTCCTGTCGCAGACGCAGTTCGTGGTCATCACGCATAGCAAGCGTACGATGGCCAATGCCGATGTGCTATATGGAGTGACCATGGAAGAGCCGGGCGTGAGTAAACGCGTCGGCGTCCGCTTTGAAGAGTGCGTGCAAGCGCCCTACGTGGCGTGAGCGTGGTTGGTTTCAGGGTTTCTTTTCATTGAGGTAGCGCCATGGCAAAGAAGAAGAAAGCCGCCAAGAAGAAGGTCGCCAAGAAGAAAGGCACCAAGAAGAAGGCCAAGCGCAAGACGATGGCCTGCAAGCCCTGCTGAACCCAGGGCGACCTTCAGCCGCAACGCCACATCGCTGATCAGGGATTGGCGCCTGCGGCTTGAGCAAGCAGGGCATCCGCAGCGTGCGCAAGTTAACTGGCGGAGCGGACCAGCACCTGAAAAACCGGCCTGTGTCCCTTCCCCGAGCCGCGCTGCGGATGCTCTCTTTTTTCGAGCGCTGGTTGCTGTTGTTCCGTCCGTGGTCTTTGGCCTGAAAACGCAGCGCCCGACCGGTGCGTTCAGCCACGCCGCTCTCGCGGCCCCACGATACCGCTCGTTGAGATCTGACGACGGCCACGTCATGCTCCGAACCGACCTTCCAACTTGCCCGGCGGCCATTGGATCAGCCGGAAACCGGCTACTCCGTCCGTGATAAGATACAGTTGGGTGCCGCAACGGTTGGGCGGCGATCACGGAGTGCGCATGGCGGTCCGGGCTCTAAAGCCGATTCGCTGCCGACTACGATTGGCCGACGCCTTCACGCTGATCGAGCTGCTGGTCGTTCTGGGGGTGATCGCGGTCTTGCTAACGATCTTGCTGCCGGGGCTGTCGGCGGCACGCGAGCAGGGCAAGCACGCCAAGTGTCTGGCGAATCTCAGCCACCTGGGGCGCGCCTTGTGCCAGTACGCCTTGGAAGACCCCCGGGAACAGCCGATCCCGATCCACCCGGCCATGCTGCGCCCCTGCGCCTACCGCGAGTGGCGCACCGTGAACTGGTTTGCCTGGGGCGGACGTTCCGGACAGACGCCTTTCCTGACGGAGGCCGGGCCGCTGCTGTTGTCCGAGGGCACGGCGCCGGAGTCCCGTCCGCAGTACGACGCTGCCCGAAGGCCGCTCAACAGGTTCTTATTGACCGGAGTGCACGAGTTCGAGCGGCTGAGCTTGGAGTGGTATCACTGTCCTTCGGATCGTGGCTATCCCTACCATGTGGACATCGATGATTCGCCGCTGCCGAACGCCGAGCGTCCCTGCTACGACACGCTGGGCAACAGCTACCGGGCCAGCCTGTCGATGATCGCGTTGGCGGATGGCCAAGGTGAAAGTCAGGGGCATTTCTCGACCGGCCCCTGGGGGCACCGCCTGTCGACGCTTCGCAGTCTCTCAAGACTGGCGCTAGTTGGTGAGCCGCTCTTCTTCAACATGATCGGCCGCGACGACCTGCCTGACCCGGACCCGGTACTGGTTCATGGGTGGCACAAGCGCTTCATGACCGACAACCTGTTGTTTTGCGACGGCTCGGCGCGTCCCACACGCGCCGTGCGGCGTCACAAGTTCGACCCGGCCACCGCAGTACAGATGGGGGTGTACGACGCCGGCTGGTTATCGCGGGGTGACACTTGGCAACTGGATGACTACCCCACCCCTGGCGCGCGCCTGTGGGGCAGCCCGGAGCTGTGGCGGGCCCGTTATGGGGAGGATTATGACTGCAAGTGGCCGTTTGCCCATCGGCAAGAGAACATGCACTGACATTGACATTGCGGTGCTGTACCTGGTAAAGGGCAACGCCAGGCCGCCCCACTTTTCGACCACGGTTATTCGACGGGCTGGTCGGGGTTCGGATCGGGTTCGAACACGACCTGGCCCGCGCGCTTGGCCCGCCTCTTGTTAGAAGGTTCTCCGGATCGGGCCGGCTTGACAGTCGGGGGGCGTCGTCCGGCCGCCACTTCGGCCTCGAAGGCCTGTTTGCGCCGCAGGATGTGGTGATAGTGCTGACCGAAGCGGTGGGCCTCGTCACGGATCTGCTGAAGCAGCCGCAGCGCCGGGTCGTTGCGGGGCAATCTTAGCGGTTGCGCGCGCGCCTGGACGTACAGCAGCTCCTCGCGCTTGGCCAGCGACACCACCATGGCCGGCTTGACGGCGACCCCGCCATCAGCCTCGATCGCTCGCCGCATGTGTTCGAAGGCCTCCAGTGCCGCATGCAGTTGCCCTAGTCCGCCGTCGATTAGAATGATGTCGGGATACAGCTCTTCGGCGACGGCGGCGTAGCGATAACGTCGGGCGATCACCTCGCGGATCATGGCATAGTCGTCGACGCCGCCGACCGTCTTGATCTTGAACCGCCGATAGCCACCCTTGAACGGCTTGCCGTCGATGAAGCACACCAGCGAGCCGGCTGAAGCTTCACCCTGCAAGGTGGCGATGTCGAGCCCCTCGATGATCCGCGGTCGTTCCGGCAGGGTCAGCAGTTCCTGAAGCCGCTCCAGACCGGCGGCCGGGTCGATGAAGAATACCTCCGGCTGCACATCTTCCTGCACGTCACCGGATAGCGACAGCGATTCGATTGCCGCGATGCGGTCGCGCAGTACGGCGGCTTCTTCGTAGCGCTGCTCCGCTGCGGCCGCAGCCATTTCCTTGCGCATTTGGCGTACCAGGGTGCTGCGCTTCGTGTTCAGCAAGCGACGCAGCCGGCGGATGTCGGCCAAATAGGCTTCGCGGCTGATGCGGTCGGCGCAGGGTGCGCTGCACTGGTTGATGGCGTGCAGCAGGCACGGGCGAAAAAAGCGTCGTCGATCGTCGTCAGCGCTGATCTCCAGCTCGCAGGTGCGGAACTTGAAGATCTTCTGAAGGGTGTTGATGGCCTCGCGCAAACCGGCCGGGTTCAGAAACGGGCCGTAGAGTTTGCTGCCCCGCGGGCGCGGTGTACGCGTCAGGTAGACGCCTGGGAAGTCGTCAGCGGTGCGGATTTCGAGGTATGGAAAGCTCTTATCGTCTTTCTGCCGTTCGTTGTAGCGCGGCTGGATATCCTTGATGAGGCGATTTTCCTTGAGCAGGGCGTCGACTTCTGTTTCGCACTCCAGAAAGTCGATGTCCTCGATCAGTGTGGCCATGTGGGCGATGCGCGGACCGCGGGTGGCGAGCAGGTCGGCCGAGTCCTGAAAATAACTGGCGACCCGCGCCCGCAGGTCGCGGGCTTTGCCAATGTACAGTACCACCCCGTCGCGGTCCTTCATCAGGTACACGCCGGGAGCCTTGGGAAAGCTGGCGATCTTGGCGCGCAACCGCTGCACGCGGGCATCATCGTCCATGGCGCGTGGATTATACCCCCCTGGCCCAAAGCCGTTGTTCGGCGCAGCGCGCAAAGAGGGCCGCGACCGGCGCGGCCCTCCAGGGATCGACCGAGTGCAGCCGTTCAGCGCCGCCGCAGCAGCACCATCAGTCCGAGCAACAGGGCGCTAGCCGGCTCGGGCACCGGTGTGAAGGTGAACTGCATGCGTGTGGCAGTGGTCGGGCTTTCGCCGGTCCAGGTACCGCCGACGTAGGAGCGTGAGGCTTCCGCGCTGCCGGCAGCGCGCGACACGGAAAACACACTGGCAGGACCGGTGGTCACGATCTCCACCAACAGGTTGCCCAGGGCGGGATCGTAGGTGAACGGAGTTCCGGTGAACTTCAGCTCGAAGTTATCCGGTCCACCGCTGATGACCGTGTATGCGAAACTCGGGTTGTTGTAGAAGGTGGTTACCGGCCCGACCGCGTTCGGGGCCCCGCCGCCACCGGCCACCGGCACGCTCAGCCCGACCGGACTGGCCTGCCCAGGCACCCGGTTGGTATAGCCGAGATTGATGGCTACCGGCTGAGCGATCTGCTGACCGGCCAAGCCGGGATTGGGCGCAAAGCCGATTGATTCGATGATCGCGGGTAGGCCTCCCGTAGCATTGCTGAAGAGCGTGGCGCTGAACACCTGGTGCATCGTGCAGGCACCGTTGGAAAACGGGATGTAATTGTAGGCCGCGTGCGGAAGCGTCGGGAACACCTTGACGTCCGCTTGCGCCATCCCGACCAACAGACCTACAGCGCACAGGCAAACAACTAACTTGACTTTCATGGACCGTCCTCCTCCACGCGGCCGACTTTGTGACTTGCAGTTTTTTGGCTGGCCGCTGTGCCGAATACTGAGAATACCCTGTCCGGTCCGTGCTGGCAAGCCAAAAATGCGATTAGAGGGCCTTGTCTAGCGGAAATGGTCCTTTGCCGACGGCCCGCAACAGGTTACACTGCAAATCTGGTCTGGCTAGCCTTGACGACCGATGTAGATCACTGTCGCCGGCCGGCGACGCAATGCGCCCTGCGGGAGGGCGCCTTGCGTCCCCGGCTTGCGTCCGCGGGACAGCAGCATGCCTTCAGACGCCGCTCTTGAAACCTGCCAGCAACACATTGGATATCGCTTCTGCAACGTCGATCTGCTGCGCTCGGCACTGCGACATGCCTCGTCGGCCAACCGGCGCCTGGAAAGCAACGAGCGCCTCGAGTTCCTCGGCGACGCGGTACTAGGTCTGATAATCTGCGAGACACTCTACCGACTGCTGCCCGACGCCCTCGAAGGTGATATGACGAAGATCAAGTCGTCGGTGGTTTCGCGGCGGACCTGCGCGGCCGTCGCCCGGGCACTGAATTTGACCGACGGCTTGGTCCTCGGGCAGGGCATGGACGAGGAGTCGCTACCCAGCTCACTGGCGGCTGGAACCCTGGAAGCAGTTATCGGAGCGATCTATCTGGATGGCGGGCTGGAGGCGGCGCGGGCATTTGTCCTGCGGCACATGGACCACGAGATGCAGCGTGCCATCCGCTCCAAGCACCAGTTCAATTTCAAGTCGCAGTTGCAGCAGTATGCGCAGCGCGAGTTCAACGCCACCCCGGTCTACGAGTTGCTCGACGAGAAAGGGCCGGACCACGCCAAGTGTTTTGAAGTGGCGGTTTCGATCGGTAGCCGGCAGTTTCCGAGCGCTTGGGGCCCGAACAAGAAGGAGGCGGAGCAGAAGGCGGCCCGGCTGGCGTTGTTGGCGTTGGGACAAATCAGCGAGCCCCTGACCGAAGACGCGCTGCCCTGATGCGGGGGTTGCACCAAGGGGCGTTCGGGCATAAACTCTTGGGTTCTCGACTGCTTGGGAGACCCGGATGTCGATCGATCGATCACTGCGCACCCGAAGTTCGTTGGAGCGCCATCGCAACGTCCTGTCGCGAGCCGAGCGCATCGCCTACCTGCAAGAGCAAGAACGGTGGAGTCCGGATCAGAGCCCGTTCCACTTGCCGAAAATCGCCCACCGCAAGGCCAAGACCGGCAAGCGCAAAGCCGCCAAGGCAGAGGTTGCCGAAGCGGCCGCCGGCGAGCAGAAGCCGCAGGCTTAGAGTTGCGCACAGGGGCGGGCGGGGCTGAGGTTGGTGGTTCGTCGGCCCAGGGCGGCGGTCGGCCGGTAAGTTGTGCGCTGCGGGCCAAGACGGTACACAGTGACAAGCCTGTTTCTCGAACCCACGTCGTCGGCCAACGTAGGGAGTAAAGCTAGATGCTGGCGCGATGCCGTCCGCGGTCCCTGGACACGACGACTCAAGTGCTTATAGCTGCGAATCTTACGTTTTGGCCGTTGTGCACTACACCCAGCCGTCACGTGAAGTTCGCGCGCCGCTACGGTGAATGTCATGGCTGCCCACGCGCATCTGTCGGTCAAATCTGAGACTTGGCGGGCGACAGCCAAGCTGATCGCCACCCTGTTGGGCGGGGTGTTGGTATTGGCCTCGTTCGTGGCGGGTTGGCTGTTCCGCGAATCGGGGGGTGAACAAGGGGCAGCATTTTACAGTGCTGTGTTGGCCCTGGTTGGTGCTTTGTTGCTCGCCGTGCCGCTTTGGTGGCACGCCATCAAGACCCTCTGGACTGGCCAACTGCACATGGACGAGCTGGTGGCGTTGGCGATTCTGGCGGCGATGGTGAAAGGGGAGTACCAGACTGCCGGGGTGGTGGCATTTTTCCTGCTGATCAGCATCTTGATCGAAACCCGTACCGCCCTGGGGGCCCGGGCCGCCATTGAAGGGCTGGTCCGGCTGACGCCGACGAAAGCCCGGCGTGTGCTGGAAGACGGGACTGAAGAGACCGTTGAGGCTCACGCGCTACGCCCCGGCGATACCGTTCTGGTTCTGCCCGGCGACAATATCCCCGCCGACGGAGTAATCATCGACGGCTATTCGACCATCAACGAAGCCAACATCACGGGCGAGTCTCTGCCGGCGGAGAAATCAGCCGGTGACGAAGTCTTCGGTGGCACCAATAACGTGACCGGGGCGCTGCGCATCCGTGTCACCAAGGTCGGACAAGACACCACCCTGGGGCGGGTGCGCGAGCTGATCCTTGACGCCGAGCGGACCAAGATCCCGTTGATGCGTCTGATCGATCAGTATGCCTCGTGGTACACGCCGGTAACGCTGATGGTGGCGGCGGTGGTGTGGTTTTTCACCCAGGACATGAACAAGACCATCGCTCTGTTGGTGATCGCTTGCCCGTGCGCACTGATCCTGGCGACACCGACCGCCATTGTGGCGGCCTTGTCGGCCGCCGCTCGCTTGGGCGTTTACATCAAGGACGTTACCAATCTGGAATGGGCGCGCAAGCTGACGGCGGTAGTGTTGGACAAGACGGGGACGCTGACCACCGGTGAACTGGCGGTGACCCGCCTCATGCCGGCGCCGGGGGTGGACCCGGCTGAGCTGCTGCTGACGGCGGCCAGCGTCGAGCGCCTCAGTCGCCATCCGGTGGCGCGCGCCATTGTCAGCACGGCGGACAAAGCGCGGGTCCCGCTGCGCGAGGCCAGCGATTTCGAGGAGGTCTCGGGCAAGGGGGTGCGGGCTCGGCTGGACGGCCAGGTGGTGCAGGTCGGTCGGCGAAGTTGGGTCCAGGAGTGCGGGGCGGACCTGGCGCCCTTGGCCGGTGAGAAGTACGCCGAGCCCGAGGGCCTGAGCACGCTGTACGTCACACGCGACGGTCGCTGTCTGGGATGGATCGGGCTGGAGGATCGCACGCGCCCGGAAGCACGCCAGGCGCTGGATGAATTGCGACAGCTCGGCATCCGCGATCTGATCATGGTGACGGGTGATCGTTGGTCGGTGGCGCGGCGTGTGGCCGCTGAGATGGGGTGCTCGGACGTGCAGGCCGAAGTCCTGCCGCAGGACAAGCTGGCGCTGGTGGATGCGCTGAAGAAGAAAGGGCATACGGTGGCCGTGGTGGGCGATGGGGTCAACGATGCGCCCGCCCTGGCGGCCGGGAACCTGGGCATCGCTATGGGGGCCGCCGGTAGCGACGTGGCCATGAATACCGCCAGCGTCGCTCTGATGAGCAGCGACTTGCGGCGGATACCGTTCCTGGTCAGTCTGTCGCGCGCCACCACGCGCGTCATCTGGCAGAATCTGATCTTCGGCGTGTCGTTTATTCTGATCGTTGAAGTTGCCATCGTCTTCGGCAACGTGCACCCGATGCTGGCGGCCTTCCTACACACGGCCTCCTCGGCGCTGGTGGTGTTCAACAGCGCACGCATGGTGCGTTTCGGCGAGCACATCGAGTCGCACGCGCCACGCCGTCGCGACGAGCAGACTGCGCCGGAAGGGCGTGTGGCATTGCAGCCAGTGTAAACGCGGGGCGACGCTCAAGGAGCTGCCAGAAGTGCGTAGTGCCAAGTACGAAATTGTGCGACACCCCGTCCCGCGGAGCGCGGGACGCGCACTTCGTACTTCTCACGACGGCTGGCCGGTCGCGTATTTAGCCTACCTCGCGCGTCTCGAACAAAGCTGTGCCGACACCGAGCACCCCCAGCGAGTACAGGCCGGCGTAGGCCGCCACCTGGCCCACTTGGGCGGCGGGAATGATCTGTTCCTGGGTCAGAGCGTCGCCCACCCAGAAGAACTGGAAGTTCGGCACGATCGCATAGGCCAGTTTGTAGAACCAAGCTTCGCCGGCGGCCGCCGGTCGGCCCAAGTAGTAGTCCGCCAACAATCCCAGAACATACACAGCGGCGCACAACAGCAGGGTCAATATTTGCCCGAAGCGCGTGGCCAGCGTGACCGCGAAGGCCGTCAGGATGAGCACGCCGCAGAAGGTCATGGTGACCGCGTAGATGAGCTGCATATCACCGAAGTCGGTGGTCGGCGACTGGAATTGCCAGGTGCGCGAAAAGAACAGCACGCCGACCAGGGCCAGCGTTCCGAGCGGCACGACCCAGGCCATCAGGGCAGTGGGGAAGTACCAGCCGTACACGAAGTTGCCGAAGGCGGCCGCCAGCAGACTGATCAGCAGGGCCAACGCGCCGAACAACAGCACCGGCTGGTCGGGCTTGTCGGAAGCGGTGGACAACACGCCGTGGCGCGTCGCCAGGAACAGCACCAGGCAGAGAAAGTAGTAGCCCAAGCTGACGGCGCCGCCCACGCCCAGGTACTTTCCGAGCAGGAACACCGGGCGACTGACCGGTTTGGAAACGACGGTCAACACGGTGTGGGATTCGATTTCGCGGCTGATCGCGCCGGCCGCACCGAAGACGCTGGCCAGCAGTCCATACAGCAGCAGAGTGGTCAGGCCGATGTCCTGCACCATCTTGGTGTCGCCTTCGCGGTTGCCGAGCGTGAAGCCGGCGACGGCCGGGGTCAGCGCCACCCAGAAGCCCATGACCCACATCAGCACGGCGTAGATGGGCTGACGGACAGTCTCGCGCAGCGTGTTCCCGGCGATGGCCACCAACTTGCCGAACATAGACACCGTCTTTCTGCCGGCCGCGCCGACGCGTCGCAAACCGTCGGCGCCCCTAGCGGCGCGACTCGTGATTATGTGCTTCTCATACGTCCGGGACAAGAAACGGTGCGGCGGGAGTTGCTATTCGGGTTGGTCGGGTGAGGTGAGCTGTGACCGAAACCAGCGACACACGTAGCCGGCGGGCGGCCCTGGGCGGGTTGGTGGTCCAAATCGTGGCCTTCGCGGCCCTGTTCGCCCTGGGAAAGGCGACCAACTCCTGGGCCACGTACCACCTCTCCTGGTTCGTTCTCGGCGGAGTGCCGATCTGGTTCGTGTCCTTGCTGGTCTTCCGGCAGCGCGAGCTGGCGGCGCTGGAGGCGCTGGACCTGGAAGAGCTGCGGCGTGAGAAGCGCGCCGGCGGCGGCGAGGCGCTGTTCGGTGAAGAAGAGGCGGGGGGCCTGGGATTCCGCGTCGCCGCGGCACGTTTGCGCTGGATGCAGCGCTGGCTGGTGCCCGGATTCGGGCTGGCAACGGCGCTGTATCTGACCGCGGCCGGCATCTGGCTGTGGCGCAGCCTGACCACACCACAGACGGTCGAAGGCATCACGCTGCCTGGAAGAAGCGTGGGCGGGGCCGGCTGGGCCGAACTGACGCGCGTGCCCATTGCCATGGTGGTGCAGGCCATCCTGATGCTGGGGATGTTCCTGCTCTCGCGCTACACCTCGGGGATGGGGCGCGTACCCGGCTGGCAGCTTCTGCGCGCCTGCGGTTCGTATCTGTTGGGCAACACGCTCCTGACCATGGCACTGCTGGTGTGTCTGGGGGTCCAGCAGTACGCCGGCACGCCCGTCTGGGAGCAGACTCTGGCCTACGTCATCCCGGTCGTCATGCTGGTTCTGGCGATCGAGATGCTGATCAACTTCGTGCTGGACATCTACCGCCCGCGGGCACCGGGGGTCGAGCCGCGCGCCTGCTTCGACAGTCGGTTATTGGGGCTGTTGGCCGAGCCGGGTGGCATCGCCCGTTCCATCGCCGAGGCGATCAACTACCAGTTCGGGTTCCAGGTTTCGCAGACCTGGTTCTACAAGCTGTTGGAGCGGACTTTCGGTTGGCTGGTGCTGGCCGGGGCCATTTCATTGTGGCTATTGAGCACGATTGTGATCGTCCAGCCGTATGAACATGTGATCATCGAGCGCTGGGGACGGCAACTGAACGCGGCCCGACCGCTGCCGCCCGGCGTGCACCTGAAGTGGCCTTGGCCGATCGAGGTGGCCCGCAGCTACAACACCGGGCAACTGCACCAATTGCACATCGGGTTCCAGAACCCGCTGGCCGTGCCGGACTACGGGCAAGCCATGAAGCAGGTCATGCTGTGGACCGACGAGCGGCACATGGGGCTGGAGCACTTCGACTTCATGATCTGCCCGCCGCGGCGTGCCGACCAACCTGCGGCGGCCGCGGGTGCGAGCCAGCCGGCCGCTGGAGAGGTGGTAGAAGTCCGTGACTCGCCGGTGAACCTGATGCGCATGGACGTGGTGGTGCAGTATCGCTTGTGTCCCGACCGGCTGGACCGTTTCAGCGGAACGCACATCGACCCAAGCAGTGCGGTACGCAACGTGAGCTGGGAGGAGACCACGCGTTTCGCGGCGTCGGTCACCGCCGACGACTTGCTGGGCCATGACCTGGGGCAGATCGGCAACATTCTGCGCGAGCGTATCGGGCGCCGTGTCGAGCCGCTGGGGCTGGAGATCGTGTATGTCGGGGTCACGAACGTGCACCCGGAGAAGACCGTCGCCGAGGCATATCGCAATGTTGTCAAGGCCGAACAGGAGAAAGTAGCCGCGATTCGCGAGGCACTGGTGACGGAGAATGAGCGGCTCTCTAAAGTGGCCGGCGAAGCCGGTGTGGCGCGCCGGCTGGCCTTGGCAGTGGAACGCAACCGCAAGGCCAGCGAGCTGCTCAACGATGCCGAAGCGCTGCTGAGTGCTGCCGATCCGGCCGTTGTGGCCGAACTGAGTGCGCGCCTGGAGCAGTACCAGGAGCTGTTTGCCGCGCACGTCGATGCGTTGGCGCGGCTGGAGCGGGTGCGTGATGACCAGCGTCAAATCGAGCTGGACTTCGAGCTGGGCTTGGGACGCACGCTGGTGGAGCGAGCGCGGGCCCATCAAGCGGTGAGCGCGGCCGAGGCGGCGGAGAAGGCTGCCGCCGAGAGCCTGGAGCGTGCCTTGGCGCCGCTGCGTGAGGAAGCTGCGGCACGCCTGGGGGCGACGCTCTCCGCAGTGCTGATCCAGGCCGCCGAGGCGCGCGTGGCGCGTGGCTACTGGGAGCAGCGCCTGGCACAGGGCTTCAGTCCGCTGCGTTTGGAGGGTGAAGCCGCGGCTTTGCTGGCGCAGGCCCTGGCGGAGCGCTGGACCAAGGAGATGGAGGCTGCCAAGCAAGTGATTCAGATGCAAAACGAGCGCGAAGCCTATCGGGCGGCCCCCGAGATATATCGCGCCCGCCGGCTGATCGACGTGCTGGTACAGGGCATGAAGGAGGGGCGCAAATTCTTCCTGGCTTTCGACCCGCGCGGCCGCCTGGTGCGCGTGCGGTTCAATGTCGAGGATACGTTGCGCTTGGAACCGGTTGACTTGCGCACGCCGCGACCGTAAGGCGTCGTGCCGGCGCGGCCCGCGGCCGCTGAGGACCAGCGATGAGCAGGGTATCGCTTCCCACGGTGTTGGTTGCCATCCTGGTGGTGGCGATTCTGTTGGCCTACGCCTTTTCCTATCAGGTGGGGTTCAACGAGGTGGCGGTGAAGGTGCGTCTGGGGCGGGCTGACGAGAACAGCGTCATCCGCGAGCCGGGACTGCGTTTCCGCTGGCCCTGGCCGGTCGAATCGATCACCAAGTATGACGTGCGTCTGCGCACGCTGGATACGCCGGAGTCAGAGATCAAGACCGTGGACGGCAAGAACGTCATCGTCGGCGCATATGCCGTCTGGCAGATCGCCGACCCGCTGCAATTCTATCGGCGGGTGCCGTTCCGCTCGGTGAGCGAGGCCGAGAAGCAGATGCGCGCGCGCATCACCCAGGTGCAGGCGGCAGTCATCGGTCAGAGCACGCTGGCTGACTTCGTGAACCTGGACGCCGCCGAGACCGACCGCAACTACGATCGTTTGTTGGCTCAGATGCTGGACGGGGTGGCAGCGGGCCTGCTGGCGGACTATGGCATCCGCGTGCGGCAGATTGGCATACGGCGGATTTCGCTGCCCAAGGAGGCCGCACAGCAAGTCTTCGAGAGCATGCGCCAGGAGCGCAACAAGCTGGCCGCCCGCTACCGGCAGGAGGGCAAGTCGCGGGCCGAGGGCATTAAAGCCCGGGCCGAGGCCAATGCCAAGCAGATACTGGCGTTTGCCGAGCGACGGGCGCGGGAGATCGAGTCGGCGGGTATCCGGGCGAGCACACGCATTCTGGAGACGATTCCGGCGGAGGATCGGGATTTCTTCGTCTGGCTGCGCTGGTTGGATGCACTTCAGGCCACGCTGTCGCAGAAGACGACCATCTTCCTCGACCAGGAGTCGCCTTTCTTCGAACCGTTCGTTCGTCCGCCGGCCACCACGCCCGGCGGCCGGAGTGAATGAGAAGGGAGCGGAGAGAGATGCGGCGAATCGCTGGCGCCCGGCAGAGAACCGGCGGGAAACGCGTCCGGACCGACCCATGGTCGGCACGGGCGCCGGCATGGTGCGGTTTATCAGGAGCTAGTGATGACCAGTGAACCGCGCTCGACGGCCCAGCCGCCGACCGGCATGCCGACCGTAGACCCGGCGCACGAGTCGCTGGCCCGTGCGCTGCGGGCCAGCTTCAACATCCTGCGCCTGCTGATGAGCGTGCTGGTGGTGCTGTACGTGCTGTCGGGTATCTTCCGGGTCGAGCCGGGAGAGCAGGGCCTGGTGTCGCGATTCGGTCAATTGCGGCTGACCAGCGGCGAACAGGGGCAGACACCGATCTTCGGTCCCGGTTGGCACCCGGCCCTGCCGGATCCGTTCGATAAGAAGTACATCATCAGTGGCCGCGTGCAGGACTTGAAGGTGACGACCTTCATGTTTCAGCACAAGGAGGCGGCCACGTCCAAGGACTTGTCTCAGATTGTCAGCCAGTCCACCGATCTCAACCCTGGGGTGGACGGGGCGATGTTGACCGGCGACCGCAATCTGTCGCACGGTCGCTGGGAAGTGCAGTACAAGATTGACGACGCCGCCCTGTTTCTCCAGAACGTCGGGGCCACGCCGGCGGACTTCGAGCCGTTGTTGCAGCGGTTGACGGAAACCGCGGTAGTGCGCGAGGTGGCGGGGCGCAGCGTCGAAGAAGTGACGCGCACCGCCTTGGAGGCGGCCCGTCAGGGTGTGCAGCGCCGCTTGCAGGCCGCTTTGGACGAGTTGCAGACCGGGGTGCAGGTCGTGCAGGTGGTGGCTTACACCATCGAGCCGGGGGCAGTGCGCCAGGCCTTCCTAGACGTGGTGCGGGCCGAGAACGAGCGCCTCAGCCTTCAGGAAAAAGCCGAGGAAGAGGCCACCGAGATCCTCAACCGCGCCGCCGGTGATCTGCACAGTCCGCTACTGGAACTGATCGAAAGCTACGGGCAGGCCCAGCTTGCCGGAGCCGACGAGGTGGAGCTGCGGCGCCGGTTGGCGGAGATCGACGCCCTGCTGGAGCAGGCCAAGCGGCAGGGAGCCGGGCAAGTGGCCGTCAAGCTGGCTGAGGCGGACGCCCGGGCCGACCAGATCAACGAAAGCCTGCGCAGCGAAGTCCGCCAGTTTCAGGACTATCTCCAGCAACGCCGGACGCAGCCGGGGGTCACCGAGTTGAGTCTGTGGGTGCGTATGCGCAATGCGATCTTGTCCAACCGGCTGAACGAAATCTTCTTCGTGCCGCAGGGCAACGAGATCGAGATCCACATCAAGAGCGACGAGGAGCGCAAGCGCGAGCTGGAAGAAGAGGCCATCCGCAAGCGGCAACAGAGCGGCCGGTAAGGTGGGGCGGCGCGGCGGCGCCGCTTGACCGTTCAATGCCGGTCGGACGAGGAGCAGTGTGAACGCGACAGCCGTCATCAAGGCCGTTGGGCTGACCAAGGTCTTCCGCGACTTCTGGCGCCGGGCACGCGTCCGGGCGGTCAGCGATCTCGACTTGGACATCCACCCCGGCGAAGTCTTCGGCCTGCTCGGACCGAACGGCTCGGGCAAGAGCACCACCATCAAGATGATCCTCGGATTGCTCTATCCGACCCGCGGCTGGGTGAGCGTGTTCGGTCGGCCGCCGGATGATGTGCGCATCAAGGCCCGCATCGGCTACCTGCCCGAGGAGTCTTATCTCTACCGCTTCCTGAACGCGCGCGAGACGCTGGATTACTACGGAACCTTGTTTCGCCTGGAGCGCCGCGAGCGGCGGCGGCGCACTGAAGAACTGTTGGAGATGGTCGGGCTGCGGTCGGCGGCCCGTCGTCCGGTGGGCGAGTACTCCAAGGGGATGGCCCGCCGCATCGGGCTGGCCCAAGCCCTGATCAACGATCCCGACCTGTTGATCCTTGATGAGCCTACCAGCGGCCTGGACCCGATCGGTGCCAAGCTGGTGAAGGACATCATCCAGCGTCTGAGCCGGGTTCATAAGAAAACCATCTTGCTTTCCAGCCACCTCCTGGCCGACGTGGAGGAGGTCTGCGACCGTGTGACGATCCTGTACGGCGGGCGTGTGCAGGAGAGCGGTCGGCTGGAAGATATTCTCAGCCGACGCGACATGATTCAGATGACTTGCGAGCGGCTGACACCGGAAACCGTCGCCGAGATTTCTCAACTGGTCGCGACGCGCGAGGGCAAAACCGTGACCGTGGCGACACCGCGCGACCGTTTGGAGGCGCTCTTTCTGCGCATCGTGGAACAGGCGCAGCAGCGGCGATTGGAGACTGCCGGCAGCGCCGCCGGCGGGCCGATCGCCAGCTTCCTGGAACAGCCGCGCCAGGGGGCGGCTCTGCTGGCGGAACTGGTGCGGCCGGAACCAGTGTCGCCGGCAGCGGCGGCCCCCGTCGTCGGCAACGAACCGCCGCCGGTAGGCGTGGCGCAGGAAGTCCTGGAGGAGCTGGCCGCCGGCACAAGACAACCGCCGCGTTCTCCAGCGGCCCCCGGCGCGAGCGGACCGGCGGCCCCAGCGCCCGCTCCTGAAGCGCAGCTCGACGAGGTGGACCGCGACCTGCTGGCGGACCTGACCGGGCAGCCTGAACCTCGGGAGCGTCCATGAGCCGCGTACTGGCCATCGCCCGGCATACCTTCGCCGAGGGCATCCGCATGCGGATCGTCCTCGTGTTTCTGATTCTGCTGGTGTTCCTGCTATTGCGGATGCCGTTCGCATTGCGCGGCGACGAAACGCTCACCGGGCGCTTGCAGAACTTCCTGGCCTATTCGCTCGGCGCCCTGAGTCTGCTGCTCAGTCTGGCGACGATCTTCTTTTCCTGCTCCACTCTGAGTACGGAAATCCGCGAGTGCTCGCTGCACCTGATCGTCACCAAGCCGGTGACGCGCTTCCAGATCCTGCTGGGCAAGTGGATTGGCGTGAACTTGCTCAACCTGCTGATCCTGGCCCTGTGCGGTGCGACCATTTACGGGCTGGCCTACTACATCCAGTCGCGTCCCGAGCAGTTCTACCGAGACCGCCTGCAAGTGCGGGATGTCGTCTGGACCGCCCGCGAGGCTGCCACGCCGGTCGTTCCGCGGCAGGAACTCGTCAAAGCTGCTGAGGAAGACGTGCGGGTGCGTGTCGAGCGCGGCGAGGTGGAAGAGTTCAAGAAGGCCGAGGCTTTGGCGACCCGGCTGACGGAGCTGCTGAATCAGTGGCGCCAAGTCGAGCCGGGCGGGTACAGGGTGTACGAGTTCAGCGGCCTGGCGCCGCCGGAGCGCGAAGATACGGTGCTGCAAATCCGCTACAAGGCCCTGGGCTTGCCGTTGCCGCCCGGAGAACTGCTGGCCATCCGTTGGGTCGTGCTGGATCCGGAAACACAGACGCCGCTGGCGATGCGCGACACCATGGAGCGCAGCGGCGAGACGCATCAGTTTCTGGTGAACGCCGGTCCGGTGGTGCGTAACGGACGGGCTTTGTTGCAGGTGATCAATCCACTCGATCCGCGCAGCAATACCACTGTCTTTTTCGAAGGCGAGGACAGTCTGCAACTGTTATATCGCGTGTCGGCATTCGAGCCGAATTTCGTCAAGGGTCTGGCGATCATCGGGCTGCAACTGGGGCTGCTTAGCGCGCTGGGCGTATTCTTCAGCGTTTTCGTCTCCTTTCCGGTGGCCTGCCTGTGCACCGCCACCTTCTACCTGCTGGCCTTGGGCATGCCGTGGATCATGGAGGTGATCGGGACGACGGCCCAAGTGCACTTGGGCGAGCAGGACCCCTACGGGCGTTTGGGGCCGGCTGTTCGCGCCATTCTCGTACCGGTATTGAAATACGGCGTACCTGACTTCACACACTACAACGGCATCGGCCGGCTCGTCGACGGTCGCTACATCGCACCATCGCTGCTGGCCCTCAGTGCCGCGCGCACGCTCTGTTACGGGCTGGCCTTGCTGTTGTTGCCTGGCTGGTTGATCTTCAAGCGGCGCGAGATAGCCGAGGTGGTGGTCTAAGCGGCGCCGTCAGGCCGGATGGCAGTTATGTCCAATCGTCGGCTGGTGCAGTTTGTCGGACTACTGGCTTGCGGGGCACTGTTGGCTGCCGCCGCGCTGCGCATGCCGCGGATCAATGCCGGTCGCGTCAAGCTGAACATCATGGGGTCGGAGTCACCCCTGGAGAACACCCCGCCCGAATACGTCTTCTACATACAAGTGTTCGGCGCGTTTCGCGGGCTGATCGCCGACATCGCGTTCATCCGCGCCGAGAGTTTGAAGCAGGCCGGGCGTTTCTATGACGCCATGCAGCTTCACGAGTGGATCTGCGCGCTGCAACCGCATTTCCCGGCGGTGTGGGAGTATGCCGCCTGGAACATGTCCTGGAACATCTCGGTCACCACCTTTACGCCGCAGGAACGTTGGAATTGGGTGTACAACGGCGTGAAACTGCTGCGCGATCGGGGGATTCAGTTCAACCCGCGGGCGATCAACCTGTACAAGCAGTTGGCCTGGACATTCAACAACAAGATGGGGGACACGACGGACGAGTTTCACTACGCCTACAAGTGTCAGTGGGCCTGGCGCATGCATCTGCTGCTGGGCCCGCCGCCCGACCCGCTGGCCGGTGCCGACCGCGAGAATCTGGTCCGCGAGATCAGTTCGCTTCAGAGCCTAGGCCTGCTCGAAGAAGCCGGTCGCAAGACCTTCGAGCAGAACCAGGAGCGTCTGCGGCGTTTGGCCGAGGCGCGCGGGTTGCCCGCCGAGCTGCCGCAGCTTCCGACCGCGACGACCCGGCCGGGGCCGCCGGAACTGTCGGAGGCACGCATCGCTCAGTGGGCGGAGGTGCAGCGGCTGCGGGAGATCCAGCAGGCCCCCGATACGCTGGCTGAGCTGTATCAGCGCGAGCCGGCGACGCGCCGGCTGGTAGCCGCCCTGCGTCCGCTCGGCATCGAGATCAACGACGAGCCGCTCAGCGAGGACACTTACTGGGTTGAGCGCGGGCTGGCGTTCGCTTTCTTCCAGCCATACCGCGCCCTGGCTGAAAGGGAAGGCACGCGGGCACAGGTGATGCGGCGGCGTACCACGGCTTACGCGCAGCAGGCGCGGATGCAGAGCTTGGACGAGATCTTGGGAATCAGTGCGGGTGATCCCGCCGGGCGGGCGTTGGTGCGCTTTTTGCAAAAGAAGGTCCTGCGCGAGGTGTACAAGCTCGATCCCACACTGATGATTGAGCTGGTCGAAAACTTCGGAGCCATGGACTGGCGTACGGTTGATTCGCAGGCGTTGTACTGGGTGGCGCGCGGGCTGATCGCCGGCGGCGAAACGGTCAATCGCTTCGGACACGACAAAACCAACACGGCGCGCATCCTGTTCTTCTGCCTGCGGAACCTGTTCCTGCGCGGTCATGTGGTCTTCGAACCTAATCCCGAAGCCATCCACCAGTCCTACCTGAACCTGACCCGCGACCTGAACTTCATCGCCGCCATGAACCGCGCCTACCTGGAGTATGGGCCGCTGTTCGATCCGGACACCGGCGGTACCGGCGGGGCCGGCGGCACCTATCGCGGGGGACATGTGAACTTCCTGACCGAAGCCATCCGGTTGCTGTATCTGGCGGGTCGCGAGGACGAGGCCGCCTACTACTACCAGGTTTTGCGCGAAACCTACCCGCTGACGGTTGCCGGTCAGCCCAACCCGGCCTTTGACAAGAGCTTACGCGACTTCGTGCTGGACAGCTTCCGCGAGAGTCTGTTGGCCCCCAGCTCGCGCGACATACTGATTGTCATCGAGGGGTTCCTGTTGCGGGCGTTCGAGGAGCTGGCTGCCGGCAATCTCACCAGCTACACACGCTACACTCAGGTGGCCCGGGAGTACCACGATAGCTATATGAGAGAGAAGCGGGCGGATCCGCTGACCAAGCGCGTCTGGCTCAAGGAATTCGACCAATTGCAGATCGATTCCTTTGCCGCCTGGTTGTTGCGCCCGTCGCCTGCGGAGGCGGCTACGCTGCACAAGGTGCACCTGTGGCGCAATGCGCCCGTGATCCTGCGCCAGGCCGTGTATGACGATCTGCTGCCGCTGCTGAAAAGCGAGTGCGAGTTCTTCGAGTTCGATGTCGCCAAAGCCTTCCCCGAGCCGCCTGCCATGGATGAGTATCGCCGGCAGCATCCGCGTCGCGCCGAACCCGAGCCGGAGCCGGAGGTACGAACCCTGCCGCGCGCTCAGCAATAGGCTGGCTGACGGCCGGCGGGGCTGTCGCTGCCGGCCCACCGGGCCCCGGGCAGGGACGGCATGCGTATAGAATAGGACGATCCCGGCGCCGGCCGCCGCGAGCTTTGATCAGTCGACTGCCGAGGACCGAGCATGCCGCTGGCCACGTTACTCTTTCCCATCATCGCACTGTTCCAGCCCGCAGCCCCCAAGATCGCCGTGCAACTATTGGCGGCTCACGACGCCGTTCAACCCGGCGGACAGACGGAACTCGCTGTGGTGGTCGACGTTCCCGCGGGCTGGCACGTCTACCATCCGGTCATAGTCGCTACCGGCGCTCCGACGATCATCAGTTTTCAGGCACCCGCCGGCGTGACCTTCGGCGAGCTGCGCTATCCCTCACCGACACTCGGCCGCAGTCATGATCTGGAGTATCTGGCGCTTGATGGTCGCTTTGTCGTACTGACCACACTGCAATTGGATCAAAACGCACCAGCGACGCCGCTGACCACTGTCGCCCACGTGCGCGCCTTGCTGTGCCAAGAGCTTTGCTTCCCCACGTCGGCCTCGGCCAGTCTTACCTTGAATGTAACCACCGCGACACCAACGCCGGTCAATGGTGAGCTGTTCGAACAGGCCCGTGACGCGCTGCCCGCCCCGCTAGGTCGAGCACCGCATCTTGAGGGTGGTCGGGTCGAGGTTTCGCCGGATACGCTGACCATCGGTCAGGGTGCAGAACTGCGGCTGACCGTCCGCGTCAAGAAAGGGCATCACATCCAGGATCCCGACCCGGGCGTGGAAGCCCTGATTCCCTCGCGGCTGTTCATCGAACCGCTGAACGGACTCAAGTTCGAGTCGCCGCGCTGGCCCGATCCGATCGTCAAAGAGATCGAGGGTCTGGGCAAGGTGCGTGAGCAGCGCGGCGAGTTCACGGTGCGTGTCCCATTTCGCATCATCGACGAGCAGTTCCCCAGCGGCCCGGTGAGCCTGCGCGTGCTGTTGACGTATCAGGTCTGCTCCGATGCCGGGATGTGCTATCCGCCGCAGACCGCCGAAGGCTTGGCTCGGTTCACGGCGCGCACGCCCAATGCGGAGGCGCCGACACCATTGGGGACGCTGGTTCCGCGGATCGGTGCGCCGACGGAAGAGTGGTCGGGGCCGCAAACGGGCGACAGTCAGCCGACGGCGGCGGGTGAGGCGATCAGTCTGACCGCCATTCTGTTTTTTGGTCTGCTTGGTGGGCTGATACTGAACGTGATGCCGTGCGTTTTCCCGGTGATTTCGATCAAGATTCTGAGTTTTGTACACCAGGCTGGCGAGCAGCGCGGGCGTGTGTTTCGGCTGGGGCTGGCGTTCTGCGCCGGTATTCTGGTCTGGTTCTGGATATTCGCCTTCTTGACCAGCTTGGGGCAAGTTCCCTGGCAACACCCGCCAGTGGTCATCGGGCTTTCCGCCGTCGTTTTCGTCTTTGCGCTGAACCTGTTCGGCGTGTTTGAGATCGTTCTGCCCGGGGCGGCAGCCGGCGCGCTGGACGAAATGGCGGGGCGCGAAGGGTACCTGGGGGCGTTTCTGAAGGGTCTGCTGGCTACGTTGTTGGGAACAGCCTGCACTGCGCCATTCTTCGCGACAGCGGCGGCCTTCGCAGCCACCCAGCCGCGCCACGTGGCGTTCGCCGTTTTCACGAGCGCCGGCGTCGGAATGGCCGCTCCTTACGTTCTTCTGTCGGCCTTTCCAGGGTGGCTCAAAGCACTGCCCAAGCCCGGGCCGTGGATGGTCGTGTTCAAGCAGGTCATGGGTTTCGTGCTGGTCGGGACGTCTGTGTGGCTTTTGCTCATCGTTGGCGACCTCTTGAATGCTCGCGGCGTTGTGTGGACCGTCGCCTTCTGGACTTTCCTGGGCTTCGGAGCGTGGCTGGTCGGCAAAATCAGCTTCAACTGGACGACTGCTGCTCGGGCGACTGCCTGGGTCGCGGCTATCGCTGTCGCAGTCTTCGGCTGGTGGTTCAGTTTTCGGCTGATGTACGACTGGCAGGCTGCCGGCCGTGCTGCTGAAACCGCTGAGACGTCGCCGGAGGCGGTTGCGGCAGCAGTCGGCGCGGCTTCGTGGGACGATCATGTCCCGTGGCAGCGGTGGCAGCCCGGCTTAGCCGAAGAGCTGGCGCGTCGCGGCTACACGGTATTCGTGGATTTCACCGCTACGTGGTGCATAACCTGCCAGACCAACAAGGCCACGGCGATCGAGATCGACGCGACGCGTCGTAAGATGCAGCAGCTCGGGGTGATACCCTTGCGCGCGGACTACACCAGTCCCAACCCGATCATTCGCCAAGCGCTGCTGGCCCACGGACACAATAGTGTGCCTCTCAACCTGATCTATCCGGCGGGACGACCAGAAGACGTCAGGCGGTTGCCGTCCCTGCTCACGCCGGGAATACTCGCCGAGGCGCTCGATCAAGCCGGTCCGACCCAACCTGCATCTTCACGGGCTCGCACGCAATGAACCCCGCGCAGCATTCACCTTCCCCAAGTCAACTTCAGTCACGTAACAGCCGATAACCGGGGCATGGACCAGCGCGGGATGTGAGGACAGTGGTGAAGGCGCCGGCGCTGCACAAGTGTGCTTCGCGCCGCGGCCCGGCGACGTAAGAGTTGCTCAGTCCTCATGTTACGGCAGGCAACGTCGGGAGCAGCATGGTCGGCTTTTCGAGGAATCGCGGTACCGGCGTCTCCAGAATTCTTGGCGGGTGGTGGCAGGTAGGTGCTTGCCTGGTGGCACTGAGCGCCTGTCAGCCTGGCGAGGTGCCGTCCGGGGTTGCTGCCCGTCCGAGAAAGCCGCTGCCGGCACGCTCGAGTGTCGCGCCGGCCGGCGTCCCTTCAGGTATCGCCTTGTTCGGCGACTATCCGGATGATGAGATGGTGCCGCTGGAAAGCCGGCTGGTTACGAACTACCGGCGGCACACTTTCACGGCGCAAGGACTGGATTTTGATCCCGACGTGTACGACGCCGAGGGCCTCCTGGTATTCGCTTCTACACGGAATTCGGAGCATCCAGACCTTTTTTTGAAGAAAGTGGACGGGACAACGTTGACGCAGCTCACTTCCGACCCGGCTGATGACATTCAGCCACGCTTCAGTCCGGATGGGCAGCGCATCGCTTTTTGTTCTAACCGATCTGGTAGTTGGGACTTATGGCTGGTCAATCGAGACGGCACTGGCTTAACCCAGCTTACTAGCGACGCAACCGACGAGATGGCGCCGTGCTGGTCGCCAGATGGAGAGCAGATTGCGTATACGGTCTGGGGGCACCGTTCGCGGCAGTGGGAGATCTGGACCTTGTCGCTGGCACAACCGGGGGTGCGCCGCTTCCTGTCTTACGGCATGTTTCCGGCGTGGTCGCCTGACGGTGCCCGCATCGCGTTCCAGCGTGCACGTCAACGAGGAACGCGCCTGTTCAGCATTTGGACGGTGGATCTCGTAGATGGCGAAGCTCGCGAACCGACGGAACTGGTGCAAACCGACGGGGCGGCGTGCATTGCTCCGCGCTGGTCGCCAGATGGCAGCATGATCGTCTATTGCGCCGTACGCCAATCTGAGCAAGATGCGACTGCGAGTCATGACACGCCGCGAGAAGCGGACATTTGGGTGGTGGATTTGGCGACAGGGCTACGGATCAAGTTGACGGACGGATCGGCAGCGGCATTCAACCCGGTGTGGGCCGGGAATAATCGGGTATTCTTTGTCTCGTCGCGCGCCGGAACGGAGAACATCTGGTCTGTGGCGGGTGGGTTAAAGGCTTATGCGACGACCGAGACGGCTCGACTGACCCGGGCGGCTGGTCACGCAAATTCTGAATTGACACAGGATTAAAACGATGGCACCATGCGCTGGCGCGTGCAGATCACCCGGTGGCTGTCGGTGGGTTCCACTTGGCGCTGCCCGCGCCGCACACAGGAAACGAACCTACGGTGGTGCATGGGCCAGAGTTGACGGACGACCTATAATGAGTCGGCGGGCCAGATGCGCGGCACGCGTTGGTGCTGGGATGGCCGCGTTCGACGGGGCACATCTTCGATACCGTTCACGGTACTGGCTGCTGCTTATATTGATTGGTATCTCCGCGTGTAATCAGGCGCAGCGCAGCGCTCCCGCAGCCCGGGTAAACCCCTGGGTCGTGGCCGTGGCGCCAGTGCTGAACCTCAGTGGCAGTCAAGACTTCGACCCGCTCAAAGTCACCGACCTGATCGCCTCGGAGTTCCTGGAATTCGACAACATTGCCGTGGTCCCCATCAACTTGACTCTGGCGGAGCTGGAGCGCCGCGGGAAACTGGTGGTTGAGACGCCGGAGGAAGCGCTTGACCTGGCTCGTCGGCTGGGGGCAGATGCCGCGGTGGTGGTGGCGGTTACCGAATACGACCCGTACTGGCCGCCGGTAATCGGGCTGGTGATGCAGTGGTATGCCGCGCGGCCGATGCGGCGTGCCGGTGAGTTCGACCCGGTGGCGGCGTCCAGGAATGGCAGCGATGTGCCTTACGCATTATCGGGCGAGCGGGTGGCTCAGCCGGTTCGTCAAGTGCAGCGGGTTTTCAATTCGGCGCGGGAGGATGTTCGGAAGGAGGTGCGAGATTACGCCAAGCAGCGTGAGGGTGCGGAGAGTCCTTACGGGTGGCAGCGCTACCTGCACAGTCAAGAACTGTACGTTCGTTACTGTGGATGGGCCTTGATCCGGACGATGTTACTGCTGGACGCGAACGACGTCGCAGCAGTCGAGCCGCACGAGGCGAAACTATGATGCCCACGCAGCGTTGTTTGAGCATGGTGAAGGGCCGACACCGCTACGTGTTCCGCTATGCGGAGGGTTGCGAGGCAGAATTGCTCAGCGCTTTCGTCGAACTGGCGAATGATCCGGACAGTGAGTTCGACTGGTTCGATGCCGCTGTGCTGAGCTATCAGATGGGGCAACAGCTTTCGCGGGAGATTGAGTCGATCGCCCAGTTGGAGTAGGGCTTGTGATGTGGACAGCACCATCGGCCAGCAGCGCCCACAACCCGAACGGCCTCGCCGAAAGTGATGGACGTATGAGCAACCAGGCCAGCCTTGTCCAGCAATTCATCGAGTACTTGCGTTCAGAACGGCACTTCTCGCCGCACACGGCCAAGTGCTATGCCGCCGATCTCCAGCAGTTCTGCGGCTACCTGTGCGTGATGGATCGCATCGTGCGGACCACGGATGGCCGGAGTCAGGGTGACGGGAACGATCCGTTGGCGGACATGTCCAAGCTGGTGCCGCCGGCGGACGTCAGCGGCGAAGAACTCAACCGCCGGCTGTTGGCGGTCGAGACCGACACGGTACGGCAGTTGATGGCCGATCTGCGGGACCACAATTACTGCAAGAGCACGATCGCCCGCAAGCTGGCCACCCTGCGCAGCTTCTACAAGTTCCTGGTGCGGCGTGGCTATCTCACCAACAACCCGGTGGCCCCGATTCGCACGCCCAAGCAGGACAAGCGTCTGCCGAAGTGTCTGGACGAGGAACAGATCGAGAAGCTGCTGTCCAACCCGGACACCTCGACGCTGCTGGGGGCGCGCGACCGGGCCATGTTGGAGACGCTCTATTCGACCGGCATGCGTGTCAGCGAGCTGATCGCCCTGGACATCTCCGATGTCGATCTCAACCAGAACGTGGTGCGTGTTGCCGGCAAAGGCAAGAAGCGGCGCGTCATTCCGCTGGGGCCGGGTGCGGTGCAGACGATCATCCACTTCCTGGACCTGCGGCGGAATGATCCGCGCAGTGCCACATTCGATCAGGATGCGCTGTTCATCAACAAGCATGGTCAGCGGCTGAGCACGCGCAGCGTGCGGCGCAAGCTCGATAAGTATCTGCTGGATGCCGGGCTGGATTTGTCGGTCAGCCCGCATACGCTGCGGCACAGCTTCGCAACACATATGCTGCGGCGCGGGGCGGACCTGCGCAGCGTGCAGGAAATGCTCGGGCACCAGAGTCTGAGCACAACGCAGATCTACACGCACCTGAGTGGAAAGACGGTCAAGGAGAACTACGAGAAGTCCCACCCGCGGGCCTGATCCACCGGGGTCGCCTGAGTGGCTGGTCGACGGCACGCCCGCGTCCCTGGTCGCGGGCGTTTTCCTGCGCGCCACGGCGTCAAGCCGTGCCCCCGCTGTCCCCGACGGCTTGCGGCGGCGCGTTTTGCACCGAGCGCCCCAGCAATTCGGCCAGCGCCGACAGACTGAAGGGTTTCTCCAGGTGTGCGGCACCCGGGACGTTGACTCGTGGTTCGTGTTCCGCCGTCACCAGGACAACAATGCGCACGTCCGGATTGGTCAGCCGGGCGGCGCGTGTCAAAGCCTCGACGCTGCGGCGGGGAAGCTCGTCGGAGACGATCAGGGCGGCAGCGGGGCTGCGCTCGAGCATGCGCCGCGCGGTCGGCACCGTCGACGTGCATTTCACCTCGAACCACTGGCGCAGATAGGTGGAGAGCGACCAGGCGGTCAGCGTATTGGGTTCCACCAGCACCAGCGCGGGGCGTGGCTGCGCTGGCGGGCTGGCGGGTGTCAGCAAGGTAGCTGGATCCTGAGACGGACGGCGTCTGGTCACCTGAACCTCCCGTGACAGCGCTGTCCAATCCAATGCATGCGGCGTGCCAACCACACTGTTGTCGGCCGGGGGGCTCAGGCGGCTCCGGCCGCCCGCAGGAGTGCTGCCGGCGGGCCTGACCGCTGCGTGCTGCCGCACCGCTGGGCGAAAAAACACATATTTGTGGGCATTCGCACAGGGCCGTCGTGACTACCAGTTGCTGCCGCCGACCGGCAGCCGCGGGTAGAATCTGTTAGATGGCCGCCACTGTGTTCGAGGAAATGAAGCAATACATCGCCTTCGGTGACGAAGAGGCGGCTCATTTGCGCGTTTTGGCCCCGCTCGTTGAATCTGGTTTGCCGGCGGTCGTCGATCGCTTCTATCGCGAGGTGCAGGCGCACGCGGCGGCGCGGCGCGTGCTTACCGGGGGAGCGACGCAGGCGGAAGCCCTGCGCCGTTCCTTGCTGGAGTGGCTGCGCGGACTGTTCGGGGGGAGATATGACGACGATTACGCGCGACAGCGTGTGCAGATCGGGCGCACGCATGTGCGCGTCGGCTTGCAGCAGCATTTCATGATCGTCGCCATGGAGGTGGTGTGGCAGGAGTTGAAACGCATCGTCGAGGGCCTGTCGCTGGCGGATCGGGCCGCCAAGCTGGCGGCGCTGCACAAGCTGCTGATGCTGGAACTGGGACTGATGCTGCACAGCTACCAGGAGAGCTACGCCGCTCAGGTGCGCCAGGTGGAGCGTGACGCAATGCAGGCCCGTCTGCGTGAGGCCGAGCAATTAGCGCAGATCGGGCAGTTGGCGGCGTCGCTGGCTCACGAGATCAAAAATCCGCTGGCCGGCATCAGCGGAGCGATCCAGATTATCCGCGCGGGCATGAAAGAGAGCGATCCGCACTGGCCCGTGCTCGGCGAGGTGTTGCGCCAAATCAACCGGTTGGACCGCTCCGTCAAGGACCTGTTGGTGTACGCTCGCCCCAAGCCGCCGCGTTATCAACGTTGCGATCTGCGCCGCGCGGTGGAACGCGTCTTGTCGTTGCTGGCCCAAGAGCCGGAGGCCGCCCATGTGCGCTTCGAATACCAGATGCCGGCGGACATGCCGGCCCTGGCGGCCGATGAACACCAGCTCGAGCAACTGCTGATGAATCTGCTGTTGAATGCCGCCCAAGCGTCGCCGGCCGGCGGACTGGTGCGTCTGACCGCGGCGGTCCGCGACGGTAGCGTGCAGATCGTTGTCGAGGATCGCGGCTGCGGCATGTCGGTCGAGGTGGCCCGCCGCGCCTTGGAGCCGTTCTTCACCACCAAGGCGCGCGGCACCGGCCTGGGGTTGCCGATTTGCCGCAAGATCGTGGAGGCCCACGGCGGGCGCCTGTCGATCCGCAGCGCGCCCGGCGAAGGCACGGAGGTCACGGTGGAATTGCGCCAGCGGCCGCCGGCGACGTTGGTGGGAAGTGACGATGAGTATCCGCGCTCTGATCGTTGAAGACGAAGCCCTGATCCGCTGGTCCTTGCGGCAGAAGTTCGAGGAACGCGGCTACCGGGTCACCGAAGCCGAAACTGGTCAGGCTGCCATCGCTGTTCTGGCCGAGGGGGCTTTCGATCTGGTGCTGCTGGACTATCGGCTGCCGGACACGACCGGTCTGGAGGTGCTGCGCGCCGTGCGGCAGGTGGACCAGGACGCGGTCGTGATCATGATGACGGCCTACAGCACCATCGAGACGGCGGTGGAGGCCATCAAGCTGGGGGCGTTTCATTACATCGTCAAGCCGTTCCAGATCGATGAACTGCTGTTGACGGTGGACAAGGGGTTGGAAACCACGCGGCTGCGGCGGGAGGTGCGTGCGCTGCGCCGACACTTGCAGGAGCAATTCGGCATCGAGTCGATCATCGGGCAAGACCCGTCGATGCTGCGCTTGTTCGAGATCATCAAGCAGGTGGCGCGCACCGGGGTATCCACGGTGTTCCTGCGCGGCGAGACCGGGACGGGCAAGGACCTGGTGGCGCGTGTTATCCATCACAGTTCGGATCGGGCGGCGGCGCCGTTCGTGAACATCACTTGCACCGCCCTCTCGGAGTCGCTGCTGGAAAGCGAGCTGTTCGGCCACGAGCGCGGCGCCTTCACCGACGCCAAGGCCCAGAAGAAAGGGCTTTTCGAGCTGGCCGACGGCGGCACGGTTTTCCTCGACGAGGTCGGGGACATGCCACCGGCGCTGCAAGCCAAGCTGCTGCGCTTTCTGGAGGAGCGGCGTTTCCGGCGCGTCGGCGGAACCAAGGAAATCGCCGTCGACGTGCGCGTCATCGGCGCTACCAATCGCGACCTGGAGAAAGCCATCGAGCAGGGTCAGTTCCGCCGCGATCTGATGTACCGTCTGAACGTGGTGACGATTCATCTGCCGCCGCTGCGCGCCCGCGGCGAAGACGTGCGGCTGCTAGCGCAGCATTTTGTCGATCGGTTTTCCAAGGAATTCAAGAAGCCCATCACACGCCTGTCCGACGAAGTCTATCAGAAGCTGCGCAGTTACAGTTGGCCCGGCAATGTCCGCGAGCTGCGCAATGTGATCGAACGGGCGGTGCTGCTGTGCCGCGGCGACACGCTGACGCCCGAGGACATCGTCCTGGGGCGCAGCGAGAGCCGTCCCTGGGAGTGGGACATCGACCATCTCGCTCTGCCGCCGGAGGGTTTCGATTTCGACAAGCTGCGCCGGTTGGAATGTCACCTGCTCCAGCAGGCGCTGGCGCGCACCAACAACAACCAGACGCAAGCGGCGCGGCTGCTCAATCTGTCGCGCGACCGGTTGCGCTACCGGCTGCAAAAGCATGGCCTGCTGTAAGCGCGGCAGCGTTGATCAGAAGGCGGCCTGGTCAGTGATCGCCCGTCCGACGATGAGCTGGTGGATGGTCTCCGTCCCTTCGTAGGTGATGACGCTTTCCATGTTAAGCATGTGGCGGATGGGGCAGCATTCGACGGAAATGCCGCCGGCGCCGAGCATGTCGCGGGCCTCGCGGGCCACATCCAGTGCCATACGCACATTGTTCCACTTGGCCAGGCAGACCTGCGTGTAGTCCATCTTTTCCAGGTCCTTGAGCCGACCGAGCTGCCAGGCCAGTAGCTGGGCGGTCGAGATGCGCCGCGCCATGTTCGCCAGCCGCTGCTGAATGATCTGTTTCTCGATCAGGCGCTTGCCGAACAGGACACGTTGGCGGGCGAACGCCAGGGCCTCGCGGTAGCAGGCCTGAGCGGCTCCGATCGCGCCCCAGACGATGCTGTAGCGGGCCTGCGTGAGACAGCTTAGCGGGGCGGCCAGCCCTTCTGCTCGTGGCAGGCGGTTTCGCTCGGGCACGCGGCAATCATCGAAGAAGAGCTCCGACGTCACCGAGGCACGCAGCGAAAATTTGTGCGGTATGTCGCGCGTCGTGTAGCCGGGGGTGCCGCGCTCCACCAGGAACCCGCGCACTCCCTGTTCGGTCATGGCCCACACGACGGCCACGTCGGCGATCGTGCCGTTGGTGATCCACATCTTGGCGCCGTTGATCACCCAGTCCCCGCCCACCTTACGGGCGTGGGTTTTCATTGTGCCGGGGTCGGAGCCACCGTCCGGTTCGGTCAGCCCGAAGCAGCCGATGGCTTCGGCGCGGGCCATGGCAGGCAGCCAGCGGTCTTTCTGCTCGTCGGACCCGTAGCGGTAGATGGGATACATGCACAACCCGTTTTGCACGGAGCCGAAGCTGCGTAGACCGCTGTCGCCGCGCTCTAACTCCTGCATGATCAGTCCGTAGGCGATGTTGTTCAGGCCGGCGCAGCCGTAGCCGTGCAGCGTAGCACCGAACAGCCCCAGCTCGGCCATTTCCGGTACCAACTCGCGCGGGAAACGCTCCCGTTCGAAGCATTCGGCGATGATCGGCAGCACGCGCTCGTCCACCCAGCGCGCCACGGTAGCGTGCACCTGCCGCTCGTCGTCGGTCAGCAGGCTATCGAGGTTCATGAAGTCGGGGTTTTCGATGTCGAGGGTCACGATACTATCCTCCGCACACGCGCTGCCGGTACCGCGGCCGCGCAGCCCGATCATTCTAAGTGTCAGCCGCCCGGTTGACGACAGGCCGATGGCGTGAAACCGCTTGCGGGCGCGCCGTCGGGGTACTACAAAGTCTGTAGTGCCGGGTGCTTGTCCGAACAACCGCGCAGCGAGACCGAGGTGCCGATAAAGATCCGTTGCCCGCATTGCCAGCGCGTCTTGGCGGCCGAGGATCAACTCGCCGGTCAGCAGAGGCTTTGTCCGGCCTGCGGGGGGACCTTTCGGGTACCGACCAGAGAGGGGCTGCCGGTGGTCAGTCCCGCGCGTCCGCAGGGCCCGACGGTACCGACCTGCCCGCGCTGTCGGCATGAGGTGGCGCCGCTGGCTACCTATTGCCGCTTCTGTCACACTGAGCTGCAAACCGGTCGCCCTCTGCCCTGGAAGCGTCGCCTGCGGCTGTTGCCCTGGACCACGTGGCTGGCGATCGGCCTGGGAGCGACGGTCCTGAGCATTGGCATAGCGGCGACGGTGCAAACCTATCGAGTTCGGGTGCGGTCGCCGCGCGCTGCCTTCACGCCGACCACGGCGCGCCCGGTGGATGGGCCGGCGCTGGCCGCTGCCTTGTTGGCGGCGCAAACGCCGGCAGAGCGAGAGGCGGCGCTGGCGGCCATACGCGGTTGCCAATCGCAGGTCGTGCCGGCTTTGGTGGCGGGGTTGGTCGACGCTTGCCGGCAGGAAGCCGATTTCGGTCGGCAGCTCAGTCGCATTGCCGCCTTGGATCTGGTGGCGGAGCAGGGGCGTTCGTCGTCGGCGGCGAGCGAGTGGGTCGAGCTGCTGCGGCAGTGCCCGGCGGGCGGTCGCCTCCATGAAGCCGCCCTGCGCTGTCGGGCCATGTTGGGCGATGCCGCCGCTTTGGAAGACCTGGCGGAGGTCTGGCGCTGGCGGCTGGAGCGTTGGTTGCTCTTGCAGCGAGTGGTACGCGTGGCGCGCAGTGCGGACCAGCCGGGGGCCAAGCTGGCTTTGACGCAGGCGGCAACCGATGTGCAGCGTGCTGCGCAGGGCTTGCAGGCTTTGGCCGCCACTCCCGACAACCCGGTTTTCGAGCACTTGGCCGATATTTTCTGGGAGAGTTGGCGCTGGTTGGGTCAAGATCGCGGCGAACGCTACGCGGAACAGTTGTTCGCGCTGGCAGGTAGCGGGGACGTATCATTCGAGTTTCGACCCCAGCAGATCCGCGCGGCGCGCGACACCATGCGGCGAGTGGCCGAGCGTGGTACGCCGTCGGCACGGGCCGCTGCCGGGTTGATATTGGAGCAGTGTGGCCCGCAGTATCGCAGCGCATGTCGGGCGATCGGCGACATCCTGTCGGGTTTGCTGCGGCAGGTGGATGCGCGCGACCAGCAGCGTTTGACCTGGGCGTTGGGTCGGTTGCATGGCCGACTGTTTGGTCCGTCGTCACCCGCGTGTCCGGAGGAAGTCACGGTCGCGGAGATCCGTGCCGCTCAGCAATGGGCCCGGCCGGACGCGCCGCCGACAGTGCATTCGGCCTATCCGAAGCCACCGCAAATCCAGGTGCGCATAGTAAGCAGTCGGCGTTTGCTGGAGAGGGATCTGCTCGAGCAGATGAACCGCGACTGGGTGGGCGCCAGTGCTGCCCTGGAGCGCTGGCTGGAAGCCGGGCTCGGCGTGACGCCGCGCCTCCGCGAGCTGTTGCATCCGGGACAGCGGCAGCCGGCGTATCCGGCGCTGGCGTCGGGCCTGGTCATTGTGGCGGTGGCGGGTGATCAGTCGCTGCGCCGCGAGTTGGAGCTGTGGCGCGAGGCTGCCGACCAACCCGAGTGGCTGCGTGCTTTGGCTTACGCGGTGCTTGGCAGCCTGGATGCGCGGCGTGGTCGCTGGGACAGCGGCTGGCCAGCAGACTGGAGCCTGGGTGAGGAAGCTCGACTGGACGCCGGCCAGCCGCCGTGGGAGTATTTCGCCCGCGTCCTGCTGGCGGGAGGAGCGGAGGTTTGGTCGCGTCTGGACGAAACGGGCACGGCGCGGCTTTCCGGGCGCCAGCGCGCTAAACTGTTGGAAGCCGCCCGACGCGTGGGTGGTGGCGGCGTGTCGGCACCGGTGCCCTGACCACTGGGCGACAGCGACACGCAGTGGTCAGGATGTCGGACGGCTGGTGGTGAGGAAGCGACGGTGCCACTGATTCCGATCGGTACCGAGATTCGCACGCGTCGCACCCCGCTGGCCAATTGGGCGCTAATCGGGGTCAACGTGGGCATCCACATCTTGTCCCAGCCGCTGAGCCGCGTGTTGGGTTACGAATTGCAGACTGGCTGGGCTCTGGACGCGGTGCGTCCCAGCCTGCTGCAATACTTCACCTATCAGTTCTTGCACGGGGACGTTTGGCACCTGATCGGAAACATGCTGTTTCTGTGGATCTTCGGGAATGCGGTGTGCGACCGCATGGGATCGCTGGGGTACCTGTTGTTCTATCTGGCGGGCGGAGTGTTTGCCGGTTTCGGTTTTGCGTTGACGGCGGATAATCCGATCGTCGGTGCCTCGGGGGCGATCGCCGCCGTCACCACAGCGTTTCTGGCACTGTTTCCGCGCGTGCACATCACGATGCTGGCGTGGATGTTCTTCGTTTTCACCTTTCAGGTGCCGGCGCTGATTCTGATCGTCTTCAAGATCATCCTGTGGGACAACATTGTGGCGCCGGCCCTGGACCAGGGAGCGGCCTCCAACGTGGCCTATTCGGCGCACTTGGCCGGCTATGCCTTCGGTTTCGCGACGGCCATGCTCCTGCTGGCGCTGCGGATCTTGCCGCGGAGCCAGTTCGATCTCTTGGCCTTGTGGGACCGCTGGCAGCGGCGCAACGGGCTGGGACCGGCGCTATTCGCGCCGCCGCTGGCACGGCCGGTCCAGGCCGAGGAACTCAACTCGCGCCCGCTGGACACCGTACCGTTGACGCCGGTGGAGGAGCTGCGCGAGCAGATCTCGTTGGCGCTGGCGGCTGGAGACTTTTCCGAAGCCACGTCAGCTTACGCTCGTCTGCTGGCTCTGGACCCGCATCAGGTGCTGGCGCGCGCTCAGCAACTGGAGATCGCCAACCACCTGGCGCAGCTACGCCGCTACGCTGAGGCGGCGGCAGCCTACGAGTCTTTTCTGAGCACCTATCCCGGGTCGGCAGACGCGGCCGAAGTACATCTGTTTTTGGGACTGATCTACAGCCGGTACCTGGGGCAATACGAGCGGGCGGTGGCGCACCTGCGGGCGGCCCTGGAGGATCTACGACCCGATGCCCAGCGGACGCTGGCCGAAGAGGAGTTGCGCCGGGCGGAGGAGCGTCTGTTCGGCAGAGGTAACCAATCGCAGGTCTGATCGGGGGGTTGAGCGGACTTGCCGACGCCGGCGGTGGCCGGGCTGATCTGGCCGGTGTCGACAGCCCCAGCTACTCCGACCGTCGTAGGCGGGCGAAGTATCCGCCGTCGCGCCAGTCGCCCAGCCGCGGGCCCCACGCCGGCCAGATGGTCTGCTGCGTGTCCAACCGCCAGTCGGAGTGGCAAGCGAGAAAATCGGCCACTACTCGCTCGTTTTCGTCCGGTTCCACGGAGCAAGTGCTGTACACGAGCCGCCCGCCGGGGCGCACGTGGCGGGCGGCGCGGCGCAGGAGTTCCCGTTGGACGGTGACCAGAGCTGCGAGCTTGGCGGGCGTCAATCCCAGACGAGCCTCCGGCCGGCGCGCGATCACGCCGCTGTTCGAGCAAGGCACATCGACGATCGCCGCATCGAAGAGATCGTGCTCGGTCGGCAGGTGCCCGGGTGGTGAAAGGAGTTGCGGGGAGATGCATTTCAGTCCCAGGCGAGCGGCGTTTTCGGACACTCGCGCCAGTCGTTGTGGCACAGTGTCGCAGGCCAGCACCAGCCCGCGATCCTGCATCCTCAGGGCCAGCGTCACCGACTTGCCACCCGGAGCCGCACACAGGTCCAACACACGCTCGCCGGGGCGCGCCTCGACCGCCAAGGCCGCTGCGTGTCCGGTCGTGTCCTGCACGTACAATAGGCCGTCGGCGAACGGTGGCGTGTCGAACAGGCTGATGCCGGCCGGTACGAACACCGTTTCCCCGATCCACTCACAGGCGTCCCCCACAGCGGCTCGCAGCTTGACCGCTACTTGCTGAGGCGTTGCCCGCAACGTGTTGACCTGAAGCACGGTGGGGGGCGTCGCTCGCCAGGCCCAGGCGACGGCCTCGGCGTTCTGCGGGCCGCAGCGGTCGGTAAGCTCCGCGTAGCGCTCCACGCGCTCTCCGGTCGCCACAGCCAGATGGGCGATCAGGTCGTCGGGCGCCGGCAGCACCGGGCGATCGAACTGGCAGGCCAGTGTCCAATCAACACGCACTTGGCATGGATTGAGACGTTCCCACGGTGTGCGCCGTAGCGCGATGGCATCGGTCAGGCGACGCAAGACCGCGTTTACCAGCGCTGGGATGCGACCGCCCGCCAGGCGGCGCCCCAGCTCGACGGCCCGATCAACCGCAGCGAAAGGCGGAATCCGGTCCATCCACACGATCTGGTAGGCGGCCGTGCAGAGTACGGCACGTACCACCGGCTTGGTACGCTGAGCAACGAGGGAGGCCAGCACGGTGAGCAGATGCTCGATGGTCAGCAGGTGCCGAATCGTGCCCTGGCCGATTTCCATGGCCAGCTTGGCTTCGCGCCGATCGAGCCGGCCGCTCGTGCGTAGGGTGCGCAGCGTCTCGGTGACGAATTGCCGACCGCGCAACGCGTCGATCACGGCTTGCAGAGCGGCCGAGCGACCGTCCAGCGCATCAGTGGTGGTCGAAGCGCGTTTCATTCTTCGTCTATCGGCAACAGCCGATCGGGCGGGGCGATGTGCCGGCCGTTGGCAAAGGCGTCAAACGGCATAAGTTTCTTTCCAGCGGGTTGAACCTCCAGCAGGCGCACCCGTCCGCGCCCGGTCTGCAATGTCCGATCGGGGTGGAAGGCGCCCGGAGGCCATTGCGGATCGGGGGCGGCATGATGGTCGGCGACAGCGGCCCGGGCCAGCAACAGCCGTTCGCGCTTGCCGCTGCGCGAAATGAATGTGCAGGCCGCGCCCGGCCACGACCATAAGCCGTGGATGCGGCGCACAACGGTTTCCGCCGAGGCGTCGAAGGTCAGACGTCCGTCGGCCTTGGTAAGCTTGGGTGCGCGAGTGGCGATGCCGTGGTCCTGACGGAGCGGTTGCAGCGTGCCGGCGACGATGGCCGGCAGCGTTTCCACGATCAGTTGGGCACCGAGTTCGGCCAGCCGGGAGTGCAATTCGTCGGCGGTCTCGACCGGATCGATCGGCGTGCTGCGCTGGGCCCAGATCGGGCCGGCGTCCCAACGTTCATCAAGTTGGAACACAGTGACTCCAGTAACTTGCTCGCCGTTGAGAATGGCCCACTGTACCGGTGCGGCTCCGCGGTATTTCGGCAGCAGTGAGGCGTGGATGTTGACGAAGCCGCGTGGCACCGCCGCCAGCAACGCCGATCCGATCTTCTGACCGAAGTCCACCACCACGCCAATCTCCGCGCGCGTGCCCAGTTCAGCCGCGTCCAGGGCGTTGACGTCTGCGGTCTGGAGGTGCGGCAAGCTGAGCATTTCGGCAGCCGCCCGCACGGGCGTGGGTTGCAGGCCGCGGCCACGGCCGGACGGTCGGTCGGGTTGACTGATGACGGCCGCAATTACGTGTCCGGCCTGGTGGAGCGCCCGCAAAGACGGGACGGCAAAATCGCCGGTGCCGAAAAAGAGGATGCGCATACGCACCTATCTAGCAAGTACCCAGCGCGGCGCCGGGACAACCCTGGCAATTATCGCGGAACGCAGTGCCGAAGGCGGTCCGGTCGCGGGCGCGAATGGTCGTCCCAGGGCGGCCGAGCAGATGTTACGAGCAGTCGGCGTGGTTGGCCAGAATTCAGCGCGCCGCGGTCGAACGTGCGCGGCGCCGCTCGTGACCGGCGCGGTATTGGTCTTCCAACGCCTTGAGTGTCTTGCGCGTGGCAATGCGGTCGCCGGGGCCCATGCGGTCGATGATCAGTACGCCGTTGAGATGATCGGTTTCATGCTGGCAGACGCGTGCCGGCAAGCCCTCCAGAAGCAGCTCGACGGGCCGTCCTTGCAGGTCTTGTGCGGTCAGGCGGCAAGTTAGTGCCCGACGTACCTGCACGTTGACCCCAGGCAGCGAGAGGCAGCCTTCCTGAGACTCGGCCGAGCCGTGCAGATCATGCAGCGTCGGGTTGACGAAGACCTGTCGACCGTGCGGCTCGCCGCTGGTGTTCATGACGAACAAGCGCTTGTTGATGCCGATCTGCGGAGCCGCCAGGCCGACGCCGTCGCCGGTCTGCATCAACTCGAACATGCGCTCCACCAGCGCGGCGAGCTGGCCGTCGAACTCTTCCACACGCTGACTGATTTGGCGCAAGCGCGGGTCAGGGTAGTGGATGATGTGCAGTTTTTTCAGCTCATCGTGGCTCATCTTTTTGCCGTCTGTCAGGGTCGTGTCCGTATGCAATAATAGGCGCCGGCGGTCAGCTTGTCAGAAGGGCTGCCCCAACAAGAACGAACGCGCCAGGCGCAGGGCGATCTGGCGATTGCTGAAGACCATCGGCAGCAGCAACCCCAAGTCCGTATTGGGCATACGCATATAATCGGCCAGGTCGGCGCGCCAATCGGCGCTGAAAGTCGCCAATTCGTCCTGTAACAGCGGGGCAGCCAGGGCGGCGGCAGCCTTCTCGCCCGCCAGCCAGCCGGAGCGCAGCGCCGGGTACAGACCTTCGTTGCTCAGCGCTGTTACGAAACCGCCGGCTTCGCCGACCAGCAGGCAGCGTTTGCCGACATGCGTCTCCAAATCCAGGGCGACGCCCGCCAGGGCGACGGCCGGATGGACCGCAACCGGCGGGCCGGGTGGGAGCGCGCCGGCGGCCCGTCCGGCTGTGACCAAGGCCGCTAGCTCCTTTGTGGCCGGTGCGTCCATTTCACCGGTCAGCAGAGTTATGCGCAGCTTGCCCAGCCCGCGGGCCAGCGTGGCGACCCGGGGTGTGCGGCCGGTTCCCAGCACCACCTCGAGCGCGGCGCCGGCGTCGGGACAGTCCAGCTCGGTCCAGGCGGCGCCGCACTCATCGGAAGGGATCTCCGGCAGACGCGCGAGCCGCCGCGCCAGTGAAGCCGCCCCATCGGCAATAATGACCACCTGAGCGCTCAGCCGTTGCCCGTCGGTCAGCGTCACGTGGGCGGCATGCTCCGCTAGTTGCACATCCACCGCCGTCGCCGGACAAAGTAACCGCGCCCCTGCCGTCCGCGCCGCGGCCAGCAGCGCTTGTTCCAGGCGCCGCCCGTTGATGAGCCAGCCGGATAGTTCACGGTCGTGCACGTCGCTGTGCTTGCGCCAGTCCCAGGACCACAGCCGCAGACCGGTGAACTGCGTGGCCAGCTCCTTCAAGTCGACTCCGCAGGCGGCGCACTGCCGTGCTGCTGCCGGCCCAATCCAGCCGGGGCAAGTTCTTCGGTCGGTGGCCTGGCGTTCGATGAGCAGAGTGCGGAGCTGCCGGCGGGCCGCGGCAATTGCCGCGGCACAGCCGGCCGGTCCGCCCCCCAACACCAGCACGTCATGCTCGGCGTCGGTCTTGGCCATAGCCATTCAGCGGAGCTGCTCCCAAAAGAGCTGTTCGGCACGTCCGAAACGTTCGAAGGCTGCCTGGAGTGCTGCGCGAATCGCGTCCAGTTGCGAACGCTCGATGGCTCCCAGACTGCCGTCGGGCGGCAAGGTCTGCATGATCGCCTCCAACCGCGCGGCCGCCTCATCGAGCTGACGGGCGGCGTCCGCGAACTGCTTGGCAGCGCTGAAGACCGCGAGCTTGCTGGTGCTGAATTGCGGCGGACCCCACAAGAGGATGGACGGGTTCAAGTTGACCATCTGACTCGTATGCCGCAGGTTGTCGGTCACCGTGTGGACGTCCTCCAGGATTTTCTCCAGAGTCGGTCGACTGAGGGCGACCATCTGCTGGCCGGCGACCGTCAGGTGGTGCACGTTTTCCAGCGCGGCGTTCAGGCGATCCATTGTCAGATGCACCTTGCCCAGCAGCGAAGTCGGACTGGTGGGGTCGAACTCTCCCCGCAGTTTGCCTACCAGTTCTTGGTCGACGGTTCGCGTGGTGTTTTCGATGCTGGCCAGCGCTGCGCGCACTGTCGGTCGATTCTCGCTCACCAGGGCAGCCCCTTCCAGCAGGGCTTCGTCCAGGTGCGCCAGGGCCACGTGCAGACGGGACAGCAGGGCGGCATCGTCGCCGCGGCTCATCTCGCTGCGCAGGGCGGAGGTAGCAGCCCCGAGGTTGTCCAGCAACGTGTGCACCTTGTAGAGCAGGGCGGTGCGTTCCTGGGGACTCATCTGTTCGCGCACGGCGCGAGTGACTGCGTTCAAGTCATCCAGAATCGCCAGGGTCTTGTACATCAGCGAGCCTTCGCTGGTGGGATTGACCGCCCGGTTGAGCTGGGCCACCAGCCCGTCATCCGACAGCAACTGGGTGGACAGAGATTCAAGCATGGCGGCCAAGCTCTGGGCGGGCAGCCCTTGCAACGGCTGCTGCAACGGCACATCGGGCGTGCCTACGTGCAGGATGGCCACATAGCCGACGCCGCCGATGGGCGGCTGGCCGGTAGTTATCCGGCAGTTGCCGTACAGCGGCACGTCGGGCTGGATCTCGGCCTGTACGATGAAGACGGTCTGAAGCTTGCCGGCCGGGTCGGTGGTCTGCGCTATGCGGACTGAGCGGACGGTGCCGACTTCCAGAGAGCCGGCCAGCAGCACGGGGCTGCCTTTCTTGATCGGCGCCAGGCCCTTGTCGTGGAGGAAGTGGATTTCGATCTGCCGTCCGCCACGCCGCATGGTCGGATACAGGAACAGAATCGTGCCCAACAGCACAGCGAAGACGACGATGGTCGTCAAACCGAGAGCGAAGTCTTGCGAACGCTGTTTCATGGCCTGCTCGGATAGGATCGAACGAGCGTCTGCTCCCGAGGCGTCACCGGTTCGTGATACCGGCTGGTGCCCGCCCACTGTTGAGACTGGCCGGCAGCCGACGGCATTGTAGCCGGGCGGCGGGAAGAGCGCCAAAGTCCGGACGGACCTCTGCCGGTGGCAGGTGTCCCGGACGCCCCGCCCCGCTTATGCTGCCAACATGACGCGCGACGAGATCTGCACGCGCTTCTTGGAAGCGGTGCCCTACGAGCTGTACCCCGTACAGGAAGAAGCTCTGCTGGCCTGGTTCGAAAGCGACGGCGGCTTACTAGTCTGCGCGCCGACCGGCATGGGCAAGACGCTGATTGCCGAGGCGGCCATCTACGAGGCCCTGCATACAGGTCACCGGCTGTACTATACGACGCCGCTGATCGCTCTGACGGAGCAAAAGTACCGCGAGTTCCAGGAGCGCGTCGAGTCCTGGGGCTTTCCACGCAGCGCGGTGGGGTTCATCACCGGTAATCGGCGCGAGAACCCCGATGCTGTTATCCGGGTGGTGGTGGCCGAAATCCTGCTCAATCACCTGCTGGCGCGGGATCCGGCCTTGGCCGACCTGGAAAACGTCGGCGCCGTGGTCATGGACGAGTTCCATAACTTCAACGACCCGGAGCGCGGCATCGTCTGGGAACTGGCCCTGGTCCTGTTGCCGGCGCACGTTCGCGTCATGCTCCTGTCAGCCACGGTGGGCAATCCTTACGACTTCGCCGACTGGCTGAAGACCAAGCACAATCGGCGTGTACAGGTAGTGACCTCGAATGAGCGGCGTGTGCCGCTGGAGTATCACTGGGTGGAAGACAAGCTGCTCACCGAGCTGCTGGTGGAGATGGCCCAGGGCGACGACGACACCTGCCGCACCCCGGCGCTGGTGTTCGCCTTCAATCGCGATGAATGCTGGGAGCTGGCGGAGAAGCTCAAGGGGCTGCCGCTGGTCGGCGGTCGTCAGAAGCAGCAGATCGAGGCCGCGCTGGAGGAGTACAAGGACGACCTCGTCGCGGGCGTCGGGCCGAAGCTTAAACAGATGCTGTTGCGCGGCGTCGGTGTTCATCACGCCGGGGTGTTGCCGCGACATAAACTGATTGTGGAGAAGCTCTTCGAGCAGAAACTGATCCCGATCGTTTGTTGCACGGAGACGTTGGCGGCGGGGATCAACCTGCCGGCGCGCTCCTGTGTGCTGACCACGCTGCTCAAGGGGCCGCACGGGGAGAAAAAGCTTATTTCCGCCGCCAGTGCCCATCAGATGTTTGGGCGCGCCGGTCGACCGCAGTTTGACGCGCGTGGGCACGTGTACGCCGTGGCCCACGATGATGACGTGAAGATCGCCAAGTGGCGCAAGAAGTATGATCAGATCCCGGCCCACACCAAGGACCCGGGACTGTTGCGGGTGCGGCGCGAGCTGGAGCGGAAGCGGCCGACGCGCCGGGCGACCGAACAGTACTGGAGCGAGGGACAGTTCCGCGAGCTGATCCGGGCCGGTCCGGGCAAGTTGTACAGTCGGGGAGAGCTGTCCTACGCCGTGCTGATCTTCATGCTGACCCGCTCGGGCACGCTGCACGAGGTGCGCGAGTTCATTCGCAAGCGCTTCACCGCCGCTGCCCGCATCGAGGCGTTCGAGAAGCAGCTTGATTTCATGTTGCGCAACTTGCAACAGCTCGGCTACCTGACGCTATCGGAGGACGGCAACCACGTGACGCTGCACGACTCCATCTACAAGCTGTTGAATTATCGCAGCGTCGATCCGATCTTCGGCGAGTACCTGGCACAGCAGCTCAACTACGCCAGTTTCGAAGAGAAGGTGCTGGCCCTGGAGGCGGTGCTGGAAGTGCCGTCGTCGATCCTGCGGCAGGTGCGCATCCCCGAAGATCTGCCCAAGGGCCCGCTGCAACAACAAGTGCTCGAACCCCTGATGCGCTCCATGGGTATCAGGCTGGCCGAAGACCTCGCTCGTCAGCGCGAGGAAGAGCAACAACGCGGTCGGCGCTGGGTGGATGCCTGGGAACGCGAGCTGCCGGAGGAGCGCGAGTATCCGCCCACTTTCCCGGAGATGCTCAAGATCGCCTTTGAGGCCGGGCTGGCGGCACCCGAACCGGTCTTCGTGCAGCCCAAGTGGATCGCCGGGGACGCGTTTGCACGCGATTGCGAGTTCTTCAAGTGCGTCAAAGCCTTGGACCTCATCAAGCAGGAAGGGTTGATTCTGCGGCACCTGCTGCGGCTGGTGCTGCTGGCCGGGGAGTTTCAAGCCCGCACGGAAGACCCCGACTACGAGCGCCTGGCGGAGCTGGCCACACGCACCTGCACGCGCGTAGATGCCAGCTATACGCGGCACTTCCTGTCTGAGGCTGCCAGTTTGCGCGAGGTGCTCAAGCCGCGCTGATAGATGCGCTGCTGTCAATTGGCGTGCGCACTTGTTGGCCGCTACCCGCCAGTTCGCCTCGCGCTGGCCGCCGCAGGCTGGCGGCCCGCCCGCGCTACCGGACAAGCAGGCCGACGAATGGATTGATGTCGCCGAAATCCAACCGGCCGTCGCCGTTGATGTCGCCGTTGAGGATGTTGCAGCTCGGATAGGCGGCCTGATAACCGCTGGGGTTGCTGAGGGCCAGGACGAAGGGGTTGATGTCGCCCAGATTGACCAGCCCGTCGCAGTTCAAGTCGCCGGTCAGGACCAGTCGCGACAGCGGCACATCCAGTACTGTGGCGCTGTTGGCTGTGACGGTGACCGGAAACGTCCGCGTCAGGTAGCCGGGCGCGCTGAACTCCAGCGTATAGTTGCCGGGTGGCAGGAAGACGTGATACCGGCCCAGTCGGGCGCCGCTCCCGTTGACTTCGCCGTTGGGGAATGTCACGCCCACCAAGCGCAGGTCCGCGGCCAGCGGCTGGCCGGTCTGCGCGTCGGTAACGCGCCCGCTGATCGAAAGGGGACGCTCCAGCAGCGCCAGCAAGCTGGGAAACACGCGCAGGGCTTCGGCTTGTGCGTTAGCGTACGAGGGCTGAAAGCTGGTGTGTGTCTCCCACAAGAACGCGTGCGTTCCGGTCTGTCCCATGTGCCAGTGGATGTCGCCGGCGGTGCAACAGGACAAGGCCGCACTGTATCCGGACATAGTGGCCGCCAGGGCCGCCGCCTCGTCTCGCAAGAACGTCATGAACGGATGGCTCCAGCAGCCGTAGCCGTAGCGCACCTCCATGGCGAAAGAATGCAGATCGGCCACCTTGGCGAAGCGTCGGTCATTGCCCAAGGCCACCATGGTCTGGGTTTCGGCTTCGGAGGCCGGCGCGGGGCCGCGGTAGGTCTCGGAGGTGACCAGCGAACTACCGCCGCAAGGCGAGTCCCATCCGAAGGGGTAGTTGCGATTCAGGTCCACACCGATGCCGCCGGCGAACACACGCCGATTCTTGCGCCACAGGTTGTCGCCGACAAAAACCCAGTTGTATCCGTCTGGGTTCCAGACGGGGGCGATCCAGATCTCGTATTCGTTCAGCAGAGCGGTGATACGCGGATCGAGTCCGTATCCGGTCGTGAATTGCTCCAGCGCATAAAGTGCGATCACCGGCGTCACGATCTCGCGGGCATGGTGCGCCCCGACCAGCAAAAACGCCGGCTCGTTCTCATCCTGGTCCGCGTTATCGGAGAGTTTGACGGCGTATAAGTGGCGCCCTTCATACGTCGGAATGGCACCGTAAGTTGCTGTCAGATCGACGAAGCGACAAATGACCGGGTAGGCAGCGGCGGTCGTCTGCATCTGCTGTATGATTGCGTCCAGATCGGGATATCCCGGGGGGATGGCGTCCTCAAACTGCATCTCGCGGAAGGGACGGCCAACGGCCAGCACGGTGATAGTGCAGCCACGCTGCTCCAGAATGGCCAGTTCGTGAGAGTTGACGATGGCCTCGAAGGACTGCGGGCCGATGGTTGGTTCGAGCACGTCGAAGCCTTCAGTCAACAGGTCGGCAGCGAGTCGTTGGGCCGCGGGCGCGTCGATGCGTATGTGCGTCAGCGGTTCGGCTGCTCCCGCCGGAATCACGCAGAAGAGCATCATCAGCAGGCGAAACGGTGTCATGAAAACCCTCCTCCAAGCGGCACCAGCGGATGTGTTATCAGTTGCTCGGGCCGCCCGCTTACGACCCGTGCCCGAAAGCTGACAGTGACAGCCACCCAGTCGCTGCGTCACGTCTCCGACAACTACATTGTAACCCGCTCGGTATAACCCGGAGAAATGGAAGCGCTCCCGGAGATTGCTCTACAAAAGGAGTCCCTTCGCCGCTGGGGGCGCGGTTTCCGTGGTGACCGGCTGGCATCGGCTAAGGTTGTGCGAGCAGCGACACGAAGGGGTTGATGTCCGCGAAGTCCAGCCGACCGTCTCCGTTGATGTCGCCGTTCAACAAATCGCACTGCGGGTACTGACTCTGGTACGAGGTCGGGTTGGAGAGGGCCAGCACGAACGGGTTGATGTCGCCAAAGCCTACTTGACCGTCGCAATTCATGTCGCCTCGCGGCCACCCGGGATCAGGCAGAATGAAGTCCGCGATGACCGGTCGATGGTCGGAGGCCATCCGGCTGGCATCGTGCGGTACGGTGTAGCCGGCGACCTCCGGGGGCAGCCAACTTGGCACGCCTGCCAGAGCATTGGAATAGAAGACGAAGGCGCGGCGCAAGCCGGCGATGCTGTCCTGCCAGGCCACATAGTCGTACTTGTAGCCGGCGGTCTGCGTGGTGCGACTGCCGGTATAAGGCTCGACGGCGTTGTCGTAGGTCGCGTCACTGCGGTCGCGGTCGGTGCCGTCGTTGCCGCCCAGTAGTTGGGCGGCGACCAGCCACTCGGCCGGCCCCTTGCGGCCGTTGTACAGCTCGTCCTCGTTCCAGTCACCGGCGATAACTACGGGTGTCAGGTCGTCGAGGATGCGCGTGGCCGGCGGGTTGTCCATGATCTTGCCGCGCGGATCCGGGACGCCCGTGCCGGCACCGTTGAACAGATAGTCTATGTAGTAGGCCACGTTGCGGGCGGCACGCTCGCGTTCGTCTTTGTCGCTCTGCGTCTGGCCGGCCTTGAGATGCGCTTGGCCGACCACCAAGTCGCCGCCGTAACTCAGGTCCGGCATATCCATCTCGACGAACATGAACCCGCGGATGCCGCCGTTGCCGCCCGGGGCGTACAGGTCCGGCAGAATGCCGCTGATATCCGGCCGCGTCGCCACCCCGTCGCCGTTCAGATCGACGAACGGGAAGCGACTGAGCAACACGTTGCGGTTGTAGCCGTCGGTGAGCGGGCTTACGAACACATACGGCAGATCGTAGCCCGGCGCGTATTTCTGCACGTAGGCACCGACCGGGCCGCCCGGCAGGAACGGGTCGTTGCCGCCGTGCAGGAACAGGTCGAGCGTGCGCTGGAGCTGTTCGACGCTGTCCACTCCGCCGGGCGTGCCGTTACCCTCGTTGTCGCCGGTCTCCTGCATGACCAGCACGTCGGGCCGCAGGGCGGCGACGATCCGCGCCAGCGCATGCCAGGCGTTGTAACCTTCAGACTTGTTGGCATTGCGGCAGATGTGGTCGCGGACGTTGTAGGTCATCACGCGCAGGTCGCGTGGGTCGCTCTTGCCCCACTGGCCCTGCGCTGGGTCCCACTGGGCGGCCGCCGACCAGACCATCGTCAGCAGAATGAGCAGTGGTTGACTGGTCTTAAGATACATGCGTGCACTCCTGCCACCTGCCATCTGCTTGGATCATACCCTGCCGCCGGCGCGTCTCCAAAAGACGATGTTTGGACCGGGGCGCGGAACGTCAGCGCCCGAGCAGCGAGCGCCCGCGCAGCCCGCGCGGGACGCCCAGTCCCAGGAGTTGCAGCGTGGTCGGCGCGACATCGTAAAGACTGGCATCTTGGCGGCGGCGCGGCAGGGCCGGATGGGCGAGAATGTACATGCCCTGCATGGTGTGATTGGCGTCGTCCGGCCGGCCCTCATCGTCAGACGTGAAGAGCTGTTCGTGGCCGACAGACCCGACGCAACGCCGCCGCAGCTCCGCGCAATGCACGATCAGGTCGGGCGGACAACCGTTAACCTCGCTGTAGATTTCTTCGGGTTTGTAGACTTGTGTCCGCAGCGGGCGGCCGCGCGGATCGCACATGGTCGTCAACTTGCTCGCCAGTGCGTCGCGAAGCAGCTCGTACTCCTCCTCCGTAACGATTCCCCGTGGTTCGCGTCCCGCCCGGTTGATGAAGATCTGACCCGTGTATCCACCATCCGCCCAGGCCCGTGTTCGCGACCAGTCTACGTTGGCCAGTTCGAACCGCTGCACGCTCGTCGGCGTCTCATTCAGGGCCAACAGGCCCTCGCGCAAGAGCCAGTCGTTGATGCAAAAGGCACCTTCCAGACACTGCGCACCGTGGTCCGAAACCACCCAGATGGCGGTTTGCCGACGATCTACCTCGTCCAACAGTCCGCCGATCTGTTCGTCGATCAAACGATAGTACTGGCGAATGGCATCTGCGAAAGGACTGTGCGGCTCGTGTCGCGGATGCCGTTCGTCCATGTAGCGCCAGAAACCGTGCTGGATGCGGTCCACGCCCATCTCGACCATCCAGAGCAGGCTCCACGGACGCGTGCGCAGCAAATGCCGACACACCGTGAACCGCTGTTGTCCCAGACGCTGAATCTGCTTCAGCAAACCTGGCTTGTCCGGCGTGCGGAAGTCCGCCACGTCCAACAGGTAATCGCCGACCAGGCGGGCCAGTTCGTCGGCGAGTTCCGGCGGATATGTGTAGGGACTTCGTGTGCTGGGCGTCAGAAAACAGGTGATCAGGCACCCGCGCGGCCGCCGCACAATCGGGAAAGTCTGTGGCACGCCGATGGTGATGGTCGGCAGCCCGGCCCGCGCCACATGGTCCCACAAGCGCGGCTGGCGCACCTCGATATTGGTGGCCAGCCCCAGATCCTCGTACGACCAGTCGCGGCGGGTGCGGAGCCCATAGACCCCCAGTGCCCCGGGATCCTTGCCGGCTGCCATGCAGGTCCAAGCCGGAACGGTCAGCGGCGGTATGCAGCTTTCGAGCCGGCCCCACAGGCCGTTTTCCGCCAGTCGGCGCAGATTCGGCAAATCGTCGCGCCAACGTTCGAATACCAGATGCGGATCGGCCGAATCCAGGCCGATGATCAGCACCTTCTCCGACTGCGCCATGTCGCACCGCGCCGCGCTGGCGACGTCCGCCCGCGGCCTTTGCCCCTCAGCGATCTGGATACCTTACCCGCCGGACGGCCTCCCGCAACCCGGGCGCGCGGCTGGTCGTTGTGATCCACAAGGCAGTGTTTTGGGAGGCGTGAAGAGTCTGTCCGCCGCCTGCCTGTTTGGGCGATTTCTGGCGGGCGTAGTACCATGCGAGCTGTCATGGAACATTGGATCCGCGATGCGCTGCTGCTTGTCGAGAATCTGACGGTGGAAGTCCCACTGCGCGGCGCATGCCTGGGCCGGGCACGTGACCGACTGCGGGTGGTGGATTGCGTCGGGCTGCACGTGGCGCGCGGCCGGACACTCGGGTTGGTGGGAGAGAGCGGCTGCGGCAAGACCACATTGGCCAAGGCCGTGTTACGGCTGCTTCCTGCCGCCGCCGGCCGCGTGATTTTCGACGGACAGGACGTGCTGGCGTTACGCGGTCGGGAGTTGCGACAATTGCGCCGGCGGATGCAGATCGTCTTTCAGGATCCGGCGTCCAGTCTCAACCCGCGGCTGCGCATCGAGACCATCGTCGGCGAAGCTCTCGGCGTTCACGGACTTGTGCGTACAAGCGGTCAGCGGCGGCGGCGCGTGGCCGAGCTGTTGGAGCGCGTCGGGTTATCTTCCGACGACTTGGATCGCTTTCCGCACGAGCTATCCGGCGGCCAGCGACAGCGTGTCGGCATTGCTCGGGCCTTGGCCTTGCAACCGGAGCTGATCATCTGCGACGAACCGACTGCTGCCCTGGACGTCTCGATCCAGGCGCAAATACTGAATCTTCTGGCCGAGCTTCAGGAACAGTACCGGTTGAGTTACCTGTTCATCGCTCACAGTCTGCCGGTGGTGCGGCACATCAGTCACGAGGTGGCAGTCATGCACGCGGGTCGGATCGTGGAGCTAGCCGAGACCGAACGCCTTTTCCGGTATCCACAACATCCGCATACGCGGCGTTTGCTGGCGGCGGCGCAAGAACTGCGCCCCGCCCTCCCACCTTCATAGCGGCGTCCCCGCGCACCTCAGGATTGAAAGACAGCCGGCGGCAGCCAGGACGTGCACTATCGACCGTCGGGGCCACGCGGCGGGACCGTCAGACCTGCATGATTTCCTTGGACTTCTCGGCCAACAGGTCGTCGATTTTCTTGCAGTAATCGTCGGTCATCTTCTGGATTTCTTCCTGGCCGCGCTCCACATCGTCTTCGGTCATGTTCTTGGCTTTCTTCTCCGCTTCCATGGCCTTGTGGGCGTCACGCCGGGCGTTGCGGACCGAGACCTTTTGCTGTTCGGCCAGCTCCTTGACGCGAGCGGCCAGTTTCGTGCGCCGCTCCATCGACAGCGGCGGGACCGGCAGACGGATCATCTTGCCGTCGCTCTGCGGGTTTATTCCCAAGTCGCTTTTTTCAATGGCCTTCTGAATGTCCTTGATAGTGCCGGGGTCGAAAGGCTTGATGACGATGACGTTCCCCTCCGCGACACCGAGCGTGGCCAGCTCCTTCAACAACATCGTCGAGCCGTACGACTCGACGTTGACGCGCAGCGTTTCAACCAAGCCGGTCGAAGCTCGCCCGGTGCGGATGCCGCGGAACTCATGCTTGAGGAACTCGACCGCTTTTTCCATCTGTTCCTCAGCCTGCAAAAGGATCTCATCCAGGGGCATGATCATCACTCCAGGACGGTTCCAGACACCAGGCGCCTGTACGAAAACGCAGAATACCCCGCAGCGGCGGGCGTCTCAAGGTGACCGACGCCGGCAGTCGCCCGGGGCAGGTCAGGGCCGAAGTTCGGCTCGGCGCTGTGCCGATAGTAGCTTGCGGAATGGGTCACTGGTGGGCCCACAACATCAAACAGGTTAAAGCTCGCGCGTTGCGAGGAGGACGATAAGGTGCGAACGGTGTTGATCACAGGTGCGGAGGGATTCGCGGGTAGTCACGTCCTCGCGCACCTGCGTAGCCGGGGTTACGAGGCGGTGGCGGGGGTCCGTAACCGCGCACGAAAGCTAGCCCTCGAGCGACAGAACATGCGAGCGCTGGTCTGCGACGTGACTGACGCCATCAACGTGGCACGCGTAGTCGCCGGCGTTCGTCCCGAGGGCATCATCCATCTGGCAGGGATTGCGCGACCCGCCGATGCGGCCGATGAACCGCTGCTGGCCTATCAGTCCATCGTGACGGCTTGGGCCAACATCCTCGACGCCGTCCGTCGAACGGTGCCGCGGGCGCACATTGTGCTGGCCAGCGCTTGCGATGTGTATGGTGATGCCGGGGCGGACGGGGCGGCGTTGTCGGAGACTCGCGCGCCACAGCCGGTAAGCACTTTCGGGTCGCTCAAGCGGACGGCGGAAAACATTGCACACACTTTTTACCGCGATTACCACCTGAATATCACGATCGCCCGGCCCTTCCACTATTTGGGGCGGGGGCAGCCGGCGCGTTTCTTCTTCGGAGCCGTGGCGCAGCAATTGGCGAGCTGGGACGGTTCCGGTGGACGCGCGCTAGCCTTGCCCGATTTGTCCTGCCAACGGGACCTGTTGCACGTGGAGGATGTGGCGACGGGTTATGTCCGCCTACTGGAGGATGGCCGACCGAACGAAGTATACAACATCTGTTCGGGTCAGACTTACACCTGTCGCCAAATCGTCGAAGCCATCGTTACCGAGTACCACTTGCAGGTGGAGTTGCGGGAGCTGGCAGCCGAAGCGGATGGGCAGATCAAGGTGCTGCGTGGCGATAATCGCAAACTGCGTGAAGAACTGAATTGGGTACCGGCCCACAGCGTGCAGGATGCGGTGCGGGACCTGGTCGCCAGTTACCGGGCGAGCGAGGTCTCGGTCGCCCGATAGGGTGACTGGAGCAGACAGACCCGGCGCTGTGGAAGGTCGCGGGTCCGGACGTCGGTCCGGACCCGCTCGTTTCTTGTGCCGCTCGACTGACTCCGCCGGACCCGATCAGGGTGGCCGGCGCTGCCGCAATTGGGCCCGACAACGCTTGCCCCGGGGCGGGCTGGCATGACTGCTATCGGCGGTTATACTTCGGGTTTTGACTGTGGCTGGTCCGCGGGCGGCGGAGCCGGCGGTCGAATTGGAGACTGCGCATGGGCGCACCTGAAATCGGGAAGATACGTAACGTGGCGTTCGTGGGGCATTCGGGCAGCGGGAAAACCACGCTCGGAGAGGCTCTGCTCTACAAGGTCGGACTGAACACGCGCCTGGGCAGTGTGGACGACGGGACCAGCCTGCTGGACTATGACGAGGAGTCGCGCGAGCGGAAGCACTCCGTCGATTCAACGCTCTACTATCTCGAGCACGACGGGCACCTCTTCAACTGCATCGACACACCCGGCATGCCGGACTACTGCGGCACGGCCCTGGCAGCACTATGCGCGGTCGAGACGGCGGCGGTGGTGGTCTCGGCTTCCGCCGGCATTGGGGTGAACACCCGGCGCATGTTCAAGGCGGCCGGCGATTACGGTCTGGCGCGGCTGATCATCGTGACCCGCATCGACGCCGACAATGTGAATCTGGAAGAGATAGTGGCCGGTATCCGGGAGTCGTTCGGCCCCCAGTGCCACCCGATCAACCTGCCGACCGGCGGCGGTCGCGCCGTGATCGACTGTCTGGCCAATGACAGCGGCACGGCTGACGTCCTAGACGTGGGCGAGTGTCACACGGCCCTGATCGATGCCATTGTCGAGACCGACGACGCCCTGATGGAACAGTTCATGGAGACTGGCGCGGTGCCGCCCGAGGCTCTGGGCCCGGCCATCAGCAAGGCGGTTGCTTGCGGGCACGTCATCCCGGTGCTCTTCACCAGTGCCCGGCACGACGTGGGCATCAAGGAGCTGCTGGACGCCCTGATCCGCTATGCTCCTTCGCCGGTGGTCGGCAAGCCGCGCGAGCTTGTGGTCGGCACGGGGGACCAAGCTGCCAAGACGCTGCTCAAGCCGCAGCCTGCCGGCGACTTCGTGGCTCAGGTTTTCAAGGTGACCAGTGATCCACGCAGCAACATCAAGTATTCGGTGGCGCGCGTGCACCAGGGCACTTTGACTTCCGAGGGGCAGGTCTTCGTCGCGGGCGAGCGCAAGGGGCAGCGGCCCGGTCACCTGATCAAGCTGCGCGGCGCCGATCACGCCGAAGTGCCTGTGGCCAGCGCCGGCGACATCGTGGCGTTCGCGAAGTTGGACTTCAAGATCGGTCAGGTGTTGCTGAGCAAGTCCGGCGAGGGAACGCTGCCGCTGCCCAAGATGCCCACGCCCATGTATGCCCTGGCGGTGGAGCCGAAGTCGCGCGGCGATGTGGACAAGATCAGTGGCGCGTTGCAACGTTTCGCCGATGAGGATCCGTGCTTCCAGTATCATCGTGATCCGGACACCGGTGAGCTGGTCATGCAGGGGCTGGGGGATCTGCACCTGGCGGTCATTCAGAGCAAGATGCGCCGGCAGTTCAAGCTGGAGATGGACACCAAACTGCCCAAGATCCCCTATCGCGAGACGGTTTCCACGTCGGTGAAATATGTGGAGTACACCCACAAGAAGCAGACCGGCGGGGCCGGGCAGTACGCACGGGTATTCATCGACCTGGAACCCAACGAGCGCGGCAAGGGCTACGAGTTCATCGACAAGATTTTCGGCGGCGTTATCGACCAGGCCTTTCGTCCCAGCGTGGACAAGGGTATTCGCGATCAGATGAAGAAGGGCGTGATCGCCGGTTATCCGGTGGTGGATGTGAAAGTCTCGCTGGTGGATGGCAAGACCCACCCGGTGGACAGCAAGGACATCGCCTTCCAGATCGCCGGCCGCCAGGTGTTCAAGAAGGCGTTCCTCCAGTGTAAACCCATCCTGCTGGAGCCGATCGTGAATATCGAGGTCACCGTTCCGGCCCAGTACATGGGTGACATTACGCGCGACATTGCCGGCAAGCGCGGGCAGATCCTCGGGCAGGACATGTTGCCGGGCAACCAGGTCGTGGTGCGTGCCCAGGTGCCGCTGGCCGAGGTCAGCGCCTATGCCTCGCAGCTCAAGAGCGTCACCGGCGGACAGGGCAGCTACATCATGGAACTAAGCCATTACGACGTCGTGCCGCCCAATATCCAGCAGCAGATCGTCGCCCAGTACAAGGCCAAAGAGGAAGAAGAGGACTAGATTGACCGCGCTCCGCCAACGGGGCTGTTGGGTCATATGGCCGCTTGTTCACCTAGTGCCGCCGATATCGCGCGCGTCATCGATCACACCCTTCTCCGGCCGGAGGCTACTGTCGAGCAGATCGACCGATTGTGCGACGAGTGCCGCCAGTACGGGTTCTTTGGCGCCTGCGTCAATCCGCTGTGGGTAACTCGCTGTGCCGAGCGGCTGGTCGGCAGCGAGACGCTGGTGGTGAGTGTGGCCGGTTTTCCTTTGGGGGCATCGACCAGCGCCATCAAGGCTGCCGAGGCTCGGGCGGCGCTCGCTGACGGCGCGCGCGAGATCGACATGGTGGTCAACCTGGCGGCGTTGTTGGCCGCCGACCGGGACGCCGTCATGCGCGACATCCGGGCCGTCGTGGACGCGGTTAAGTGCGTCCACGAGCGGGCTCTGGTCAAAGTCATTTTGGAAACACGTGTTCTGACCGATCAACAGATCATTCTGGGCTGCCAATGCGCCCGCAGCGCCGGCGCCGACTTTGTGAAAACATCCACCGGCTTTCATCCGGCCGGCGGCGCCACCGTCGACCATGTGCGCCTGTTGCGCCAGCATGCTGGTCCGCTGAGGGTCAAAGCCGCCGGCGGCATCCGCGACCTGCCCACCGCTTTGGCCATGCTTGCGGCCGGCGCCGATCGGCTGGGCATGTCGGCCAGTGTGGCGGTCGTCACGGCGCGTGCATCCCAAGTCGAGTGACGTCGCCCGACTCAAGCTTCTAGCAGGACGATGTCTCCCGGGGCAACGGCGCAGGCGACTTCCTGTCCCACGTGCAGCGGCGCGTGCGCAACAGACTCGGCCACTGTGGCACGCAGCCGCAGCGGACCAACAGCGATAGTCAACTGCTGCGAATCTCCCAGGTAAACCGACTCCACGATCCGTCCGCGAAAGCCGTTAGGTAGCGGGTCGGCGCGGTTGTCGATGGCGATCACCTCGGGGCGAATCGACAGCGTGCACGGACCGCAGCGTGGCGCGTTATCGTCGGCAAGCGCTGTCAGCAGCCCCACAGCCGTCCGCACCCTCCGTTGCCGCGCGTCGGCCGACTCGATCGTTCCGGCCAGGAAGTTCGTTTCGCCGAGGAAATCTGCCACGATGGTGTTGGTCGGCCGGCTATAGACTTCGCGCGGCGTGCCGACCTGGGCGACGCGCCCATTGAACATCACTGCCAGCCGGTCGGCCACGGAAAGAGCTTCTTTCTGGTCGTGGGTGACATACAGGGCGGTCAGGCCGGCTTCCTTGCATAGTCGGCGTATCTCGCCACGCATCTCCAGCCGCAGCTTAGCGTCCAGATTGCTCAGGGGTTCGTCCAACAACAGACACTGCGGACGTATCACCAAGGCCCGGGCCAGCGCCACGCGTTGCTGCTGACCGCCGGAGAGCTGATTCGGCTTGCGCTGCGCGTAGGCGCTCATGCGCACCAGCTCGAGCGCCTCAGCCACACGCCGCTGGCGCTCGCGCCGTGGCACGCGGCGCACCTTCAAACCGAAGGCCACGTTGGCGGCCACCGTCATGTGCGGCCACAGCGCGTAGTTCTGGAAGACCATGCCGGCGTCGCGGCGTTGGGGCGGCAGGTTCGTCACGTCGCGCTGCCCGAAGAAAACGCGACCGGCGTCGGGCTGATAGAAACCCGCCACGCTGCGCAACAGGGTTGTTTTGCCACAGCCTGACGGCCCGAGCAGAAAGAACACTTCCCCACGACCGATATCCAGCGTGACATCATCCAGCGCCCGCACGCCACCGAAGGTCTTTACCAGGTTGCGTATCGAGATCGACGTCATGGTCCCTGCGCCAACACCCGGCTAGTTTCGCGGCGGCACGTGGCTCCCGGAACTGCGACCGAAGCGCCAGCGACGATCTATCTTCTGAGTCCGTCCCGGTTCCGCTTAGCCTTCGCTAGCGCTTCGGGGTTGGATCAGTCGCCAGCAATTCAGCTTGCTCATGAGGCGCATCCCTGCCACGCAGGGACTCTGCGCTAATATGGCCGCTAGGTGGCCGGGAAGGTATTCAAAAGCGCCGCCCGCCGAGTGGCAAGCGAGGTTCGAGATTCGCGCAAGGCTGCGGGGAGTGCCGGTCCGCCGGTCGAGAACTGGCGGGACCAGTAAACGCGCGTCGTCGCGCGCCCAGCAGTTGCGCGATTACCGGAGCGCGCCCATCGGCGCCGTCTCGGTACGCGTTCCGCAGACAACTATTCGTATATTTCCCAATGTGACGCGCCGGTGTTTGCCCAGACTTGCGGCTTTGGCCGATAACACCGGCTCAACGGTCACCTGTTCACGCACACGGGAGTCAAATGGACGCCGCGACAGTAGGTCAACGCATCGCCGCCTTGCTGGCAGGCGACAACCTGCTCCAGACGCGACTGGCCGAGGTGGAAGCCAAGTTCGACGCCTGGCTGGTGGCCATGAGCGCGGGGCAGTGCCTGCTGCGCGAGGCGCTGGGCCGTGCTCGTGCGAGCGAACCGAAAGGCATTGCCGAACCGCGGCCGGTCGCACCACCGGCGGCACCGGGCACCGCGCCTACCAGTGTGCTGACGCCAAGCGAACCAACCGGGCTGGGGGACGACGCCGTCACCGATGACGACGAGCGGCTGCTGGCCACGCTGGACTCGGATACGGCCAACGCGATCCGCGTCAAGCGGCGTTTGTGTGGCGAAAGGCGCAGCGTCCGCGAATTGCTTGAGGAGATTCAGGCCGCGCGGGCGGGCAAGGCGCCGGCGCGTAAACGCTGGTGGAGACGTGACGATGAGTGAGCCAGTGGCAGATACGCACGCGCCGCGCGGAGGCGGCACGTTTGATCTGGCGCGACTGGAAAGCATGGGGCGCGACCTGATCGCCACTATGCGCACGCTGCGCGAGCTGCTGTCGTCGCGGACGGCGGTACTGGAAGAGTGCTACCGCCTCCTGGAGGAGTACCACGCCCAACTGACGCAGGAGAACGAGGAACTTAACCAGCGCCGCCAGCAGTTCGACGCGCAGTGCGCGCAGCGCGAGGAACAACTGGCTCGTCGTGAACAACAATGCGCCCAAGTCGAAGCCGGCCACGCCGAGCAGGTGCAAACGCTTCAGGCTCGGGCGGCCGAGTTGCAGCAGCGTGAGAACGATCTGCAACGCCGGCAGCAGCAGGTCGAAGTGCGCGAGGCCGAGTTAACCGAGCGCGCCAAAGCGGTGGAGACGCGTGAGAGTCGAGCGGCGGCCGCCATCCAGGACCTGAAGAAGCAGTGCGCCGCGCTGCACGGTGAACGACAGCAGCTTACGGCACGCGAACAGCACGTCGAGGAGCTGGCCGCCAAGTTGGCGTCCCAGCAGGCCGACCTGGAACGGCGCGAGGCCCAGTTGGCTGCCCGACAGGACGAAGTGGCGGCAGCCGAGAACGAACTCGGTCGGCGTGCCGCCGAACTCGACCAGCGAGCCAAGGAGCTGGAGCGGCTGGCGGATGATCTGGAGTCCGGCCGGGCCGAGTTCGAAACGCAGCGCGCCGAATTGCAGACGGCGCAGGCGGAGTGGGAAGCACGCGCCCGCGAGCTGGCGGCGGCGCAACAGCAGATGGCCGAATTGCAGAAGCAACTGGAACGCGAACTGGCCGAGCTCGCCGCTCAGAAATCGGATTTGTTGCGCAACTACGGGTTGGCTCAGGGCGACGCCCGACCGGATGGTGAGGGCGGCGCCGCGCAGACGGACGAAGCACTGCTGCGATTCCAGAAGCTCTGTCGCGACGCCAAGCGCAAGGCCGTCGGCGTTTGAGGCGCGCCGGCAATAAGAGGATGGTGACCATGTTGTCAGGACTATTTGCCCGGAACTCAGCGGCCAAAGACGCGTGCTCCGTCGTGGCAGGTGACCAGGCTGCGCCGGCGGATCGGACGCGCACGTCGGGCGACGCTCTGTTGCAAGCCTTGCAAACGCGTCGTTACGGGCTGATTGTGCGCGGTCGTCAGCAGTGGCTTCAGCATCCGCACTTTCAAAGCGTTTTCGAAGAAGCCGTCAAAGCTGTCGACGAGCTGTTCGCTCTGGTGCCCGAGGGAATGGTGTCGCTGTCGCTGAGCACCTTCGACCAGCCCGGTCAGCCGGAGACGGAGGTCCCAACCGCTGCCTTCCTGTTGGCCCGCCATGCGGTCACCAACGCTGACTATCAGCTTTTCGTGGATGCCGGCGGTTATCAGCAGCTCGAAATCTGGCCACGCGATATCTGGCCGCACTTGATCAATATGAAGGACCAGACCGGACAACCAGGGCCGCGCTACTGGCGCGATGGCCAACATGATCGTCGGCTGGCCCGCCATCCGGTCGTAGGAGTGTGTTATTACGAAGCAGCAGCTTATGCCGCCTGGGCGGGTTATCGGCTGCCGACCGATGCCGAATGGCAGATGGCGGCCAGTTGGCGTGTTCGTGGCGCGGCCGACGCGCAGCGCCGTTATCCCTGGGGCGACGGATTCGAGGTCGGTCGTTGCAACCTGTGGGCGTCGGGACATGGCGGGACGCTGCCAGTGGAAGCCTGCCCCGAAGGTGCGGCCCCCAATGGCGTACTCCAGCTTGTCGGCAACGTGTGGGAGTGGACGGACGGCGAGTTCCGCTGCACGGACCGCGACGGGCGCCTGGTAGTGGGCGCGACGCTACTGAAGACCATTCGCGGCGGCGCCTATGACACCTACTTCCCCTGGCAGGCCACCAGCACTTTCCGCACCGCTGCCGACTCCATGGCCCGCAGTCCTAACATCGGTTTCCGTTGCGCGTTGGACCTGTTGACCAACTGACCGGCGGCGCTGCCGAGGAGGTGACCTGGTGAGTAGCACCGTCAGCCCAAGCTTCACCGCTTGCCTGATCTGCGGGACGCGCAATCAGCCCAAGGCCACGGTCTGCAAAGAATGCTCGGCCCCCATGGCGCTGGTGCACGAGGCCGAGGCCCAGCAACGCCCGCCACGCATCGTCAGCGTCGTCGGCGATAGCAACGTCGGCAAAACGGTCTATCTGGGCTTCTTGCTGGACATGCTGTCGCAGCGGGCCAATCAGTTCGAGGCCATTCCACGTGGAGCCTACTCGGTCGACTTGCCGCAGAACGTCATCAGTCACATGGCGTATCGCATGTTTCCTCCCAAGACGCCGGTCGAGTCCAGCGAGTGGAACTGGGCCTACTATCAGGTTTGCAAGCGTGGCCGCTCGCCGAAGTGGGTCGATCTGGTCATGCCCGACATGGCCGGGGAGGCCATAGCCGCCGAAGTCGCCGCCCCCTCGACTTTCCGCGTCATCGAGCAGCTCCTGGCACGCTCCTCCGGCGTGCTGCTGCTGGTCGACGCCGCCCTGGCCGCTCATGGGTCGGCGCAGCCCGACTTCTTCGGGGTCAAGATGCTCAGCTACCTGGACTCCCTGTACACGACCGATCGGCGCAAGCGGATCGAGGTGCCGGTGGCCGTGGTTCTCACCAAGGCCGATTATTTCCCGGAGTGCTTTGACGATCCGCGGCGTTTCGCTCAGGCCAACCTGACGCGTTTGTGCAACCTGTGCGAAAGCCGCCTGGCCAAAGTCGAGTTCTTCGCCACCAGCGTGGTCGGGGCTCTGGGCTATGCGACCAGCGAGAATGACGATGTTGTCACGTCGATACCCCTGCACGTGTCGCTGCGCGGCGTATTGGAGCCGTTCGAATGGGTGCTCCAACAGCTCTAAGGCCGGCGGTCGCGGCTGGCAAACCAGTGCGTTGCGAGCAGGGCTGGTTTACCTCGATCCGTTCGCCGTTGGGCAACGGCTACCGATTGATTGCTGCCAGCCCGGGTCTGAGCGCCGCCGAGAAGCGCGAGCTGGTGGCTTGCGCGCCGACCCATGACAGCCTGTGCGATCAATCGGCGAACGGGCGCGGATTGGCTGCGTTTCGGCTGAGCAGTGGGCGTTGGTGTCTGTTCCTCTCACGCCACGCCGGGCGCGAGCCGACCGCCCGTGGCGGCTGGCTGGTCGAAACCCATGTTCTGGTGTTGGAGCCTGATGCGTACCAGCAGTTTGGGTTCAACCCGCTGTGTGTCCAAGCTGCCCGCGATGTCGCACTTCTCTCCCCGGCGGACACTCGCCGGAGCTGCCTGCCGCCGCTGGAACTGACAAGCGGACTGGCTGCAACCAGCGCATTCGATTGCGCCGTTGCCGTCGATGAGCCGGAGATCAAGCAACTGTCGGCCGTGACCGCGGCGGTGTTGGAGGGGACGCCGGTCATCGGTACGGTGGCCAACCCCGCTCGGGCCTTAGGTGGGTTGATGACTGCGGTCCCGACGGCCATTCGGAGTCGGCTTTCGATTTCCTGCGGGCTGAGATTCACGCCGACGCGTGCGTTCACTTTGGTGTTGACGGATCGCCTTTCGCACGAGCGCCTTCGATTGGCAGAGGAGCATGGTTACCGCGTAATCAAGGAGGCGGCTTTCACGCTCGAGCCGTCGGCTTTCGAACCGTGGCTGCGGTTGGCGGAAGATTCCTGGCGACGGGGTGGCGCAGCCGAACTGGATCGAATTTCGCGGCAGTTGACCGAGACATGCAGCGCGCAAGCGCTAACCCAAGTCGCGGCGATGTGGTTGGACCTGGACCTCGCCGAAGGCGCTGACGAAGCGACCAGACGCGCGATCTGTGAGCGACACGAAAACACGCAGGCGCTCAGCTCGGTGTACGACAATCTTCGGGAGCGCTTACGAGCCAGCAGAGATGCTCACGAGACAGCCTGGTGACGTTGATTAGGGGGCGTGCGCAAGCGACCGACAGTAGTCAAATCGACACTTGATAACCTGTTGTCCAATGATGGTCCGGTAAGATCGCCATATATCGGTTTTCTCTTGACAGCTCAAGCGATGCGGCTACACTGGAAGGCTGTCAGATCAGCTCAATCGGCCTTTGGTAGTGACAACCAGAGGGAGGAGTGCGGGCAAAGGAATCCTCTGATTTGCAGGGCAGTTGGTGGGTGGTTAGCGACAGAGGCTGTGTACCTCGTCGGCGCAAAGGAATCTAGGGCGCGCTTGTCTTACGCCCTGAGGAGGAGTAAGCATGTCGAGACTCTTAGCACTGTGCGCCGTAGCGGGATTGGTCGCTGCGGCCAGCGGAGCGATCACGCCCATTGGGCAGTTCAGTGGCACTTATAAGGAAGGCTGGGAGAAGCATGCGACGGGGCTGTTCCTGCCGCAGCTAACGGCCTTTGACGGCCAAGCTACCGCCAACCAGGTCGGTAGTGGCCAAGGTCTGCACGTGACCACCGGATGGACCTATTACTACACAACTTATCCGCACGGCGGATCGAAGTTCATGGGCCCGACCTATGGCATCGGCGTCCGCTGGGAGTTTGCAGTACCGGCGCTGCGCTTCGGCGGCTTCTTCACCACCAACTATCAGTCTTCTGGCGCGACGGCCAAGTTCTTCGATGCTCAGAACAACCTGCTGGCCACGCTTCCGGTCAAGGCCATGGCTGGCAATAGCGCCTGGGGTTGGGACGGTTGGGAGTGCGACCCTCCAGTGAAGTATATCGAAATCTGGTCCGACTGGGGTGCTGGGCACATCATGCATGATGACCTGGAGTACACCCCGGTGCCGGAGCCGGCGACCCTGTCGTTGCTGGCGCTGGCTTTGTTGCTGCGTCGGCGTTAGGACCGTTGCCGACCAAGCCGACCTACCACGGGCCTGACCAGCGTAGTCAGGCCCGTTTCATTGGGTCTCCGGATCGAAGGTTGCTGGGGATGTGCCCGCCGACAGGCTGCTGCGCGCATCGCAGCGCCAGTCAGGTCGCCAGCAGGTCACGCAGCCATTGCATGGTCGTCTGGCGTCCCAGCGCGCCGATGGCCTCCGTCAAGGGGATATCTTTGGGGCACACCTTGACGCAGTTCTGGGCGTTGCCGCAATCGCTGATGCCGCCGGGCCCCATGATGGCGTGCAATCGATCGGCCTTGAAGAACCCGCCGGTGGGGTGCGAGTTATGCAGAAAGACCTGCCCTAGCGGTGCCGGACCGATGAAGGCCGACTGGTCGTGATACTGTGGGCAGACTTCCATGCAACAACCGCAGGTCATACAGCGGGAAAACATGTAGCGTAGGGATTGCTCGACCGGGCTGATGCGTGGGGCGTGTTGATGAATGTCCTGCGTACCATCCAATGGTACCCAGGCTTTCACCCGGCCGAGGGCATCGAACATGCGTTGGCGGTCGACCGCCAGGTCCCGGATCACCGGGAACTTGCTCAGTGGCTCCAGGGTGATCGGTTGGGTCAGCGTATCGACCAGGGCGGCGCAGGCTTGCCGCGGGACGCCGTTGACCAGCATCGAGCAGGCCCCGCAGACCTCCTCCATGCAGTTGCTCTCCCACACCACCGGTGCGACGCGTTGTCCGCGCGCGTTGATCGGATGTTCGCGGATGTATAGTAGCGCCGAGATCACATTGTGCTGCGGCGCATACGGGATCTTGAACTCCTCCCAGTAGGGTGGCGTGTTCGGTCCGTCCTGACGCTTGATCCGAAAGTGAATCACATTGTCCATCGCGGCGCTTCCGTACCTTGCGGCGCCCATTGGCCCGCCGACGCCTGGGCCCCGCGGATCTCTACCTGTAATCGCGCGGCGTCTCCGGAGCCATCACCGACGTATCCACGGGCAGGTACTCGACCCGCGGTCCGTCGGGCGTGTGCGTGGCGACGGAGTGCTTCAGCCAGCGCTCGTTGTTGGCTCGCCAGCGCTGCCGGTAAGCCTCGTACTCGGGGTCGCCGGCAAACTTGCCCTCCGGAGGTTTAAGTTCGAACTCGGCCTTGTAATGCGAGCCGCGGCACTCGTCGCGCAGGCGGGCACACTTGGCCATGACTTCCGCCAGAACAATCATGTCCTGCACCTGCCGAGCCCAAGGCAAGGTTTGGTTGGACCACCCGGACCGATCGTCCAGGGAGATTCGACGGGAGCGCTCCTTGAGTTCGGCGATTGCCGCCAAGGCCTGGTCGAGACCGGCATTGGTGCGTTCGACGAAAACGTGTTCCGACATGATCTCGCCCAACCGCCGATGCAGCGTGCTGGCGTTCTCGCCGTCGGTGCGCGTCAGCAATTGCTGGTTGATTTCCTCTTGACGGTGGCGCTCGGCGTCATAGAGCGACTGCGGCACCGATTCGGCCGCTGCCGGGAGGTTCTTCAAGTAGGCTGCCACCGCATCGCCGGCGACGCGTCCACTGAAAGAGGCCGACAGCAGCGAATTGGCTCCCAGCCGGTTGGCGCCGTGATAAGCGAAGTCGCATTCGCCGCAGGCATACAACCCGGGGATGCTGGTGGCGTGGTTCTTGGGGTGGACGCGGACCATGCCGCCCGTGCGTGCATCTTTCTCGAAGGAGACCCAGATGCCCCCCATTGTGTAGTGCATGGCGGGGAAGCACTCCATCGGGTTGGTGTAGGGGTCCACGCCGGCGAAGGTTTCGTACATGTCGAGCATGCCGCCCAGCCGCGCCTGGAGGAACTCGCGTGGCTTGTGGGTCAGGTCGAGATAGACGATTTCCTGCCCGCGGACGCCCAGTCCCATGTGGCGCGTGACGCGGATGATGGCACGCGACGCCACGTCGCGCGGCACGGTGTTGCCGTAGGTCGGGTACCACTCCTCCAGGAAGTAGAAGCGCTCGTCCTCGGGAATGTCGCGGGCCGCGCGTCTGTCGCCGGGTTTGCGCGGCACCCACATGCGCCCGCCTTCGCCACGACAGGCCTCGGTGATCAGCCGCAACTTGTCGTGTCCCTTCATTGCCGTCGGGTGGAACTGGGCGAATTCGGCGTTGGCGAACTTGGCGCCCTGCTGATAGACGCGCGCGGCTGCCGCCCCGGTGCAGTTGGTGGACATGGTCGAGCGGCCCCAGATCAGGCCGGCGCCGCCGGTGGCAACGATGACGGCATCGGCCCGGAAAGCCTCGACTTTCATAGTGCGCAGGTTCAAGGCGGTGATGCCGCGACAGATGCCGCGGGCGTCCAGCACCAGCGACAGGAACTCCCAATGTTCGAACTTGCGCACACGCTGGTTGAACTCGTGCGAGCGCACCTGCTCGTCGATGGCGTAGAGCAGTTGGGCGCCGGTCGTGGCGCCGGCAAAACAGGTGCGTTTGTTCTTCACGCCGCCGAACAGCCGCTGGTCCATGATGCCTTCGGGAGTGCGGCTGAACGTGACGCCCATGCGGTCGTAGGTGCGAATGAGTCCCGGCGCGTCTTCGCACATGGTCTTGATGGGCGGCTGATCAGCGAGGTAGTCGCCACCTTTGATGGTGTCGATGATGTGCTGCTCGACCGTGTCGCGCTGGCCCTTGATATCGAGAACGGCGTTGATGCCACCCTGGGCGCAGCAGGAGTGCGAGCGCTTAACGGGAAACAGCGAGAAGAGATCGACCGGATAGCCGGCCTCGGCCAGACGCACCGTTGCCCATAAGCCGCCTAATCCGCCACCGATCACTATGACACGTTGCTTGGCCATGTCGTATCTCGAGGTTCGTGTCTTGATGGCCGCTGCCGGCACGCCAACCGGGGGGAGAGCGGGCTAGGGAGCCGGGACGTGGGCGGCACGCCCGGTGTCGGCGACGACCCGTTGTGCCGCGTGCCCCGGCCGATCGGACCGGCCGAACGCCACCAGTGAAACGGTTCCCCAGGTCAGCAAGACCAGGGCCAGCGCGCCCGCCACCACTGACATGCGTGCCCGCGCCCGCACGCCTACGGTGATGCCCCAAGTGATGCAGAAGGTGACGATGCCGTTGCAGAAGTGGTACACCGCCGCCACCAGACCGACAGCGTAGACCACCATCCACACCCAGGTCGGCAGCCAGAGTTTCATGAAACCCTGCTGCGTGAAGGCGAAGAAATATGGATTGGCGTCCTTGTACTCGGGCTGGCCGAACCAGTGCGCGAAACGGAAGTGCACCAGGTGCACGAGCACGAAGACCACCGTGATCCAGGCAGTTATGCGCTGGAGCGTGTAGCGCCAGTTGTCCATGTAGGGGTACTGCATGGCGTTCAGCTTGCCCTGCCAGGCGATCACCATGCCGTAAATGCCGTGAAATGCCAGCGGCAGGAAGATGAAGACCACTTCGATGCCCAGCAGCCAGGGCAGGCTGTGGATGATCTGAA
>Ga0129299_1000034_pt1 | contig 62032 bp, 44 predicted proteins | sample ConPoolayeCmetaG_FD_94477 | JGI IMG/M metagenome (GOLD analysis project Ga0129299, IMG submission 94477) | Hot spring microbial mat communities from California, USA to study Microbial Dark Matter (Phase II) - Cone Pool mat layer C metaG ...
AACAAAGGCGCTTCTGCTGCAATCCTCGCCTCAAGTTCGGCGAGGATTTCTTCATCGGTCAGAATGGGAGCACTCTCAACCTGTAACTCTGACAAGATGGGGGGGTAGTCCGCCATATGACTCGCCAAGTCAGAGACCTGGACATCGTTTAATTGGTGACTATTGAAACTTCTGGCTAAAGCAGGGTTCACATGTGGATCGATCATGTAGCGCCAGAGTCCAGGACGGAGCTGCCGCAGCATAGAATGGCACGCATCACAGCGCACACTACGCGCAACCCGCGCGATACCAAGCGTACGACGCACCGACTCCTCTAGATGCAGATGTCCAACCTGACAGGCAGGACAGATTACCACTGAATAGCCCTTTGAATAACGCTTCAACTCCCGCTCACCTGCCAGGAAGCGCCATCCGTAGAGTCCCAACAGGGCAATCGGGATCGTCGCCCCTAACCAGGGGAGCATCTGCGAAGCCCACGCGGTCAGCACAAGCGGACTGCTGGGGGGGATTAGGGGGCCTGCTGCATCAGCCTGTGGCGTGGCAGGAAGAAGCACAGCCGCTGCTGTAGCGCTTGCCTGTGTTGGGCTTGGGGATGCAGAAGCCATTGCCAGTGTGGAGGGCGGGGTGGATGAGGCAGGGGGCGTGAAGCTGGCTGTCGGCGGGATGGCAGTGGAAGGAATGCTCGTACTAACTGCCTCTACGGGTGTGTTGAGCGGTGTCGCAGTGAACGGCGGCAGGAATATCGGCAGAGATAACACATCAAAGCCCGGGTGCCACTGCACAAGGCTCGCCAGAATCCAGCCCACATCACCGTCCCACTCGATAGCAACCCAGTTACCATTAACACTCCGAGCAACAGGATAGACGACCTGGCCATACTGTAGGCCACCCAATGCCGGCCAGCTCTGATCGGGGCCAACCCGAACCACCAGAACTTCCACTGCGACGCGACCCCCACCTTGAGGGGGCGGCAGCAATGTCTCAGTAGGCGTTGGTGTTGGTCCAAAGGGCGTGCTGGTCTCTGTCGGGGTAGGAGTCGCTTCCTGACCAAGTTGTGCAGCCAGCACCGAGGAAGCGGAAATCGTTGCAACGCCAAGCGCTGCAAGGAAGGCTCTCCACAAGGAGCGTCGCCTCATTAGCCCTATCCAGTGTGGATCGAAGTCAGCCCGCCCGCTTATCCCTGCGGCCCTGCTGGAGTGGAGCCTTCGGAGCGCGGCATTTCAGTAATGGCGGTCTCGTCCTCCTTCGGCTGCGGGAAGATTGTATCCAGGAAGCGATCAAGCAACGCCCACAGCACGTTCTGGTTGAAGCCAATGATGATGCAGAACAGGTACAGGTATGGCTGTGCCTGGAGGAATGTACCAATGTCTGCGTTGATGTCGGCCATATTGAGGAAGGTATTTCCCCCCACAAGCACAACAAAATAGGTCACCACACCCATCCCTACGCCCATAAAGGGATTAGTCACATACCAGGGAGTATGGATCGGATCGAAGTCGCGCTTAACAGCAATATGCTTAACCAGAATCCACAGCGCCCCCAGCACTCCCCCCAGGCCCCCAAAGAGGCCAGGCAGCCATGTAGCAGCGAGCCACTCAGGGATGAACGGCTTGGTTACCTCCCCCACTGTGTTCGTGAGCAACGAACCAGCCGAAAGCAAGAGCAGCCACACAATCAAGTACATCGCCAGCCAGGTTCCGCGCGAACGAGACCATTGCCGAACCTTTTCCTCCAGGCGTAGGCGGGCCTTGACCTCGATGACCAGTTGCTCGGCGTTATCATAGTAACGAGGGCCTGCCAGGAGAAGTTCACGGGCGCGTTTCAAATCCTGAATCGCTTGCTCCGTAGTCTCGAAATGCCCGCGCACATCGGAGATGACAAGGTTATAGGTCTCGTTGATTTCCGCCCACAGCGCGTTGACCCGATCGGTCGTGATCAGCATGGTAGCCAGACTCGCCTCCGGCTCTAGCTCCTCTTCGAGCCGTTCGGCCAACCGGGGGGGTGATAGGAAGGGATCGCGGACAAAGTCAGCAGGCATCAGGCCCTGGGGTTGCTGAGGAACTTCCCACGGCGGCGTGGCAGGGACGGAGGGAGCCAGGGTCGCTGGCATCATGGGGCCAGGAAGTTCAATTGGCCCACCGCCAGCCAGGTCGGATTCCGGTTCCGTAGGAATCGCTTCAGATGGGGCAGGAGGCTGAACAGGAATCGCCGCCTCTGCCTCCATCCCCACCGGTGTGACGCTCACACCAGGGCTGATCCCTGATGGGGCCTCGATCACGGTTTTCGAGCGTGGGTGCGCCTGTGGGACAGTTGGCACGGGCGGCAAATCTGTCGGAGGTGGCATAACCGGGGGTTCTCCCTCCGGGCCAATGGGGGTAACAGTCACACCGTAGCTTAACCCACCAACCGCAGTTGACCCGCCGGGAGCGGAAGAAAGGGCAGGGGCTTCCGCCTCAGCACCAGGGAAAAGGTGTGGCGGCGCGGTGACCGGTTCCGCCGCGGGGTAGGCTCCTGCAGGAGGCATGACACCCAACTCCTCTGGGCTGAGGTCACGCGGTGCATCTTCGGCAGGGAGCGCGCCGGGCTGGGCGCCGCCTGTCAGAATCCAATTTGCCTCATCATCATCGGTATAGGGATTTGGATTGGAGGGGCTTTTCAGATCAAACGGATCGTCCCCGCCAAGCCGGAAGGGGGTCTCCCTACCTCCCGCCAGAATGTCCCAGCCCCTACCCTCTAGCGATGCTGATTCCTTTCCCTCGTCCCGCTCACTATCATCCGGGTAATCGGTGTTACTCATGATTAGCAATCACCTCCGCAAGTCTCTGATACGCAATCGCACCTTCGTGCTGCGGATCATATTCAACCAGCGTCTTGTAGGCGACAGGCGCTTCTGCGAACCTCACATCATTCTTCACAACAATATCGAACACTTTGGTCTTGAAGACCTTGCGCATTTCTGCGACCACCTCAGCCGAGTGCTGGCTACCAGGCTGATACATCGTTGGTAGCAAACCTAACAAACGGAGGCGTGGGTTAAGGCGACGTTTAACGCGCCACACCACTTCCATCAGAGACCGGACACCGCGCATAGCAAGATAGTGCGTCTGAACCGGGATGAGCACCTCATCAGCACCAACCAGCCCATTGAGGGTGAGCAAGCCAAGACTGGGAGGAGTATCGATCAGGATATAGTCAAACGGGATGCGATTACGTTCAATGGCATTGCGTAACCGTTGTGCCCGGCCTGGTGCGTTAACAAGCTGCACTTCAGCGGCAGCCAAATCCACACTGGCGGGAGCAATAGCCATGCTGGATTCACCCGCCGGACGCAGAATCCGCGCTAGTGATGCTCCTTCATGCATCAACACCGAGTACATGCTACGGGGCAGGTTATAGGGGTTGATCCCATAGGTTGCCGTAAGCGCGGCCTGTGGGTCAAGATCGACCAGCAGCACTCGCCCACCCATCGCAGCCAGCGCTGCGCCCAGGTTGGCAACGGTGGTCGTCTTGCCGACTCCGCCTTTCTGATTGGCGACCACGATACATCGGGTCACGGGGCCTCTCCATAAGTGCTTGAACGGGCTTGAACGCATTATAGCACACCTTCCCCGCCCACAAATACGAACCGCATTCGGCGGGGTGATCGCCAATTTGGGATACGCCGGCAAACCGCCATCAACTGGATCAAAGCCCATGAGGCCAGGGCTGGACAGCCCATACGCGGAACCATTACCAACTGTATCAGCAGCACCGTCCGCATTGCCTACTCAGGTTATGCGATCCGCGTACTCATGACCTTAGACACCACCTCTGAGCATGTGCGCCTTCACATCCCATCCCGCATTACAACTGTGGTATACTCGACCTTCGAGCCCGACGCCCGTCACTATGGACTGCTTGCCGTGCCTCCAGAAGACAACCAACCTATTGATTACACCATTGTGCCCCTAACCTTCCTGCAAGTCTACCGCACAACAGGAACGGTCCTGGATGCACTATTGGAACGAGACACGACACTTCAGCAGTGGCTCGGTAGATCGCCCATGCTGCGAACCGTTGCCGTCGCGACGGCGATCCCGCTCTACTACCACTGGGCAACGTCCGGCTATGGTGTATTGGATGGGGCGGGCCTGGTAGGCTGGCTCTATATGCGGGGTTGGAAGCAGGTGCTGTATATTGAGACGTTGGCTGTGATCCCAGAGTGGCGGGGTCGGGGGGTAGGCACTGCCTTAATACGCTTTGCTGAAGCCCAAGCACGCGAATTGAACCGCGAGTGGTTGGGGTTGACCGTGTCAGCGGGCAATGAAGATGCTGTTCATCTATACGAATCACAGGGCTTCCGCCGGGGCCACTGGCGCGTGTTGTGCACGGAGGGAAGCTCATGGGGTTCTCAACAACCTTCTTGCGCTGTATCGCTTCGCCCTCTCCTCGGCTCGGCTATTAAGCGAGCTTACCACCACTTTGCGACCCTTGACCTGGTTGCTGGCGATCAGGCGATTGGAGAGCTACAGAGTCGCTTCCTCTGCTACGAAGCCTACCGCACGCCGATGGGGAAGCACTGGACAGTTGCCGTCCAGGATCGGGAGGTAGCGTATTTGCATCGACACGGCTCAGTGACACACCCTGTGTTGTATCTAGCAGCAGAGCCGTCATGGTGGGGATCTCCGGAGCTGCAACAAGCTCTCCGCCTCGCCCTTAGTGACATCGGACCCAGGCCCCTTCATGCTGACATCCGCCTAGCCAGCAGTGGACATCACGATGTGGCTCACGCCGCTCTATCCCCTCTTGGATTCGTCGAGCGACCTGCTGCTACAATGAAGATGTTTAAGCATGTTGTGCGTAATTGACATCGGAGGGCTTACCCATGAGTGACGCTCCCGTCTATATTGGCATTGACTCAACTGCCGGGGCACGCCCGATGACGTTGGCTATTCTCGACGCCGATCTGAGGAGGCTACGCCTGGAAAGTGGGGCTGCGGATGAGATTCTCCGGCTGGTCAGCGAACACCCCCGTGCAGTGTGTGGGGTGGATGCGCCGATAAGCCACAGCCACGGTCTGCTCTCCGATCCCGCCTACAGAAGTCGGCTCGGCCTGAAACCCGGCTCTAGTTACTCAGGCTTCCGGATCTGTGAGTATGAACTGCGACGGCGCGGCATCCCCATCTACAAGACTCCTGTTGATCGCTCAACAGCAGCCACGTGGATGAAAGAAAGCTGGCGTCTGTACGACCGACTCCGTGAGATCGGCTTCGTCGCCTATCCGCAGGCTGGGGCGCGGCGCATGTTCGAAACCTACCCACACGCCGTTTTTACCATGCTGATCAAAAAGCGCCCCTATCGCAAGAATACGCTGGAAGGACGCCTACAGCGCCAATTGATCCTGCTTGAAGAAGGCGTCGATGTGCCCGATGCGATGGATGCACTTGAGGAAATGACACGCCATCGCATTTTGACAGGAGAATTGGTTCTACGGGGCCTGTACACCGACGACGAACTTGACGCGCTGGCGGCGGCTTATGCTGCCTTCGCACTGGACCGGGAGCCGCACAATGTGAGCGCTATTGGTGATCCAACCGAGGGACAGATTCTCGTTCCCGTACCTGTTCATGAGTTGAGGGAATTATACAGTTGATTGCCCTGCTGTTTCCTCTATCAACTTCTCCCGTAGCCCAGGAAACCACGTGAGACCTGGCGAGTCCCTTCGACGGTGACGAATGCCTTTGGATCAATTTCTTGCGCTAGGCTGATGATGCGATCCACATCTCGCCGGTTAACCACTATTCGTACCAGCCCAACGGTGCCACGGGTTCCCTCGCCCGAGGTGCGGGTTGCGCCAAACCCTGCTTCTCGGATGGTCTCGACAATAGGCAGTGACTTTCCCATTGAAACGATGGTGATAGTCGCGTAGCTTTTCACAAAGCGTTCCTCAATCAACATCCCAACCCAAGTGCCTCCGGCAAACCCAAGGCTGTACGCGCCGAGATTCCAGAGGTTGCCAATGTTGGCCGCTACCTGTCCAAAGGTCAGCGCAAACATCAGCGACTCGATAAAGGCTAGAACGGCCACCAGCAGGTTGTTGGTCCGCCCCATGATCAGCAGCCGCACAGTAGAGACAGCAATGCTCAACACCCGTATCAGGAAGATCATCAGCGCGCCCAGGAAGGCGCTTTGGAAGAACACGATAAACCTCCTTCTCAAACAAACGCCGGGTATCATAATCATACCCGGCGGGATCGGCGTGACTGCCACTCAGGAATTATCCATACCGCCGCATAAAGCGCTCGATCCGCCTCAGTGCCTCCTCGATGTCCTCATAGGCAGTCGCGTATGAGCAGCGCACAAAGCCCGCCCCACTTGGCCCGAAAGCACTGCCTGGCACAACAGCTACCCGCTCCTCCTGAAGCAGACGCTCCGCGAAGAGGTTCTCGTCCAGGCCGGAAGCCGCAATCGAGGGGAAGGCATAGAAGGCGCCAAACGGCTCGAATGTCTTAAGTCCAAGCTCATTCAAGCCCCCCACGATCAGCCGGCGGCGGCGATTATACTCGTTACGCATCTCTTCGACATAAGGAGCGCCCTCCTCGAGCGCGGTGAGGGCCGCGATCTGGGCCGTGGTGGGAGCAGACATGATCGTATACTGATGGATCTTGCGCATCGCGCCCAACACCTCTGCTGGGGCAGCAGCGTACCCGATACGCCAGCCGGTCATAGCATAGTCCTTTGAAAATCCACCTAGCGTGATCGTGCGCTCGCGCATTCCCGGCAGGCTGGCGAAGCAAATGTGCTGGACGCCATATACTAGCTGATCATATATCTCGTCCGAGATCACGACTAAGTCGTACTTCTGAGCAACGTTAGCGATCTCTAAGAGCCGCTCACGACTCATCACCGCCCCAGTTGGGTTGTTGGGATACCCAATCAAAATCGCCTTGGTCTTCTCCGTGACTGCCGCTTCCACCGCCGCACCGGTTACCTGGAAATTGTGCTCGACGTGGGTAGCAATAGTAACCGGTTTGCCTCCGGCCAGTGTCACCTCCGGTGTATACGAGACAAAGCACGGCTCCGGCACAATCACCTCATCATCGGGATCGAGGATGGCATTTAGAGCCAAGTACAGCGCTTCGGAGACGCCTACTGTGATTAGCAGTTCGCTTTCCGGATCGTATAGGACACCGTACAGCTTCTCCAGATGCCGGCTCAAACTCTGGCGTAGCTCCAGAATGCCTGAGTTCGACGTATAGTGGGTATGGCCCTCCTGAAGCGAGCGAATCCCTGCTTCAAGCAATGGCGCTGGGGTAACAAAATCTGGCTCGCCGATGCCAAGCGAGATCACATCTTCCATCGTAGCGGCAATGTCAAAGAACTTGCGAATGCCCGAAGGGGGGATGCCCTGGACCCGCTGTGAGATAAAGTTTGACATTGGACTGGCTCCCTGCTGTGGAGTTTAAGAAGAATTCAACCGAAATGAACAGTGGATTCGTCGCCAATATTGAGGTTGTAAGGATGCCCCTCGACGCGCGCTCTTTCTCCAATCAGGCATTGTTCGAGGATGGCATGAGTGATGGAAGCGCCCCGCTCAACTACGGAGTTGGTGATAATACTATAGCGGATTTCGCAGTCGGCGGCGATAGTGACATGCGGCCCCACAACCGTGTGTCTCAATACGGCAGTGGGGTGGATATTCACTGGCGGAACAATCGTCACGCCCGGCTGAGCCATATGAGCGCTGTTATCGAATCCGTGCTCCAGGAGGTAGCGGTTGGTCTCAAGCACTGTCTCTGGTTTGCCAGTGTCCAGCCACACTCGGACAGGCTGGGTGATAAACTTTGCCCCTTGCTCAACCATGATCTGGAAGGCATCGGCGATATAAAACTCGCCCTTCGTCTGTCGTTGTTGCCTGAGCTGGGTCTCGATGGCTCGTAACACCCACGCCACATCCCGGACCCAGTACAGGCCGATAATTGCCTGTTTATTGTCCGATGAGCTTGGCTTCTCAATGAAGCGAGTCACGTACCCCTGCGGGTTCACCTCCACGACGCCAAACCGACGCGGGTCGTCCACCTCTTTAACAAAGGCAACCGCATCCGCGTCCGTTGTGTTGATGATGCTCAGGTCGGCCTCGAACAGAGTATCGGCAAACAGGAGGACTGTTGGGCCTTCCAGATGTTCGCGCGCCAGATAGATCGCCGGGGATTGGCCTGTCAGCTCCTTCTGCTGGACAAATGTCGCTTTGAAGCTGTAGGTTTCACGGATATATCTCTCAAGCTGGTCACCCAGGTAACCAACAATAAAAATGTACTCGCCAATGTCAAGCGTCTGGAGGGAATCGATCAGATGCTTGATCATCGGCTGGCCCGCCACGGTCACCAACGGTTTAGGGCGGCTATAGGTGTGAGGCCGCATCCGGGTTCCGTAGCCTGCCATCGGAATGATAACTTTCATGGAAGGGATATTTTTCTCCTCTAGTTGCTATCGGCTGATTGGAGCTGGTGGTATAATGCATCCACCCACTGATGAGAGAGGCCGTACTCAAAACAATGAATCACTTGACAGACGTTGAGCGCCTGATCCTCCAGACCACAGGCTCCCTTCCCCGTCTGCTATTCATCATTGCGGGGCCTTCTGGCGTAGGTAAGAATACCATTATCAAGGAGCTACTGGCAAACCATCCACGTGAGGCATGCCGACTCATCACTTACACGACGCGCCCCCGCCGTGACGATGAGGTGGAAGGCGAGCAATATCACTTCGTGACTCGTGAGGAGTTCCACCGACTGGCGCTGGAAGGCAGGCTCATGGAGGCCAATGCTTCTACCGACGGCCATGACGTATATGACACCGGCCACCTATACAGCATGCCTGCCGATGTCTACCAGGACATGCCCGCTGGCAAGCACATCCTTATCGCTGAAGTGGACATCGACGGGATGCGTCGCCTCCGTGAGCGCATCCCCGACTGCGTCACCATCTTCGTGACAGCCCCGCCCCTGATCCTGCTGGAACGTATCCGCGAGCGCCGTGACGAAAATATGGACTCTAAGAACCTCGCCCAGCGTATGCAAACAGCCCGTGAGCAGATCGCTGCCGCAGGCGAGTTCGACTATATTGTGTTCAACGAAGAAGGTCGCCTGCACTGGACTATCCAGGCTATCGAGGGGATCATCCTCGCGGAGCGCAGGCGTGTGCGCCACAATGTTGATCTGCTGGCCTCCATCGCCAGCGAAGCGTTTGAAGTTGCCGCCGGGCAACCCTAAAGTGTCCCAACCTTGAGCGCTACCTCGAACGAGTTCGATCCCATTCAGCTCGAGATATTCAAGCACCTATTTGCTTCCGTCGCCGAAGAGATGGGGGTGACTCTGGGTCGTACGGGCTACTCGCCGAATATCAAGGAACGACGCGATTACTCCTGTGCCTTGTTCCTGCGTGATGGGAAACTATTAGCCCAGGCTGCTCACATCCCTGTCCACCTTGGCGCAATGCCCGCTTCGGTGGCCACAGCGTTGGCTTACGGCGCTCCATTCGCGCCTGGTGATGTTGTTGCCCTGAACGATCCCTATCTCGGCGGTACACATCTCCCAGACATCACGCTTGTCTCACCGATCTTTGTAGCTGATCAGGACACAGCCCCCTCGTTTTTCGTCGCTTCGCGCGCGCACCACGCGGACGTGGGGGGCATGTCGCCCGGTTCAATGCCCCTCTCTACTGAGCTTTATCAAGAGGGCATCATCATCCCGCCGATCAAACTGGTCGAAGCAGGACAGGTTAATCGGGCTGCGCTCGATCTGATCGTCCGAAACTCACGGACTCCGACCGAGCGGCGAGGCGACTTGGCGGCACAGCAGGCATCCCACGATATCGGCGCACGCCGCCTCCTGGAGATCGTCGCCCGCTATGGGATCGAGGAAGTGAACCAACAAGCGGCTGCTTTGATTGCCTATACCGCCCGTCTGACGCGCGCAGCGCTGGCCATACTGCCGGAAGGTACATACCGCTTCGAGGACGTACTGGATAGCGACGGTATTACCTCTGACCCGATCCCGATCCGGGTCACAATCACACTCAGCAGCGGTGAGATGATAGTTGACTTCACCGGCTCCGCCCCGGCTGTGACTGGCTCAGTAAACGCTGTCAGCGCCATTGTCCATTCAGCAGTCAGCTATGTGGTACATTGTCTCGTCGGCGAAAGCTTGCCGATCAATGCCGGTGTCACCGAGCCAGTGAGTGTGATTATCCCTCCGAAAAGCGTACTTGATCCAGGACCTCCTCACGCCGTTGCCGGCGGCAACGTCGAAACTTCCATGCGTATTGTGGATGTACTGTATGGCGCGCTTGCCCAAGCCCTCCCGGAGCGCATCCCAGCAGCCAGCCAGGGCACAATGAACAACCTCACCTTCGGCGGTATTGATCCGCGCTCAGGATCGCCCTTCGCATACTATGAGACGATGGGTGGCGGCGCGGGAGCCAGCGCGGAGGGCAGCGGTGCAAACGGTATTCACTGTCACATGAGCAACACCCTCAACACTCCCATTGAAGCATTGGAGCTGGCGCTGCCGATCCGCCTACAGCGTTATGCCGTGCGTCGCGGCTCAGGAGGGGCGGGAATGCATCGAGGTGGTGATGGGCTAGAGCGCGAGATTGAGTTTCTAGCCCCCATGCGGGTGACTATCCTCTCCGAGAGGCGCAGGTTCCCGCCCTACGGCCTAGCGGGAGGACAGCCGGGGGCACTTGGCTTTAATCTGCTGAGGCCGGGTGATGGCTCGCCGCCATGTGAGTTGCCAGGCAAAGCGACCTTTGATGCGCGACCTGGGGACGTGCTATGCATTCACACACCGGGCGGTGGTGGGTGGGGGCCACCATCACGCCAATAGAACAGAAGGGGACGAGAAGCCTTACGGTGTAACCGTGATCATCACCCGCTGGCTGACAGTTGTGTTCCCGGCTGTATCATATGCTCGAAGCTGGATAAAGTGAGTTCCCGGCTGATCAATGATCCAGCGCTCGTTGAACGGTGCAACCGTACTGATGGCGATCAGCTCATCATCCAGGTAAAACTCAACTCGGTCCATTGAGATATTGTCTGCCACCAGCGGTTGGATGGTCACGAACTCGTCCGACATGGAGAACGCCTGCCCATCGTCCGGGCTGATCATCTGGATGGAGGGTGGCGTGTTGTCCACCGTAACCTGAATAATCGCCTCCTGGAGGGTATTGTCACCGCGGACGACCGTCAGCCGCAGGCTGTACAACCCGTCCAGCGCGCGCGCATCCCAGATGCCCAGCTCGCTGTTGTACCGCGACTCGAAATGATCTGGCCCGATCTGTGTCCATTCGGTCGGATTCAGCCCTGGCCCGTAATATAGCCGATAAAGCTGGAAGTTGGGATCGGTCGCGTTGCCGCGAATCCTCACCGCGCCGCGCACATAGGCAAACGGCATCGGTTCGGCAATCGCTACCGGGCCGAGGGTGGTTGGCGCACGGATGGTATCGTACTCTTGCGGTGGCTGAGGAATATTCGCCTCCCGAACCCAGTCTGCGGCCTCAGGCGGCAGAATCTGGAAAACCCGCTCCTCTACCAACTCCGGCGGCGTGTATATGGTCGCTAGCAGGCCCGTCTCGCGGTTGATCAGGAACGGCTGGTAGATCGTGTCATAGGTGGTTGGCTCTGTACCCCGCCGGAAGATCTCCTGTCGGGTCGGGCAATAGGCAGTAGGCAGCAGGCCGCTGGTCTGGCACACCGTCATTTCAACAATGTCATCGGGCCTTGACCAGGTCTGGGTGGGCAGGTTGCGGTGGGCATACTCCATAGCCGCGTGCCAGATCGGCGCTGAGCCGGTGATGGCAGGCATCTCTACCATCGGGGTATTATCGGTATTGCCAACCCAGACACCAGCAACGATCTGTGGGGTGTAACCGATGGTCCAGTTATCTCGGAAGTCGTTGGTGGTGCCTGTCTTGACCGCTGCCTGGCGGCTTAATTGCAGAACAGTGTTCGTGCCAACACTTGGACGCCGTGCCACATTATCAGAGAGAATGTCGTTGAGCAGATACGCTAGCGACGGCTCGACAACAGATCGGCTGCCAAAGGTGTTTCCCTCCCCATACTGCCAGAGAATAGTACCGTTCCGATCCTCAACGCGCAGAATGAGGGTGGGGTCAAGCGCCCGAAAGCCGGGCCGCCGCGACTCTTCGGGCGTGGGCCGACCCCGCATCTCCCCCAAATTGGCAAGCACTCCATAGGCGTAGGTCATATCGTAGAGTGTGACCTCACCCCCGCCTAGGGTAAGCGAAAGCCCATAGTGATCCAGCCCCCGATCCAGCGTGTTAATCCCCATCGCGTGCGCCGTGCGGATAACATTATCCACACCTACCCACTCGAGGACCTGTACAGCAGGAATGTTATAGGAGTTCGCTAAGGCACTGCGGATGCTCTGTGGCCCATGAAACTGGCGGTCGAAGTTTTCGGGGACATATGGCTGGTTGCTCTGTACGTCGAATGCCGTCCTGACATCAAGCGTCATTGTAGCAGGGGTATAGCCCTGCTGGAAGGCGGTCAGGTACGTAAATGGTTTAATGGCCGAGCCAGGCTGGCGTTCTGCCAGTGCCACATTAAAGTTGCCGTCAATGCGGGTGTCATGGTAATCCAGGCTTCCCATCATCGCCAGCACTTCCCCGGTCGCGGGGTTCATGATAACCACCGCTGCATTGCTGACATGGTGATCAACGTTCTGATCTTCAGGGGAGAGCGGCGGCAAATACTCCGCTGCCTCGCAAGGCGAACCGTCCGCGGCAGGGATCACAGTTGTCGGAGGCTGCCCAGAGAGCCGAGCCACGTGCGTTCGGGCGACGCACTCGATCTGGAGGTAAAGAGGGTAGTCGAGTGTCGTGTAAACAGTTAGCCCTCCCCGATGCAGCAATTCTGGCCCTAAAATCTCCTCCAACTGTCGGCGGGCCGCAATGGAAAAGTGAGGCGCCAAGAGATCAAAGCGCTCTTCCGGGGGGCGGATCTCCAAGGCGGCCTGGTAAGCAATCTCGGCCTCTTCTGATGAGAGGTACCCCTGCTCAACCATCAGATCGAGTACCAGCCGCTGGCGCTCTCTTGCCAGATCGTAGTTATCAATAGGGTTCAGGGCAGGGGATTGGGGGATCGCAGCCAGCATGGCGGCTTCAGCCAGCGTCAGCTCGCTAACCGGTTTGCCAAAGTACACCTGGCTGGCAGCCTCCACCCCATAGGCCAGATTCCCGTAGTAATTTGAGTTCAAATACCACTCAAGAATCTGATCTTTGCTGTAGCGGCGGCTGATCTGGATAGCCAGGATCAATTCCCGGATTTTGCGGTCGAAACTCAGGCTTGTTCTTTCAGAGGGATCGATCAACACGTTCTTAACAAGTTGCTGTGTGATCGACGAGCCACCCTGGACTGCCCCGCCAGTAAGGTTATTCACCAAAGCACGCAAAATACCCTCGAGGTTATAGCCTGGGTTCTCATAGAAAGTGGCATCTTCGATGGCTATCGTTGCCTCGCGTAGGGCTTCCGGGATGTCTTGGAGTTCAACCCAGGTGCGATCCCCGCCGAACGGGTCAATCACTTCGTACAGCAGGATCGACCCTGATCGGTCGTACAGCTTAACGTTTTCAAAATCCTGCTCTACCGCCGTGATCGCTTCCGGCTCAGGGAGCTGCTCGGCATAGTATGCGTAGGCACTGACCACTGACCCTACCCCTAACAGAAGGGTCAACAGATTGAAGCCGACCAGCCCCAATGCGATCCCAATAGCCCATCGGAACGCGAGATGGATGCCGCTGCGCAGTTGTTCGCGCCGCATGCGCCGTCGCTGGATGATTCGCCGAGTAGTAGCCAAGATGGATCAACCTGAAATCAGCAAATTTGTTATATAATTGTAAGACCATCCAGTTATATACTGGCTGCCCGGCAGTTTAGCACGCCATAGAGAATCATACCACGCCACAAAGTTGAATGACCGCCAGCGGCGGTCGTTCATACCTACGGGAAAACCAGGGCTTGTAATGTCTGTTGAATCGGCTATGAGGTTCACGATAGAATCAGGTGCAAAGAAACAGCTCTTGTCAATAGCTCGTTTTGGACTTATAAATGACCACACTGTGGTGCCTAAGGTCCCCATTTAGGAGAAACTATGGCTATTAATCCAAGGCGTGTACTCGTCGTCTCTAACAACCAGGACATGGACATCCAGCGTCTCACCGAGCGGCTAGAGGCAGCGGAGTTCACTGTCTTCCACGTCAGCGACGCCTCCAGCGCGCGCCAGCATATCCGCGACCACGGTGTGCCGCACCTTATGGTCGTGGACCTCCGCCTACCCGACGCAGAGGGTTTGAAGCTGTGTCAGGAGATGTATGACGCAGCTGGCCTGCCGATCATTACCATCTCCTCCGATGACGACTCCTGGGAAAGGGCAATCGAAGCCCTTCATCATTCCGATGACTTCGTCCGACGCACTATTGCACCTGAAGAGATCGTCATGCGGGTTAGGCGGATCCTCTCCAGGATCAATGACTTCAGTTATGCAAAAGGCCCGGAAATTCAGATCTTCGACTGGCTAGCCATCGACCAGGTCAACCGGGTGGTCACCGTTCGCGGTGAGACGCGCAAGTTGACACCCACCGAAAACGCTCTATTGGGTGCCCTGCTCTCTCATCGTGGCAAGGTAGTGGACGCGGACACACTGATCGACCGAGTCTGGAAACTTGACCCGAAGGTCAAGGACCGCAACGCCCTCAGGGTGCACATCCATCGTCTGCGCAGCAAACTTGAGGATGATCCAGACGATCCACGCATCATCCTCACCGAGCGCGGCATTGGCTATCGCTTTGCAGAGTAGGCAGACGACGCACTTATCAGGTGGCTGAAGGCGGTCCTTATTGCCGGACCCTGCAACCTGTCAACCCAGAGAAGCGAGCTGGATAAAAACAGGCTGGCTGACGCTATTGATTCTCTATGTGGCAGCGTGCCTGTTTTATAACCTCTCCTTCCCGATCATGGAAGGATCCGATGAGCCATTCCATTATGGTTACATCGAGCAGCTCCGACGCGGTGAAGGATTCCCCGATCCAACCCAGGCCCCTTATACACTGGCCGAGTATGAGTCCTCCCAAGCCCCGCTGTACTACTTAACCGCAGCAGCGCTGTTGCGAATCGTGCCCGGCATTCCAGACTGGGATGGGGGAATAAAGCTCAACCGTTGGTTTGGTGGGCAACCTGTCGATTACCGGGATAACAAAAATCTCTTCCTACACAATCTGGATGATTCGGAGGAGTGGTTTCAAGGGGTGGGGCGTGGGGTGCGGCTGGCGAGGCTGGTGGCAACCTTGTATGGGGCATTAGCTGTACTGGCAGCTTACCTCTTAGCCCGAGAGATCATGGGCAACGTTACATGGCTCCCGCTGCTGGCAGCCAGTATGGTGGCTTTCAATCCCCAGTCATTCAGGCCAGTGCCGTTACGGAAAACGATACCAGCGCAGCAGCATTTGTGGGGTTGGCGCTGTGGCGTCTGGCCCGGATCGTGCGCCGCCGCCCTATTGGGCTTGGAGAGTATGCGTGGGCGGGCCTGTTTGTTGGGTTGGCGATCCTCGGCAAAAGTAGCGCATTAATTGCGCCTCTGCTGGCTGCGGTAGGTCTGGTACTGGCCTGGTGGCCGGACAAGAGCAGCACCCCGCTAGGGGCATGGTTAACGCGAGCCCTTACCCTATTTGGTGTTACTCTGGTCGTGGGAGGCTGGTGGTATGCCCAGAACTGGTGGTTGTATGCCGACCCTCTACGCAGCAGCGCCTATGATCACTACCCCTGGATGTACCCCGAACTGCGTCCCATCTGGGCACTGTTACCGGATGCGCCGAGAAGCCTTCTCTCTTTCTGGGCTGACCTGGGCTACAGCGGTGACATCCGTCCGACGGCGTATTCTATGTCGGGGTTGCCCTAATCTCAACAACAGCACTCCTCGGCTTGATGCGTTACTTGCTGACAAAGCAAGACACTTCAAGTCACGGCATCCTTAACCGACGGCTCCTACTGTTGGTGCTCACCTCTGGCCTTCTGACCATCGGCATGTATGTGCGGCTCCAGCAGACGTTCAGTTTCGCCTGGGGGCGGCATCTTTTCCCCAGTATCACTGCTTTTGGCGTGTTGCTGGGTGGAGGATTGTACCATGCCTGGCCGCGCCATGGTCGCCTCATAGGTCAGGGCACAGCGATCTTTCTGGCAACCTACGCTTTTCTGATCCCCCCCCCTTGTTCTGCTGCCGAACTATCTTCCCCCCCGCGTGGCACAGCTCCCTCCCCTGACCGAGCGGTTAGATTGGAACTACGGCCAAGTCGTGCGGCTGGTGGGCTACCAAGTGGGTGATCGCAATTTGCAGGCCGGGCAAGATAAGGTCGTTACGCTATGTTGGGAAACCCTATCAACTCCAGACAAGGATTATGCCTTCGCGCTGCACATCGTCGCCCCAGATGGATCAATGATCGGTGCACGCGACTCATATCATGGGCTGGGGCGCTACCCATCGTCTGCATGGCGGGAAGGCGATTGTTTCTGCGATCAGGTACGGGTAGGCATCACAGACAACCTTGCTCTTGCACAACTCTACCAGATGGTGGTTACTGTGTATGATCCCAACACTCTGGAAGCACTTCCTACCACCGACGCTGCAGGTGCGAGTGCGCCTACTTTTGTGGGTTGGCTGAAGACCCCTTCGATGGCCTGTTTTCCCGAAGACGCTCTAATCCCCAGCGCGGATATTCGCTTCGGAGAGACAATATCTCTCCTGGCTTACACCTACCAGGCAAGTCCGGAACCTCAGATCACCCTTTACTGGCAGGCCTCGGGGTCAGTTGGCGGGAACTTCTCCATATTTGTCCATGTGATTGATGAGGCAGGCCGGATTGCAACCCAGGCCGACAGCCAACCGCGCGGCGGCCTCTACCCAACCTGGCTCTGGGAGCCGGGCGAGGTGATCGAGGACACACATCCTCTCGATATAGATGCCCTCTCCGAGGCAAGAGACTACCGGGTGTGGGTGGGGCTCTACGATCCGGTAACGGCTCAGCGATTGCCCCTTATGGTCAGCGGGCGGCCTGTTGCGGATAATGCCTTTGAGTTAAGGGGAGTGTCACCCTCCCGCTGAAGCTCAGTGGACAAGAATACTACCCAGTATCAAATGATCCCCCCAGGATGTGCCATCAATCCCGGTCACTGCCAGTCTCTCCAGCTCAGGCCAACTATAGACGGTCACCCACAGCTCGTACTCTCCTGGCAGCAGCGTCTCAGGTAGCACAAAGCCGAAATTATCCCGGATAAGCTCACCAGGTTCCCATTGGCTGGTAGGCGCAAAGCCACCTACGGGGGATCGATCCTGCTGCAGGGCAATCTGGCCTCTGATATCAATCAGATAGACCGCGACCGTATAATCTATAGGTGTCTGTTCAAGCGACCGCCACAACAACGAAACCCCCAGCATGTCCCCCGGCTGAATATGGCCCAACGAGCTCTCTCCGGGGTGAACAACGAGATCGTACCCGACCAGTTCCATCGCCTCGCCAAACCGCGCTTCGACCCGCTGCGAAGGCACATCTGAAATGGTCGGAGCAGTCAGCGGGAGGAACTCTGTCAGCCGGATCAGCGGCGTGAAGTCAACAGCACGTACTGTGTAACGGGTCTCTGCCAGATATCTCTCCGCCGGGCGTGTTGCCCAGGGCAGAGATGGTCCATGATCGACAACCAGCCAGATCGATCCCGAATTGCCCTCTACACGTGCAAACATCCCCACAGAGATCGGGTGGATCAGGTCCGTTACACTGTCAGATACAACTTCTGGCGGCTCATCCTCATTGTAGCGTTCCCCTGGTGATAGCGGCAAGCTATACCAGATCGCCGGTTCTTTGTAGTAGTTCATGAAGTACGGCGTGTAACGCGGTGTGGCGAGGAAGATCACATCATCGGAGTCGGCATGCTCTTCGAGGTAGGCTCGCAGTTCATGCAAGTCCGTGTTATGCCCTTCAAAGCGCGGATCATCATAGGCTCGCGCCAGGGCGAACAGGGTGATTCCTGCAGTCAGCAAGATGATGGCAGGAACCGCGATGATAAAGTGCCTAGCTGGTAACACTTTAGATCGGTACAGCCAGATCATCCCTGCGCCACTGATTGCCATCCCAGCCAGGATGGCACCAATCGCAAGCAGATCGCGCTGCGGGTAGAGCCAGAACAGATCGGGGGTCGCTTCAGGCATGAAGAGCAGACTGCCAATTGCCTGGGACCACTGGATGCTCCAGATGATATTGTCGTTCCAAGGAGTCAGACCCGTATTACTCTGCTGATGAGTATAGTAGTCGTGGAGGTACACGTACACCCCGCCAAGCTGGATCACCATACCTGCAACAGCCAGCAGGGCTAGAAGCAGTCTAGGTGGCCATGCCCGATTGTCAAGAATCTCCCTCAGCAGAGGTAGGGAAGCCAACATCAGAAATGGGGTCAGGGGTAGCATATAGCGTGCTCCCCAGCCCGCCCCACCATGCCACAGTTCCCCTTTGATCGCTGCGTAGCTCACCGCAAATAGCAGGGTCAGCCCCAATGGCAACCAGGTCTCGCGCCATCGGTTGCGTCCAACGACAAATGGGCCTCCCAATGCCAGAACCAACACGGGGGAATACCACCATATCCCTTTGCCGGGACTGACCAGGTATCCGAGGGCAGCGTACCATGCACTAGGCAACCCCACCAGCAACCCCTGGATCCGCAGTGGAATCTCGTAGCGAAGGGTCACTGCCTCAAGCTGATCTCGATAGTAGGCAATCGCCATCCCAAATATCAGCGCCAGTACGCCAGTTATAAGCCCAATGATCACCGCTTCCCGTCGCCGCTGCGCGAGGGTATCCCAGTTTGGGAAGCCGAGGAAGAAGAGAAAAGGCAGCACGATCAGGGCTGCCTCTTTGCTGAGTAGGGCCAACAGGATCACCCCGATGCCACACCCCAACCATATCCAGCGATCCGGTTGGTGAGCGGAGAACGCCTCTCGCCAGCGATGAGTGCAGAAGGCCGCAGCCAGCAGACTGAGCATCGTCAGCGGTTCACGGAAGAACGTCTTGGTATATGGCCACACGATAGTGGTCAGACCAAACAGGAGAGCCGCGATCAGGGCCGTCCGCTCACGATATCCGAGGTCAAGTGCAAAGTGGAAGAGCAAAGCGGCAGTGAGAGTCGTAATGATGGGATTGAAGAGGTAGATGGTGTGGACATTCCCTATCCAGGGAATGTGATACGCCAACCAGTATAGCGGCATTGCCAACACAGGTTGGGCAGGCTCTACATCAGTCGTCTGGAGGCCGCGCAGGTAGACCGTTTCGTTCAACAGCAATCGGTCGGGGCCAGAGCGCACCGTGAAGCTATCGGTTGTGTCAACGATGTACTGCTCATCGTCCGAGCGGAAAATGCCCGAGTAGGTTAGAAGATAGGCAAAGTAAAGGAAAGCGCCCAGCGCCACCGTCAATGCCCAACGGTGGATCTGCTCTTCCTGAATATGGATGCGAATCATACGGGTGTATGGGGGAAGTCGGTGTCTTCGGCGAGCGTGCCCCTGAAGCGCCACTCCAGCCAGATCAACGCCACGATGAACAGGGCCGCCAAGCTGCCGAGTATGAGCTTAGCCTGAAGCGGGGTTGCATCCCGCAACATGAGTGCCAACAGTCCCAGGGTCGATGCAGCCAGATACAGGGTCAAGACAGCCCGCGAAGGAGTCATACCGAAGACCGCGATCAGCCGATGGGAGACATGATCTTTGCCACCCTGGTAAATTGGCTTTCCACGCCGCAAGCGCGAGAGGACAACCAGAGTCGTATCAAAGATCGGCAGCGCCAAGATCACAATAGGGATCATCCAGGTCACATTCAAAGGGCGCCCTGTGAATTCGAGCTTGATGCCGAGGACAGCCAGCACAAAGCCAAGCAGCAAACTCCCGGCATCGCCCATGAACAAGCTTGCCGGGCTGAAGTTGTAGTACAGGAATCCGACGCACGCCCCCAGAGTCGCTGCTGCCAGACTGGCAACCAAGCCAAGGCCCTCCACGATAGCCAGTGTAAAGAAAAAACCACTAGCAACAGTCGTGATCCCTGCTGCTAGACCATCCATATTATCCAGGAAGTTGATCGCGTTGCTGATCCCTACCACCCAGAACAATGTCAGGGCCAGATTCAAAGCCTGGGAGCTGAACAGGGTGACATGAACGCCAGAGGCGATCAGGACGCCCGCTGCGATCATCTGCCCCAACAACTTTACAAGGGGGCGCATCCCGTAGCGGTCATCCCACAGGCCAAAGGCTGTCACGACCGTCGCCCCACTCAGCACCCCCATCATTTCCTGATATTGGCGCGTCCCGCTGATCGCCATCGCAGTCACCAGGCCAGCATAGATGGCTACTCCACCCAGCATTGGGATTGGCGTCATATGCAGTTTACGTCCGCTGGGGCTATCAACGAAGTTAATAGACTGCGCTAGCTTACGGATCAGGGGGGTAGCAACGAATGAGATCAAGCCAGAAGCCAGAATGATGGGGATAAACTTGCTCATAAGGGCCGTCCAGATGTTCAAACCGGTTCAGGCGGCTTGCTCCTCGAGGCTTTTTGAGCCAACAGTTCCCGGTATAGAGTGCGGATGCTAGTAACTAGCCGCTCCACTCCATACTGCTCAAGTGCCCACATCTGCGCATCCTGGAGCCGCTGTACACTCCTCTGCTGGAGTGTCCGGAGGATAGCTTCAGCGAGCGCATGAGGATCGCCAGGGGGGGTCATTTCTCCCAGTTCACCGCCGCGCAGCACATCTGGCACTCCGCCCACTGCTGTAGCAACTACAGGCACGCCCGCTGCCATTGCCTCAATGATCGAGACAGGGGTACCCTCGTTGGTCGAGGTAAGCACCAGCACATCCAGATCGGCATAGATAACCTGCAAATCCTGCCGCCAACCTGTGAAGTACACGACATCCGCCAGCCCCATCTGGGCAGTCAGCCCCTCCAACTCCGCCCGGCGCTCGCCCCCTCCAACAATTACGAAACGTGTCTGGGGCATTCTCTGGAGGACAAGCGAGGCTGTTTGCAGGAATAATTCGTGATTCTTGATCGGGACCAGCCGCCCAATAATACCCACCAGCGGAGTATCTGTCGAGATGCTCCACTCCCGCCGCAGCATCCCGCGTAGCCCATCCAGATGGGTTAGAGAATCTAGATCAAGCCCCAGGGGCAGCACGCGGATGCGGTCGGGTGGCGCGATCCGGTATCCGATCAGGTCGTCACGCAGGCCATCACTGATCGTGAGGATGACGTCAGATACCAGCGCTGCAGCGCGCTCCAGCCACAGGAAAAGTTGCGTTTGGGCCTGACCGAAGTAACCCCGAAAGATATGTCCATGAAAGGTATGCACGATCACCGGCACACGGCACAGATAGGCGGCTAGCCGCCCGATCAACCCAGCTTTAGCCGTATGCGTGTGTACAATGTGTGGGCGCTCCTGCCGCATCAGCCGGATCAAGGCGATCAGCGTACGGAGATCGGCCAGGGGGGAAATTTCGCGCTGCAGAGAGGGTATAACAAGGGGTTCGATTCCCATTTCCCTTGCCAGATAGCTCATATCGCCTTCCTGCTCGCTGATCACCCCGGTGACAAGGGTCGTCCAGAAATCTGCATCCCGTAGTCCTCTAGTCAATATCGAGACATGGATCGCTGGGCCACCTACATTTAGCCGAGCAATGATGCGCATCACTCGGATGGGAGCGGCTCCCGCCGAGGAAAGGTTAGGCACTCCCGTCATGCCTGCGCCCGATACCAGTCTACAGTCAGGCGTATCCCCTCAAGAAAGGAAAATGCAGGGCGGTAACCCATCTGTTGCACCGCCTTGGTGATATCCGCCCGTGAATGTCTGATGTCCCCTGGCCTGGCGGCCTCGTATTGCGGTTCGATGCCACAGCCGATCACCTCTTGAAGAACCTTGATCAGCTCGTTAAGGGAAGTCTGTCCGCCAGCGGCCAGATTGAAGATTTCCCCCGCAACTCGCCCTGCCGGCGCCTCGGCGGCCAGCAAGTTCCCGGCAACAACGTTGCCCACATAGGTGAAGTCACGGGTTTGCTCGCCGTCGCCATAAATCACTGGGCGCTCCCCAGCCAGCATGGCGGTAATGAACTTCGGGATCACTGCTGCATACATACTCTGGGGGTCCTGCCGGGGGCCGAACACATTAAAATAGCGCAGAGCCACCGTCTCCAACCCATAGACCTCGTAAAACACCTGGCAGTACTTCTCGGCGGCCATCTTGGCAACACCATAGGGGGAGATCGGCCTGGGAGCCATGGTTTCCAGTTTGGCGACCTCGGGGTTCTGATCGCCGTAGATCGAAGACGATGAAGCATAGACGACTCGACGCACACGGGCATCGCGCGCCGCGACCAGGACATGTAACGTGGCCGTGACGTTCGCCTCATTCACCCCCAGTGGGTCCTCAACCGAACGCGGAACTGACGGGATTGCCCCGTGATGCAGAACGACTTCGACGTCCTGCATTGCCCTTACTACATCACTCAGGCGGGTGAGATCGCCCTCGATCAAGTCAATCCGGCTCATGAATGGAGCCAGGTTCTCCCGCCTACCGGTAGAAAAGTCGTCCAACACTCGAACAGTGTGACCCCGCTCCAGCAGCGCAGCCACCAAGTTTGAGCCAATAAACCCGGCCCCTCCCGTTACCAGATAATGTGTCACTCTCCGAACCCTTTGTGTCTTATCAGTCAAAGTAGCGCCGCATCCATAATTCAAAGGTAAGCAACGTCCACAGAGCCTGGCCCAGATCAGACTGCCCACTGATGTGTGCGTGTAGCATCTGGCGGATGGCCTCCAGATGGAAGAAACCACGCCGAGCCGCCCGATCGCTCAAGAGCACGCCGTGAGCATAGCTGGCCAAATCCCTGCGCAGCCACGCCCCGACCGGTACGCCAAACCCATGTTTCTTGCGGTCGATGATCGAGTCTGGCAGAAGTCCCCGCAACGCCTTCTTGAGGATGTACTTCGGTGTGCCGCGCCGCAATTTGAGCGGGGTTGGAATGCCGGCGGCAAACTGCACCATGACATGGTCTAGGAACGGCGCTCGGGCTTCCAACGAAACGGCCATGCTAGCCCGATCAACTTTCACCAACAGATCGTCGGGTAGATACGTGCATAGATTCACATCAAGCAACTGAGCCAGGATGTCATCATCACGATCATTATCTGCCCGACCCGTGAAGTACGATTGATAATGGGCTTGGATTGCCGCCTCGCTATCCTCTCCCCGGAGCGCTATCACCCACTTGGCAGGCACATAGCGCACCCAACTCAAGTAGCGTTGCCATAGGGGTAGATTGGCGGTCTGTATAAAGCGGTCAGCGCGTCGCACGAAGCTCCCGTACCCGGTGGGCTTTGGTAGCCTGTCAAGTGCGTTCCCGAGGGCTTGAGTAGCGACCTTAGGGAGCTGATCGAGCACACGGGCCATGCGTCCTGCCCGGAAGCGATCATAGCCTGCAAAGAGTTCGTCCCCTCCATCACCAGTCAGCACGACCGTTACATATTGCCGTGCCAGCTTGCTAACCAGATACATGGGGATAGCCGACGAGTCCCCGAAAGGCTGGTCATGATGCCATACCAATTCCTCGATCAGGTCGAGCACATTCGGCTCGACGATGAATTCATGGTGATCAGTGACAAACCGAGCCGCGACCTGGCGAGCGTAAGGGGTTTCATCAAATGAAGGCTCACCGGCAAACCCAATGGAGAATGTCTTGATCGCCTGATCGCTGACCTGAGACATCAGCGCCACAACGGCTGCAGAGTCAAGGCCGCCTGATAGCAACGCACCTAATGGGACATCGGCGAGCATCCGCATTCGCACCGCCCAGCGCAGATGGACTAGCAGTTCATCGGCTATGCTTTCTTCACTACGTGGGTCGGGGCCAGAGGCAGGGTAGGGCGGTTCCCAGTAGGTTTCGAAGGTGATATGAGGGGCTGCTGCCGGATCATCTAGATCGAGAATCATCATCTGACCAGGCATAAGCTGCCGGATTCCCTCAAACATAGTCTCGGGCGAAGGAGCGTATCCGTAGGCCAGGTAGTGCGGAATGACCGCCTCATTCAGACGTACCTTTACAGCCGGGTGCTTCAGAAGCGCCTTGATCTCGGAGCCAAATACCAGCCACTCGTCGTCCAGCGCATAATACAGCGGCTTCTCACCCAACCGATCCCGCACCAAGACAAGCCGCTGGCGATCCGCATCCCAGATCGCCAGTGCGAACATTCCTCGGAAGGGCTTGATAAAATTGGGCGCTCCATATTGGATGTAGGCACGCAGCAATGTCTCGGTATCGGATTGGGAGAAGAAGGAATGCTGCATAGCCTCCAGTGCCGCTCGCACTTCGGCGAAGTTGTAAACCTCGCCGTTATAGGCAATCCATGCCTCACGGCAAGGCAGGGCCGGACTATGAGTCAGGCCATGTCTTGCACACATAGGCTGATGGCCCGACTCGCTCAGGTCGATGACCGCCAGGCGCGTATTGCCCAACCCGCACGGCCCCACGACCACTGTGCCTGAGTCGTCTGGTCCCCGATGGGTCAGGGTGGAGACCATCTTGGCCAGCAGTGTTTCATCAGGGCGTTGCCCCTTGAGCGCCAGCATTCCCGCAATACCGCACATCGTCCAACCAGCTCATTCCTGACCAACTACGCCCTTATAAACTTCAAGTGTAGCGCAGACCATCTTCTCAACCGAAAAGGAGTTCGCCAGCCGTCTGTATCCCGCTCGGCCCATAGCCAACGCACGGGGTTTATCCGCCAGTAGGCACGTAATCGCATCTGCTAACGGCTCCACTTTATCGGGTGGAACCAGCAGGCCGGTTTCGCCATCTACTACGATCTCCGGCAGGGCACTGACCCGGCTGGCGACGATTGGTAAGGCCCAGCTCATAGCCTCAAGCGTCACCAATCCAAAGCCCTCCCAACGCGACGGAACGGCGATGACATCACAGGCCGGCATCAACCGCCGTGCCCCCTCGATCCAGCCAGCGAAGCACACCGTACCGGTTAAACCCAGCGCCGCAGCCAACCTCTCCAAGGTAAGACGTTGTGGCCCATCCCCTACGATGAGCAGGCGTGCGGCAGGATGCGCCTGTTGCACCAATGGGAACGCGCGGAGGAGAACATCTACTCCCTTCTGGCGAATCAGGCGCCCAAACATCCCCACGATCATGTCCTGCTCTGCATAGCCCAACTTGGCTCGGGCAGTAGAACGAGCCACAGGATCGAGAGGTGGCGCTTCAAGGCCGTAGTGTATCGTCACGACCTTGCCCTGATCAACCCCCTCCACCTCGCAGACGAACTTCGCCAGGGCATGGGAAATAGCGATCACACGGTTGGCGTGCTGCATGATGCGCTGGTTAACCCACTTCCAGATCGCGTTGCGCCGAAACAGGTCATCGTTGTGCCGCGAAGAGATCGCGTGGGGAATCCCGGCACGCCTGGCAGCGGGAAGGCCATACAAGTCAGCATGAAGCAGATGAGTATGCACCAAGATTGGCCGGATAGCTCGAAGCCGCTCAGTCAGCCGCCGACCCAGGGTGGGATCGAAATGCCCCCGGATCGGAATCCGCTCGACTGCAATGCCATGCCTGCCGAGTGCCTCAACAAAGCCAGAGGCAGATCGATGGGCTTCTTCGAGCACCAGAGCATGTATCTCCAGCCCTTTTCCCGCCAAGCCGGGCAGCAGACGCAGTAGGTGTCCTTCTGAGCCAGCAATGCCGACGACCTTGCTGATATGGACTACCCGCATCAGCCGTGCTCCTGTGGGGGCGCTTGCCGGGCCACAGCGTGCCGCCACAGAGCATCCCATCCTTGGACCGTTGCATAGGCCGCAAGGATGGTGTAGGCAAACATCAGCGGGAACAAGTAGCGCGGCTCAACCAGAAGGGGTGCAGACACAAGTGTGCCATAGGCGATCCACCACACCAGAGGCAGAGCATTCCAGCGCCTATCATGCCCCATCCACACCGCGCCCACCACTCCGCCTGCCAGCCCCCAGAAGTGCCACAAGTACATGAGCACCCGCCGACCGAAGCCCGGTATCGCCAGCAATTGGGACAGCGACGTGCGCCCATTCAGGAAGTCCCTCAGCGAATCCTTGACACCGGTTGAGGAGGGATCAAGAAGAAAGTGAGTCCCATAAGGTTGCAGATAGGCACGCACTGTGTCCCCCACGATACGCCCAATCCACTGCCCAGGGGCTGCCAGAATGTTACGCACGCTGGTTGTGACATATTCTTCGCCAGAAAGATCCGCGATGGCGGTATCCACTCCCTCCTCGCCGGCCTCCTGAACCGCTGCCTGTTCCCACGACTGACCACCCAGTTCACGACCATCTTCCCGGCTAGCAAGCCATAGGTGGCTGAAGGCCGTCGTGGCGATAGGGATCGGCTCCCCCGTCACAACAAGGGTACGGATGATCCAGGGCAGCACAATAACCAGCATCATCACCGTCATCCAAACCAGACCCTTCCACAGGCGCGCCTGTGGGCGCAACCATGCCAACACAGCAAGAGCAACGGGAAACAGAAGCGGTACAGGCCGGGTGAGAATGGCAAGGCCCAGTAACACACCTGCCCATCGATACTTGCCCAGGTCGGCGCGCTGGATCGCCAAGGTATATGACAGCATGAACGCCACAAACAACGCGATGAACAGCGTTTCCGTCGCTATCGCCCCAGCCTGGAATAGATAGCGTGCATCCGTTGCCTGCACTACCAGCGCCAGACGCCCCACCCGCTCCCCGAACGCAGCACGCGCTAGTAGGTAAACCAGTCCTACTGCTACGGTGTCAAGAAGGGCCTGCGCCACCCGTACCGCGATCAACTGGGTAGTGGCAGCCCTTTCCGGGATCAAATGGAAAAATGGGACGAGGAAGAGAGGGTAGAGGGGGCCAATCGCCTTGACCGCGGCATCTGAGCGGGCGATCAGCCGGACAGGTTCTATGGCAACCAGGATGTAGTACAAGGCGTCGCTGGTATGCGGCTCAGCACTGGCATAGGCTGTAAATACCACAACCAGGCGCAGAGTCAGGGCTACTACCAGGGCTGCCCAGACAAATCCATTCTGCTTGAGCTTCGACAGGCCGACCACAGGATCGTCTCTAGTGCTTCTCTTGAGCGTCCAGGCGTTTCTCAAGCTCACGGATGCGCGCACCCAACAGGGCGATGTGCTGGGCCGCTTGCTTGTTCTGCCGGGAGAGCTTGGTGATCACTGCTGAAAATTGAAGCAGGAGCAGCAGGAGCAGCCCAAAGCCGATTACAAACAGCGCCGTGGGTGGATAGCGGATGCCCATCAACTCTGCGATGCGGAACAGGAGACTGTCGCGGAAGAGCGATAGGAACACCAGCACGCTAAATGTCGCCAGCCATAGCAGGGAATAATCTTCGCGCAGGCGGCGCCTACGGACCATTTCCAGCACCATCACGAGCAGCACGGCTGGCGCGAGTATCATCAGTAACTCAGGACGGGTGATCGAGTTGAACATGGTGAATCTCCCCTGGAGCCTGCGGGCGCTCGCGCAACAAGTCGATGATGATTGCCAGAATCACTTTGATCATGTAGTAGGCCGAACGCAGTGGCGTGATCGACGACTGCCCACCATAGCGGGGATTCATCGTCACAGGGATTTCCAAGACCCTCAGCCCTGCCCTGGTGAACAGAACCACCGACTCCGGTTCGGGGTAGTCAAACGGATAGTCGACGGCGCAGAAGTCAATGGCACGCCGGCTCAGTGCCCGAAAGCCGGAGGTGGGATCAGTGATCCGTTTGCCAATGAAGATCGTGATCAGTGCCGAGAGCACGACGATCCCCAGCCGCCGTGGCCAGGGAGTGATGTACCCCCGATCCTCGATGTACCGCGAGCCGATCACCACATCGGCATTGGTTGTTTCCAGTGCACAGATGAGCTGGGGGATTTCGCCAGGATCGTGCTGACCATCCCCGTCGACCTGCACAGCGACATGATAGGAGCGCTCACGCGCGTACATGAATCCCGCCTGCATAGCCGAGCCGATTCCTAGATTAAAGGGCAGGCTCAACACGACAGCCCCATAGCCCTCAGCGATGTGTGGGGTAGCGTCAGTGGAACCATCGTTGATGACGATGATGTCCGCCTCCGGCATAGCCTCGCGGGTTTTGCGAAGGACACGCCCCAAGCTCTCTTCTTCGTTGTAGGCGGGGATGATAATCAGCACCCGGCTTGGGATACTGTCCACCTGAGCAGTGATGATCGAACGCTTCTTCATAGAGCGCGCTCTCTGAGCACCTCAGCCAGTTGCGATGCAGCAGCCGCAAACCGGCTGCGCCAGGTGTGGCGTTGCGCTTCTGCTAACCGGCGCTCGGCAAGCCCATCGTCTGTCTGAACTGCCTGCTCCACCAGGGCCAGAAAATGATCTGCATCCTGGGCGATATGGATCAGGTCTTTGAACTTCCGTGCCTCAGGCATATCAACCGAAACCACAGGCTTACCAGTGGCAATGTATTCATATAATTTGAGAGGGCTACAATGCTCAGCCACTCCATCACGCACATAGGGATTGACGCACACATCAAACGCCTTGATGTAGCGTGGAAGCTCTTCGTAGGGAACCCGCCCCGTTGAGACGAAGTTGGGTAGGCCCTCCAGGGGAGCCATCCTTGCCAGCAGGTCGCGGGGGCCGACGTGGACGAGTGTCCAGTCAGGATGTGCCTTGGCGATCTGGGCCAGCAGGTCAGTATCGATCCAGTAGTTGAGAGTTCCCAGGTAGCCAATCACGGGATGTTGCAGGCCAGCTAGGGTCTCTGCGACAGGCAGAGTTGAGTCGGCGGTCCGCGCGAAGTGATCTGCCTCCACGCCGTTCGGGATCAAGACGGCACGCCGTGCTGCTCTCTGTTTGCTGTGCAGCAAGGCATCGGAGGTCACGATCAACAAATCAACTGCCTCGATCAGCCGCTGCTCCATCCGCTGGATCGCCTCTGGATCGACCAGTCCCTTAGCTGACGTGAAGTCATCCACGCATTCGTACACCGCCGCCTGTTCCCCTAGCCTGCCGATGAAGTCCACAGAGTGGGGCGTGTATGTCCAGAGAATCGGCTGGGCGAAACCAAGCTGTCGAAGCTGTACGCGCAGAACAGGTAGTAGAAACAAGTTATTAATCCAGTTGATCGCCCCGACCATCTGAAAGAAAGGAAGTACCAGAGGCAGGGTATAGACCCACAAGTTGGACGCAACCCGGCGCGGCCCTTTGAGCCAACGCCACAACCGGGTGTACTGCCGACGAACGTCTACCACCCAGCCAAGCCAGTGCATCTGCTGCTCGACATACAAGACTCGGTTGCCTGCTTCGGCCCACCATCGTGCAAAGCGCTGTTTGCGAGTCGGTAGGGCTTCCCAATCCTGCGTCGAGAGGATGATAAAATCGTGACCTGCCATCATAGATGATCGAGGCTGCGGAATTTCCGATCCTGGTCAGCCATGGCGTAGAAAAATGGCCCGACCCGTACGGATGCTTTCCATTGCCGCCAGCGCGATCCGCGTTGCGCGCAGGCCATCGCGCCCTGTGACGATGAGGTCTACCTTCCCCTGGATGGCATCCCCGAAGTTGTCCAACAGTAAACGATGTCCCTTGTCCTGACCACCCCGCACTGGCGTTCCACGCATTCCTGTAAAGGTAAGGCTCCGGAAGTCGTCTAGCACCGCTACGCCACTCCCCGCAAACACCTCCAGCCGTTCTTTGGGTAAGGCCACATCACCACGCGAAGTGTAGATCACCGTGCCCAGGGACTCATCGGCGAAGCGCATTGTCAACACAAATTCTTGCCAATCGGGATTGCCCTGTGCAATCACGACATCCGGTTCTGCATCGACCATTCCACACAGGAAATCTATGAAATGGACACCCTCACCCAGCAAACGTCCGCCTCCTACCAGGGGATCGTTCAGCCAGTGCGTTTCTGCGAGCTTGCCAGCATTGACTCTAAATAGGAGCGTCTTCGGCCCTTGAATCGCCACCAATGCTGCTTTTAGGGCACGGGCTGTCGGTGCGGCGCGGCGGTTGAAACCGACCGTCAACAGCACACCTGCCTGATTGGCTGCATCGAGCATGGCACTGCAATCCTCAATGCTGAGCGCCATCGGCTTTTCAACGAAGACATGCTTCCCCGCTTTCAGGGCCGCGACAGCCTGTGCTGCGTGCAGGCAGTGGCGGGTTGAGATCAACACCGCCTCTACACGCTCATCAGCCAGTGCTGCTTCCAGATCAGAGGTAGCTATGGCAACCCTCTCACGCTGAGCCACTTGGGCAGCCGATTCACTACCACTGACAATTGCCGTCAAGTCAAACCGCGAGCTGCGCTGGATGTTTGGAATATGAGTGACGCGGGCAAAGTTCCCCGCACCGATCAGCGCAATGCCAATGCGGTCCTTCCTGATCCTATCACCCCGTGCATATTGAACAACCGCCCGCGGCTGTACCCCAGTTGCGGGCGGGCCGTAGGTCAGTAGCACGCCCAGCGCTCCCCTCTGCACGGCCTGATAGGCATCGCCTGCTTCGTCAACGGGATACTCGGCAGAAACCAGCGAGTCTAGGTCAAGTTTGCCATCCGCTATCAGATTGAGGAACGCAGCCATATTGCGTTGTTCCGTCCACCGTACATAGCCAAGTGGATAATCAACCGCCCGTTCCTCGTAGTTTTGATCGTAGCGGCCCGGCCCCGCCGAGCGAGAGATCACGAAGTCCAGTTCCCGCCTATAGAAGTCGGAGCGCTCCAGATCCATCCCCATCGCGCCAACCATCACCACACGCCCGCGCTCGCGGCACATTCTGAATGCTTGATTAGTCGGCTCACTGCTGCGGGTCGCTGCGCACAGGATAACCCTATCCGCGCCGACGCCCCTTGTCAGCTCCATAACCTGCTCAGCACCATCACCCAGGGACGGATCAATAGTTTGTGCACCGGCCAGTTGAGCCGCCAGCTTGCGCCGTACCTCAACGGGGTCCGATCCAATCACCCTACATCCTGCTGAGTTAAGCAACTGTGCGGTGATCTGGCCGATCAGCCCCAGCCCAACCACAACTACTGTCTCCCCCAGCACCGCCTCAGCACGGCGCACACCTTGCAAGGCAATTGCTCCGACCATCGTAAACGCTGCCTGACGGTAGGTTACACCTTGAGGAATCGGAGCCAGCAGGTTCTGCGGCACAGCGTTATATTCAGCGTGGTTGGCAAAGCCCGCTCCCCCGCAAGCTACCCGATCTCCTGCGCGCAGCCCCACTAAGCCCGGACCCGGCTCAACCACAACACCCGCTGCGCTATAGCCCGCTGGGAACCATGCGCTAGATACATTGTGAATCGCGCCCGCTGTGGCCCCAATCCCCTCTCGCAGCGCCAATTCCACCGCCCGCCCGATCAGCTCTGGCTGGCTCAGCGCCTTGCGGATCAGGCTACCACCTCCAGCCGCCTGGCTGGTCTCGGTTCCGCTGGAGATCAGCGAGGCGTAGACCTTTACCAGCGCACCGTTGGCAGGTATGCCTGGGATAGGGACTTCCTGCACCATCAGCTTACCTTTGCCATCAAAAAAAACCTGTTTCATGAGAGCTTGAGCAAGGTCACAGGAGAAATATATCGCCGGATGACCAGCATCCGCCGCTGGTACGATAGCAATGCCTCTGGCAGTTTGGGGTCAACGCCCAGCGCGTGCTGCAGGTCGGGTGAGTGGGCTGAGCGTTTTGCGAAGGTTCAGCAGCGCGGTTCGCCCGGCCCCGCGCGCGGTCTGGATGTCCGGCGTTCCGTGGTGCGGATACAGCAGCAACACCAGGTCGGCGGGAAGTTTAACACGCCCGACAAATTTGGCAACTGGGGCACGCTCTCGCACTCCGTAGCGGGGGGAATACCAGGCATCTTCAAGCGAGGCCCTAAGAGGGAAATCGCCTAGGGGAAGGATCAGCAGATTCCCGTTGCCGTTGCCAGTCTCGCACTGGATCGCATTGTTTGTCCGATCCAGACGCACAGGAAATGGCGCAAAGTGGAAACTCACTGTCAGATCGATCTCGGGATTCTCCGTTCCCGTCCCATCCTCCCCCCCTCTCTTGGTGGTCGGTAACACCTGATCGTGTAATATCCACAGTCCAGCCGTCTTGTCAAACCACACTTGGCGGCGGTGGGTTACACCGACTTCTAACCTAGCATATCCATCATGCGAAGCGTCAAACAGATCATAGCCATCTTGGGAAACCCACCGGTGCAGAGTCACACGAGCGTCATCGCTCAGGCGGAACATCTCCCGGTCGGGTAGCCGATTGATCTCCTCTTTGCCTACCTGAAGTGTGTTGTGATAGGCCGTCCCCCGGAAGGTATTCCTCATCTCTGGATCAGCAGTGTACAAATAGCTGCCGGGATCGATCAGGAAAGTGATCCCATAAGCGCACAGTGTCAGGCTCAACGTGTCATTATGGGCGTGTCCACCTGCCCCCTGCTGCCCAACATCACCCGCATCAATCGTCATGTGGAATCCATCACCATGACGCAGAACATAGAGGCCACTTGCTTCAAATTCGCGCGATGTGGCGAAGCTGTTGGTCGGGATCGGGTGGCGCGGAAGCACCCGCGCTCGGACGCGCATGCCGGGTGTCACCTGCACCCAGTCATCGGGATGCACATCGGGCCGGGGTGTGATCCGAGTCAGGATGTCACTATATCGCGCCGCTGCATCAGATGTGAAGAACCAGAATGCATCCTGCCACTCTGGCCCCGCCGCCAGGGACCAGCCGCGCTCAGTGGGGTCAACAAACCCTGCCCAATCGTCGAGTTCTCGCTCCAGCACAAGCGACCCCAAAGCCAGCAGATGGCGATGATCCTGTGCCGTGCGAACAGGGTCGGTATGTACAGATAGAATGTGCAGGCGGTCATTGGCTGCATCGCCGATCTGCGGAGCGAGGCCATCTGGCTGAGTATAGTGCATGATCGCGTCTAGCATCAGCCCCAGCCGTGCCCGCACTACCTCCGGCAGTTCCATGCCGTTGACTAGACACAGCGCCGCCACGCTGAGAAACATCTCTGTCACCAGCCGGTGGTAAGAAGTTGATGCTTCGTAACTCAATCCATCGGGATAAATCTGGCGCTCTAATTCCTCCCACAGTCGTGCAAGGCTGATTTCCTTCCATTTGGCGGCTTCAGGAAACTCGGGGAACAGAATCCCTAAATATGCCAGCCCGGTGAGGTTGGCGATCAGGTGATTTGTGCGTGGCCAACCGTCTTCGAGGTGCTTGTGCAGGTACTCACCATGTTGCTGGAGGCTCACGAGCCATTTCGCCAGAAAGTCCGGAGTCAGCGCGTGCGATTCGATAACACAGTAAATCGACCAGATCCAGTTCACCACACGGATCGCCACATCCATCGGGCCAGCCCAGTTAACACCAAACTCATATGGGTTGGCCTCGATCCAGTGCCCGATCTGATTGACAATCTCCTGGGCAAAACTCTCGTCCAGGGTATAGAGATAGGCCTGTCCCAAGCGCACCCCATGATGGAATCGACTTAGCTCCCAGGGCACCTTCACATCAAACCCACCCCTGGAGGAGCTTAACGTGAGGCGAGAGTGATGTTCCAGGGGCCAGGTATGCCCGCTCTTGAAATCCCTGTGCCAGTTAATCTCGGCACCCAGTTCAATCAGCCCGGAGCCAAGCAGGTCAAAACAATGCTTCTTGATCTGTTCAGCTTGCTCAAGAGTCGTCCAGTAAGCATCCGGCAGGAACTGGCTGATCAGCGCTGCATGTTCTGGCAGCAGGGCGAAGAAGCGCGGACTTTGCCGCATCGGGAACTGGGCCGCCAACTCCTGGATGCTTGAGCCGATCTTGATTGGACGGGGCTTGCGTGGGGCGGTGCGGGCACGCACTTCGCGCAGAATGCGCCGCCAGGCTGCTCGCGCCACTTCCTGGGCGGGAATGGATCGGGGCTTACTCATGACAGCGGCGTCCAACGACACGATCTATCGTTTGCCTCTCGATACCTTCGGCGAATCAATATCTCATAGTTTACCACTTCTTCGGGTTTTGAGTTGTGAAGGTGGCAGCGCCCAGGACGAAGGCATCAGATGCCAAGAACATCGCCGTACATGGCCACCGTGGCGGCTGCGTTTGCCGCCGCATCGAAGAGAGAGCGAGCGCGCTGATAGGCCATTTCCCCCATCGCTTTCCCCCAAACCGGGTCATTCAGGATTGAGGCGAGAGCCGAGGCGAGAGCCGAAGGGTCATTAGGGGGCACAAGCAATCCTGTCTCCCCATGCAACACCAGTTCCCGTGGCCCGCCCAGGTCGGAGGCGACTGCCGGTACGCCCATCGCTGCTGCCTCGATGATGGGCCGCGCAAAGTGGGGCACAACGGATGGAAAGGCCAGACAATCTGCAGCCGCCAGGATCGGTGGGATGTCCTGCCGGATTCCAATGAAGTGCAGCGCGGCCTGGGCCGACCGATCACACTGCCGGAGCGCACTTAGGAGGGCCTCATCGTAAGCGTAAGCCCCCAGCAGCCGCTTAGCGATGCCTTTTATCCCCGGTTCGGGAGCACGGCAAGGCGGCGGCCCAGCTATAATCGCTTGAACGCCCGGCACGGCGGCACGCAGTGCCGGAAACGCCTGTACGAGGATCAGCGCCCCTTTTGGCTCCGCAGCCCCACCCAGCATCACCACCACTGGCGCATCGGGCGGGATGCCCAATTCGGTCCGCACTCTCTCACCGCTGAGTGACCGATCAAACAATGCAAAGTCCACGAAGTTGTAGATCACGTGGATGCGTTTGCTGGGGATCAACTGCTCTGCGTCGTATTGGCTGATAGCAATCACCCGATCCGCATAACGATCAATGACATACCGGAGCAAGGCACGGCGCAGACCGAATACCCCCTGTGCCAGCGGCTCGCGGATGTGCCACACCACGGGAATCCTCTCCCGCGCACATGCAACTGCGCAAGGAGCCAATGTGGAAGAATTAAGGTGAACGAGGGCAGGGCTAAAGCTCCGCACAAGCTCACGTGCCCGGTGGATGGAAGGCATGATACGTAGTAGCTTGCCCGGCAACCGCCACCACTCGCGCCCACCGTACCACTCCAGAGTGGTATGACTGAAGTCGCTAATCCCCGGCTCGATGTGCGTCTCAATCCCAGCCGACCGGAAGAGGTCTACTACCGGGCCGGGCTTCAGGGTCACGACGACTGGTTCGTAGCGGCTTCGGTCAAGACGCTGGAGGAGGTATAGCAGGCTCAACGGCGCCCCGCCGATCCCGCCACCATGATGGAAATAGAGGATGCGTTTCACTGGCCTGGCATCTGTGGGGCTAGCCCTTGATCGGGTTAGAGCGAGCGATCTCCCGGACTCCCCGCCAGTAGCCGAGAGCTACTGCCACCCGATCAACGGTGTGTGCCCATGCCAGCCCCAGCCAATCACCCTTGCCGCCGGGTGAAAACTCCTTAAGTTCCCAGGCATAACGCAGCGCCGGAACCAGAAGCGCCACCAGCATCAGGGTCCCTACGATAGATAGCAGCACTCGCCACCTACGCAGGGGACGCTTCTCATAGGCAAACAGGCGGTATGCACCACCCCGTCCCCGGCCAAGGCGCTGTTTCCAGAACTCACGCAGGGTAGCTGGGGCGATGTGAGGCACGACGATGCTGAAGTCCAACCCGCGATGGTAACCCGCCGCAGCCAGCGCTTCAGTAAACACGGCATCTTCACCCGACGCGCCCGGGAATTCTTCCGGGAAGCCTCCCACGGCCAGCGCCACATCGCGCCGGCAACTGAAACCCTCTGTCCAGTGAATGGTGCTGATATCGACTGTCTTCTGATCATGGACGTGTCGCGCCTGCACATAGCGTGCGTAGATCGTCTCATCGTTGATCACCCGTGCGTCAACTACCAGATAGTCCGTATCGCTGTATTGGTAGTGGGGCACGATCCGCCGCACGAAGTCCGATCCCGGGCACACGTCGGCGTTGAGGATGACTGTGATTTCTCCCTGCGCCTCCCGGAGGCCAACATTCCGCGCAGCGGCCACTCCACGGTTGATCGGTTGGGGCAAGATACGCAGGTTGGGGATGCGCCCCTTGTACTGCTGCACAATGTCCAGCGTGCGATCTTCCGATGCATCGTCCACCACGACAACCTCGAGCAGGGGGTAATCCAAGGCTGCCAGGGCATCCATCGTCCGCCCGATGTCTATCTCCTCGTTGTATGTCGGGACGATGATCGTCACCAGCGGGAGGTTGTCCTCACTCAAGGATAGCCGTCCTCTCCTGCTGCGCCGCTACCTCTCGCCGCTCATGGGCAATATCTAGGCAACCATCCAGATAGCCTAGCGCCCGTGTCACTAACTCGATGATCCGCGCCCACGTAAAGGGCAGCCAGTCGCGCCGCCCGCGTGGTGAATAAGCTGTCAGCCAACCTGCATACCGCACGACCGGGAAAAGGGTCATCATAAACGCCAGCGTGCCAAGCACCGACCAGAGGATCGCCCCCCAGCGCATCGGGCGCTTTTCAAAGGCATACAGGCGATATGCACCACCCCGTCCTCTGCCGAAGCGCTGTCGCCAGTATTCAGGAAAGGTAGTGGGCATAACATGCTTCACCACAATCGAGAGGTCCACCACTCGCCTGTAACTGGCTGCCAGCCGTTCACCGAAGATCACATCTTCCCCGGCACTATTCCGCCCGAATTCCTCCGGGAACCCCCCAACCGCCAGGGCGGCCTCGCGGCGACAGGAGAAGCCCTCCGTCCAATGAGCCTCCTGCTCGAAGTAGTGTTCCATCTTGTACATGTGCTGCGCCTGAATGAAGCGCGGAAACACCCCTTCATGGATGTTGGCAACCTGGGACTGCACCAGAAGATAGTCCGCGCCCTCACGATAGTGTGGCAGGATCCGATCTATAAAATCGGGGTCAGGGAACACGTCGGCGTTGAGAATGACAACGATCTCCCCCTTAGCCTCACGCAGGCCCACGTTTCGGGCGACGGAGACCCCTGGCTTGTTCCCCTGTGATACAATCCGCAGGCCGGGCACGTGCCCGATGAAGCTCCTCACAATCTCCGGCGTGCGATCCTGAGAGGCATCTACCACGATCACTTCCAGCGGACGGTAGGTGAAGGCTGCCAGCGCGGACATCGTCCGAGCGATGTCCTTCTCCTCATTGCAGGTAGGGATAATGATGCTAACCAGGGGTCGGTACTCGGCTGCCACCATTATTGCATCTTCCCGTCCACAAATTGGCGCATCCACAGTTCCAATGCCACCAGCGCCCACACCCTCAGATAGGACCCTCGTCCGGCGAGGAAATCCTGGTAAAGCTGCTGTATGACCCCATAGTGGAAGAGTCCCCGCCGCTCCACTGACTCGCGGGAGAGCGTCTCCTCTACTACGTCGCGGAGTTCATTCCGCATCCATGAGGCAACCGGCATCTCAAATCCACGCTTGGGACGATTCAATACTTCAGCAGGTAGAACATCACGCATCACCTGAGCGAAGATCCATTTGCTGCGCCCTCCACGCAGTTTAAGCTCTGGTGGGATGCACACTGCGAACTCGACAACCTTGTGATCGATCAAGGGGACACGCACTTCCAGGGAGTGAGCCATGCTCATAGCATCGGTATCGCGCAACAGGGTGTGGGCCATATAGTGCCTCAGCTCCAGCCGCGTGAGCTGGGCGAGCGCGTCGGTCTCTATTGGGTGAAGGTAGCGGCCCAGGACATCTAGCGAGCTTTCTGGCGCGGACATGATCTGCATTGCCCTCGGTGTATAGAGCGTCTGTTTGGCCTCCTCGCTGAACAGGACACGCACCCGCTCGTATCGCTTCGGAGCGGTCCCATCCAGCCATGTGAGCGCCCGACGTACCGGTGCAGACATAGAGCCTGCCCCCCTGGCTGCTGCCTGCACTACCTGGGGCAACCTCTGCCAGACCCTACTGACGCGCTCAGCCTGCTGGAACATCCTGAACTGCGGATACCCAGCGAACAACTCATCGCCTCCTAGCCCGGAAAGCGCTACCTTGACATGTTGGGCCGTTGCCCGTGAGACAAAGTAGGTGTTCAGGCCATCCCCGCTGGGCTGATCCATCGCCCGGATGATCTCACTGATCTGCTCGCGCACATCTCGCCCGCTGACGATCACCTCAGTGTGATCAGTTCCGTAGTGATCGGCCAGCACCCGCGCCGTTGAACGTTCGTCAATGGTTCGGCCCTCCTCACCAAAACCAATCGAAAACGTCTTTAACCGCTCCCCACTGATCCGGGTCATTAGCGCGACCACTGCACTAGAGTCAATCCCACCCGAAAGGAATGCACCCACTGGCACATCGGCGATCATCCGTAGCCGGATCGATTCTTCCAACAGTGCCCTAAGCTGCTGTTGGATTTCGCCCTCGCTCAGAGATAGTGGCTCAGACACAGGCACACTCCAGTACTGCTTGACCGCCAGCGTGCCATCCTGGTAGGTCAGATAGTGACCGGGCAGCAATGCTTCCACTTCTGCTAACATCGAGTAAGGCGTGGGCACACTATAAAAAGAGAGGTAATGGTGAATAGCGGGGAGATTCAGCGCTGGATCAGCCATCTCCGTCGCCAGCAGCGCTTTGAGTTCCGACGCGAAGGCAAGTTGCTTGCCGCCAGGTCTATCCCGCAATGTGTAGTACAGCGGTTTGATTCCCAGCCGGTCGCGGGCTGCAAACAGCTTTGCTTCCTTGCAATCCCAAATCGCAAAGGCAAACATTCCCCGGAAGTGTTCCAGGCACCGCTCGCCCCACTCCTCATAGGCATGGAGGATCACCTCCGTATCGGAGTGCGAGTTAAAACGATGTCCGGCCTCCTCAAGAACCCGGCGCAGCGGCTCGAAGCTGTACATCTCTCCGTTGTACACGATCCAGAACCGACCATCCTCGTTGGTCATTGGCTGGTGGCCTGCTGGAGAAAGATCGATGATTGCCAGCCGCGTGTTGACCAGCGAAATCGGCACAGGCTCCCGCAGGATGATGCAACCGTGATCATCCGGCCCACGATGGTGCATCGCCTGAGCTGCGATCTCCGCAACCTGTTCATCCGCCAGATTCACCACACCCCAGATCCCGCACATGGATTTCCCGCACTTTCAGCTAACAGTTGTTCATGGAACGCCGCCGAGCAGCGGATCGATGATCCGCTGTTGGATGGATGCCCAGTGAAGCGTCATCTGGCGCAGAACATAAGTGGCCAGCACAAACATGACCCAGACTGCGGTGATGACTTGACCGATCCTCGATAGACCACGTGGCGCGTTCCGCACTGCCTCATAGGCTGCACGCAGCTTCTCTGCGATCAGGGGATAGGCAAAGTGCTCTTGGGCAAAGGCTGCACACCGTGCGCGCATCGCAGGTCGATCCGGGTCATCTAGCAGATCGAGGATGCCCTGAGCCAACGCCGCGGGATCATCCACCTCAACAACCACACGTCCAGTGAGGCCATCAATAACTATCCCCTCCGGGCCGCCGGAGGCCAGCGTGACGACCGGTGTCCCACACGCCAGGGCCTCCAGCACAACGATCCCCAGACCCTCTTGCGCGGATGGGAGGACGAACAGCGCTGCGCCCTGATATAACCGGAGCAGTTCATCGGGGGGCACAACCCCCCGGAAGATAACCGCCTCCTCGAGAGAGAGAGCAGCCACCAACGAAAGAAGATGATCGTCGGGAGCTTCCCCAACCAGCACCAAGCGCAGGTGGGGTCGCTGTTGCTTAACGAGCGCGAAGGCTCGCAAAAGTAGCGGCACATTCTTACGAGGATCGGTGATCCGCGCTGCCAATAACAGGTATTCTCCCTCAGCGGCCACGGAATGGGCTTCGTGGTGCGGGTGGAAGCGCGTCGTGTCGACCGGATATAAGACGGTCTCAACGCGATCGGCAACGTTAGGCAACCATTCCCGGATGCGGGCGGCAGTGTGCGGGCTGAGAGCCATGATACGGGCTGCCTTGTTCAGCACCCAACGTTCCTGCGCCTGCAGGATCGGCCAAGTTGGGCTGTTCAGAACGCGCTGCGCCCACTTATCCCCCGCGCTCATTTTCGCGCGTAGCTCGTCCTCGTAGAGCGTGGCGATCCAGAGAACATAGGGAATACCTCGCAACGCCAACGGCAGCGCCACATGCGCGCTCCCTGATGCCACGAAGATGCATTCATATGCTCCGAGCAGACTGCCCAACAGAAAATGCGGCACGGCGTAAAACAGCCACAGTGGAACCGGTGGGGCGGGGACTAGTACGGTGGGTAGCCCCCGTTCCTCGACCCGACGGGCCTTCCATTGCCGAAGGGTGGTTGCAATGCGTTGAGGGAGAGATAAATTCCCCTCCGCGAACTGCGCCCGATAAACCGTCGGCTCATACCCCCATGTTTTCATCAGGACATAGATGGCATCCACCAGAGCGGGGACCCCACCAGGGCTGGCAGCCTCGATGGTCAGAATCGCAGCAGGCTCAGCCATTATACACTTCAGTTGTGAGCAACCTTCTCCAAGAGCTGCGTGCGCGCAGCGATCAGAAGGTCCCGATGCCCCTGTGCCCACCCATAGAGACGGCGCACCCCTTCTTCCGCTGTCACACGAGGTCGCCAGCCCAACAGGCGTTCGGCCTTCCCAATGTGGCTGACATACACCCGCTGATCCCCTGGCCGCCAGCCATCATAGGCGATCTGCATCGGGCTACCACGTAACGCTTCTAGCATCTCAACCAAGTCGAGGAGTGAAATTGCCCGCTCTACCCCCCCGCCAATGTTAAAAATCTGCCCGGTGGCCACCTCTGGCTTCGCAATCACTGCTTCATAAGCGTCGAGGAGATCGTCAATGTACAGCACATCGCGTACCTGCATGCCATCACCGTAGATGGTCAGCGGCTGGTCAAGCACCGCCGAGATGGTGAAGTGTGCCACCCATCCCTGATCCTCAATGCCGAACTGCCATGTCCCATAGATGCACGATTGCCGGAATACAACCGTTCGTAGCCCATAGATGCGGGCGTAGTCACGCATATACTGGTCGCCTGCTCCTTTTGAGCAGCCGTAGGGAGAATGAAAGTCAAGGAGCTGGCTTTCCGCGACGCCATCCGGCAGATCGGTATATCGATAACGCCTGTCCACCAACTTGACCCCCACATCCTCCATGCCACCGTAAACCTTGTTAGTTGAGGTGTAGATAAGCAGAGGATTCTGGGTCTGGGTGCGGCTCTGACGGGCTGCCTCCAGCACGTTGAATGTCCCCAGCACATTCGCTTCCAAGTCATGGCGCGGATCGGCTACCGAGGATGTGACAGCAGTCTGGCCCGCCGCATGAAGCACCACATCCGCTCGGGCAACCCAAGGCGCAAGCGCTTCATAATCGCGCACATCCGCTTGTACGAACGTCAGGCGGTCACTGCCTGGATGGCTGCGTATCCAGCCGAGATTGAAATCCGAGCCAACACGGGAGAGGTTATCCAGCGCGGTGACGCTCCAACCGCGATCCAGGAATCGGCGTACTGTGTGGCTTCCGATGAAACCGGCACCGCCGGTCACCAGGAGGTGGGGCATGGCATTTCTCCATTGACGGGCGAACTGAGGATGAGATTTTAACATGCGCCCTTATTGGGGCCAACCATTGGCCCGGCGAGAAAAGATGAAAGCGGGGCTAAAACCTGTGCTTGGATTTCTATATCACTGCCATTCCTCGCGTTCATTGTTGTAAGTTGCGGCTCAAGCTATAATTTGAGCACACCGAGACTGTGAGGGGCCGGTAGTTACAACTCGCCGGCCCCTGCTATTGTGTGCGGATGGAAAATGACAACATGAGACAACGCTTTGCTATTATTGCGGCGATCACTGTGACGCTTAGCGCTTGCGGCCTGCTCCCCCCCTCCGGCAGCACAGGCGAACCCGGTGTTCCGAATGGGCCAACCCCCACCCCAAACCTTGGCGCCCCTGATGGTGTGGCTCAAGCATTCCTGGATGCCTGGAGGATAGGCAACTACGAGGGTATGTATAGTCTGCTCTCCGCTAACAGCCAGAGTGAATATACTCTCGATGAGTTCACGAGCACCTATACCAGTACAGCAACTGCCATGACGCTGATTGATGTGCGGGCTGAGCCACTATCCTCACTTCCAGACACAACCGGAACGACAGCCCAGATTGCATTCCACGCGACTTACAACACACAGGTTCTGGGGCCAATTGAACAGGACCTCACCATGAACTTGGTCCTGGCAAACGATCGCTGGGGAATCGTCTGGACACCTGCGCTCATCTTTCCCCAGCTAGCCGGCGGTAACACGATCCAGCTTGAAGTCGAGATACCTGCGCGCGCCAACATCTATGACCGCAATGGATTATGGCTTGTTTCGGCCAATGCCTCTGCTGTTACAATCAGCGTCGTGCCGGGTGAGGTCAGTCCAGACTGGGAAGACGACATGCTGAACCTGCTCAGCGAGGTGCTACGCACTCCGCCAGATCAGATTCGTCAGAACTACCAGGGCTACCCCGATGACTGGGTACAGGCGGTTGGAGACGCTGATTCCGAGACGGTGCAGGCTTACTGGAATGCACTCAGCAGCTACCCTGCCCTGCGGTTCACCGATAAGACAGGCCGCCGCTATTTCAACCTGCTTGCGCCACATGTGCTGGGCTACACCGGTTTCATCCCCGCTGATCAACTTGAAACCTACCAGGCGCGAGGCTACCAGGGTGACGAGATCGTCGGCCTCAGCGGGCTTGAGCTATGGGGAGAAAGCTTTCTGGCGGGGATGCGTGGTGGTACGCTGAGCGCTTACACGCCCAGCGGCCAGTATTCCGGCGAGATCGCCCGGCGCGATGCTCAGCCTGCACAGAGCATCTACACAACGCTCGATCGCAATCTTCAGGCGATCGTTCAGGACGCGATAGAGGAAGCCTATCGCGCTGGAGCGAACACCTGGGCCCCCATGGCTGGTGGCGCAGCCGTGGTGGTCATGGACGTCAACACGGGCAATGTCCTAGCCATGGCGAGTTTTCCTTACTTTGACCCGAATGTTCTTAACCCCTATAACAACCACCCCTTTCTGACAGATAACTACCTTAGTGATCTGTTCAACAACCCCCGCCACCCCTTCTTCAACCGCGCTACTCAAGGAGAATATCCCCCCGGTTCATTGTTCAAGATCGTCACCATCTCTGCTGCTCTGGGCAGTGGCCTATTCCAACCCGAAACGGAATATACCTGCACCGGGATCTGGTCAGAACTGGGGCAAGCAAGCCAAAGACTTGACTGGAAAGAGGGGGGGCACGGAACAATCACGCTGGTCCAGGCGCTCACAGGTTCCTGCAACCCTTACTTCTATCACGTGGGGTTGATCACCGGCCAGCAGGACTTCAACATCCTACCGAACTATGCGCGTGAATACGGTTTCGGTCGTGAGACGGGCATTCAGATCGAAGAAGAAGCCGGGCTGATTCCCGATCCGGACTGGCTATGGCAAGAGCGCGGTCAAGAATGGACGCTCAATGACAGTGTGAACATGGCTATTGGTCAGGGTGATGTCCTGGTAACACCGCTCCAGATGGCAGTAGCGGTCTCAGCAGTGGCAAACGGGGGAACCATCTACCAGCCCAATCTGGTCGACCATATCGGCCTGATTGGGGAAAATCCCTCGGTGGTGTTTGAGCCTCGGACAGTGGGGCGATTATCGCTCACCGACGAGCAACTTCAGGCGATACGGGATGGTATGCGCGGCGTAGCCTCTGCCATCGGCTTCGGGACAGCCGAGTATCGCCTCGGCAGCATGACGATCCCAGTGGCAGGCAAGACGGGTACGGCGCAGGTATCCCAACCAGGTGTGCCACCAATCGCCTGGTTTGCGGGTTACGCACCCTATGACAACCCCGAGATCGCCGTTGTTGTGATGGTGGAGAATGGCGGTCAGGGATCTAGTGTGGCAGCGCCAATCTTCCGAAGGATCATCGAGCGCTACTACAACACCCGCGTGCTAGACTATCCGCTCGACTGGTACGATCCCGAGCTATTCGACTTCGTAGAAGACATCGCCGAATAACGCGGAAGCAACTTCCCTGAAACTCTTAGGGATTTGCCATCTGCTCGCGGACGGTCTGGTATAGCAGATCGGCACGTAGTTCTGCCAGCGTGAAGCAGAGGCCGCCTAATTCCTCGGCCAGCCTTTGTGCCAATCCCTGGTCAAAGCTGGCATGTTCCATATTAATCACCACGGACCGGATGCCTTCTGCATGGACGCGATTCGCGATGCGATGAGCTTCATCCTGAGGAGGCAGATTCGTCATTGAGACATTGCCTGCCCCATCAGTCAGGATGATCATCAAGGGCAGTGCATCGGGGTGGGATAATCTGTCCTGTAAAAACACCTGGTAAGCAAGCAGCAGGCCGGCGGAAAGAGGGGTCTTGCCCCCCACGGGGATGTCAGCTAAGGCGCGCTGGGCCAATTGCACTGAATTGGTTGGCGGAAGCACCAAATGGGCACGATTCTTCTGAAAGACGACCAGCCCAACGCGGTCCCGACGCTGATATGCGTCGGTCAGCAGAGAGACAATAGCACCTTTGGTGGCTGTCATGCGCTCGGCAACAGCCATGCTCCATGACGCATCAACCACGAACAGAACAAGATTGGCTTGCCGCTTGACGCGGACCTTGCGTTGCAAGTCTTGCTTACGTACTGCAAAGGCTAGATCGCCCTTATCCCGCTCGATTTGATAGGGTGCAGCAGCGCGAATGGTGGCGTCAAAGGCAACATCAGAGGTATCCCCGTTAGCAGGACGGGCCTGAATGTAGCGCCCTCGCTTGCGGTCGGTCCGGGTACGGCTGCGGCGTCCACTCTGTCGCCGTGTGAGTTTATCTAGAGGAGTATCTAATCGTCGTCCCAGCTTGAACTCCTCGCCGGGTTGAACTTTTTGCCCTCCCTCCCACCAGTGCGACTCCTGACTAGGGAACACATCCTGACGATGGGGCTGAGTTGGCCCCATCTCAGGTTGTTGCTCCTCCCCTTCTTCCTCGTCTACCGCGTCACGCTGTTTTTTTTTACCTGGGTTGATTCCTCGGCCAGCTCCTGCTCCGAAGCCTCAGCATTCTCAGCATCGCTACGAGCCTGCTCGACTCGTTCTTCGAGATCGTGAAGACTCGCCTGAGCCTCTTGGAAGGGGCCACGCCGGATGCGATGCGGCAGGGCCAGTTCGGCTGCCATCAGAATGTCGCGCTCGGTGATAGAGGTGCGGCCTTCCAGGGCCGCATGAGCACGTGCGGCTTTTAGAATCACCAGATCAGCTCGGTGACCATCCACCTTCAGACTCGACGTGAGGTTGGCAATCGTGGCAAGGTCTTGGCGCGTGTAAGCTACATACTCAACGAGCTGGCGGGCACGCTCGATCTCATCCGCCAACTGCTGCTCACTTGGAAGCCATGCCTGACGGAAAGCCATCGCATCCGCTTCAAACTGAATGTGGCGTTCCAACACTGCCATTCGCTCAGCAGGGTCTTGCAGGCCCCGCACATCGACCGCCAGTGCGAAGCGGTCTAGAAGCTGAGGGCGCAGGTCTCCTTCCTCGGGGTTCATTGTGCCCACCAGGATGAAACGAGCCGGATGGGTGAAGCTGATACCCTCACGCTCTACGACGTTCACCCCCATTGCGGCGGAGTCCAGTAGCAGATCAACCACGTGATCGTCAAGCAGATTGACTTCGTCAACGTAGAGAATCCCTCTGTTAGCGGCAGCCAGCACACCGGCATCAAATTGGCGCTGGCCTAACTGGATGGCTTTCTCGATGTCGAGCGTGCCCACCACGCGATCTTCCGTTGCGCTGACCGGGAGATCGACGATCCGGATGCGGCGACGCGCGACCGGCAGCATCTCACCCCTCTCCCTACGCTCACGACATTCATCACACCATGTTTCGGGGTGGGCTGGATCGCAGCTAAAGCGGCAGTCCGCTACTACCTCAATCTCAGGGAGAAGGGCCGCCAAAGCGCGCGCGGCAGTGCTTTTAGCTGTGCCTCGCTCGCCCCGAATCAAAACACCACCGATCTGTGGATAGACGGCATTCAAGACCAGCGCACGCTTCATGCGCTCTTGGCCCACGATAGCTGTAAAAGGGAAGATCACAACAGACATGCCATGCTCACTTGCCGGTCATGTTCAAGAGCCAACCACGATAGTTTTACGGGAGGGGATTATACCGTACGGGGAAAAGCTGGCACAAACCATCCGAGGTATGGTCTTGCGTAGCAAGTCTCCTCAGGCGGGCTTCGCCAGCAAATTCGAAGCCAACAACGCATATATGTGAGCAGCTCGCGTCACATCATCCAGACAGACGCGCTCGTCTACTGTATGGGCGTGATCCGGGTTGCCTGGCCCGAACCCCACTGTTGGAATACCGGCCTCTGCCATGCTGAAGACACCATCTGTTGAAAACGCCCATTGGCCGATGGCAGGTGGCTGACCGATGACTGTCTGCGCTGCCCGGCTCAATGCGGCCACCAGAGGGTGATCGGGATCAAGCGCCCAGGGATTGAACGATTCGCGCACTTGCAGCGGGTACCCAGCATAGGTCTCCGACTTGTATTCAACTACCTCCACCGTCGCATCAATACCCTCGCGCTCGATAACGGTTTCAATCTGGGTCTGCGCGCGAGTGGCCGTTTCACCGAGAGTCAGGCGGCGATCCACATAAAAGGTACATAAGTCTGGAATCGCGTTTGCGCTCGCGGCCCGACTTTCGATGTGAGTCACAGCAATAGTTCCTGGCCCCAGAAAGGGATCGCTTGCCAGCCCTCCCGAAAGCAGGTCAATACCAAAGATCAGCCGTGCTGCCGCCGTAATCGCATTTTGGCCAAGGTCAGGTCGGGAAGCATGACTGCTTCGGCCCCGCACTGTTACCTTAAACAACACCCGTCCCCGGTGACCGCGTTTGATAGTCATATCGCTTGGTTCAGCGAGCACCACCCAGTCGGGTTGTATATTCTGCTCCTCCAACAAAATCTTGAGCGCACAGCCCTCGCATGGTTCTTCTTGAACAACAAATGCCAGCACCAGTCTGCCATGCAGTTCGACATGAGCCTCAATGAGGCGTTTGGCGGCATAGACCATGGCTGCTATGGATGCTTTCATGTCACACGCGCCCAAGCCATACAGGAAGCCATCCTTGACGGTCGCGGTATAGGGCCCATAGGGCCACGCCGCACCAGTTGGGGCTACTGTATCCATATGGGCATCCAGCAGCAGAGTTGGCCCATCTCCATTGCCTAATAACGCCATGACGCTCCCCGCCCGGTCGGTACGAACGTCCTGAATCCCCACTGCCCGAAGCTCGTGCCGGATCAATTCTGCTACCGCCCCTTCTGCTGTTGAGAGGCTGGGCGTCTGAACCAGCGCTCGGAGGAAATGGGTCATTTGCACACATTCGTCTACATCGAGCATCAGCCTGGCAGGCGCCGAGGACGAACTCGATCCCAGCACAGAGTGGAGACGGAAGGGACGGGTCATTTAATAAGCTCCAGTGCCAAAAAGGACACGGGGGACAGTTTGCAGCAGAATGCGAATGTCGAGATCAAGGGACCAATTCTCAATGTAGAAAATATCCAGTAGAATCATCTCATCAAACGGGATGTCGCTGCGACCACTCACCTGCCATAGGCCGGTCACCCCAGGACGCACAACAATCCGCTCTCGTTGCCAGGGTTCGTATTGAGCCACTTCCTCAGGCGTTCCTGGGCGTGGTCCGACCCAACTCATCTCGCCCTTCAGGATATTGATCAGTTGTGGTAGTTCATCGATGCTGGTCCGCCTCAAGAACCGCCCAACTCGCGTCCGGCGCGGATCGTCCCGGATTTTGAACAAAGGGCCATCTGCCTCGTTCAGGTCCGCCAGCTCGGCCTGCATTCTCTCTGCACCAACGATCATGGTGCGGAACTTATACATGTCAAACACCCGGCCATCCTTCCCCACACGTGGCTGTTTGAACAGAACTGGGCCGGGCGAATCGAGTTTAATGAGCACCGCTACCAGCACAAAGAGCAGAATCGCAAAGGGGAGGGCGAAAACGACCAATATCAAATCCATTGCACGCTTGACCAGCATAGCGCCTGAACTCAACTCGGTGGGGCCTGGCCCGATCAGGGGGATCCCATGCAGGCTATCCAGATCAACCCGATGCATCCTCTGCTGGAATACATCTGGAACCACGCGGACTCTGACTTTACCCCGCTCGCACTCAGCCACGATCTGCATAATCTTGCGGTGATACATCCAGGGAAGGGTCACGATAACTTCGTCCACCTTCTGCGTCTGGATGACTTCAGCTAGCTTGTCAAGGCCACCAAACCCCTGAAAGCGACCCAGATGACCATCTCCTTTGGTGGGATCATCATCAACATAACCCACGATCTGGTAGCCCAGCCGGGGTGAAGCCAGGATACTGCGCATAACCGCCCGCCCAACCTCACCCGCGCCCACGATCAGGAGCCGCTCCACACCAATACCTCTCCGCCGGAGCTGCCCTTCGATAAAGTGCTGCACCAGGCGGGAAGTTGCAAGCAAGGCCACGATCAGCAAGCCCGCCAGCACCAACATACCGCGCGAATATACCAGGGGCTGGGTGAAAAAAGTAATCGCCATGATCACGACAATGCTGGTCATCGTCCCGCTGACCAAGCGGTAGGTTTCGTCCAACCAGCGGCGCCCTCGCCTCCTCTCGTAGAGGCCGTCAATCCTGTACATTGTCAGGCACAACAAGGTGAGCAGTACAGCCGTTGGGATGTAAGAGGGATAAAAGGGCGCGTCATAGCGCGGATCGACGGGATAGGGGATGCCCATCTCATACCGCACCATGTACGAGAGGAAGAAAGCCACATTGATCAGGGCGATATCTGCCACCAAGATTAGAGGCTGGGACGCCTGATTCTTGACCATATGCGGCATCACGTGCTATCACTTAGCGCCCGGTGATAGGCTAGGGCCGTCTGTCGGGCAGTGTTAGTCCAGGTGAAATTCTTTGCGCGGGCCTGCCCCCTAAGCCCCAGAGCCATACGGGCAGAGGAGTCCGTCAACAGATGGGCCAGAGCATCCGTCCAGGCATCAGGGTTGGTGGCAGGAAGCAACACCCCGTCCGATCCCACTACTTCCGGCAGAGAGGCCGCATTAGAGGCGACGACCGGAACGCAGCAGGCCATCGCCTCGAGGAGCGGTAGCCCGAATCCCTCATACATGGAAGGATAGACGAACAACTCTGCCGCATTGTACCACATCGGGAGCATTCGATTCTCGATATAGCCAGGCAGGATCACATCCTCCCTAAGCCCCAAGGATTCAATCAAGGCCAGGATTCGATCCGTCCCCCAGCCTTCCCCGCCTGCCAGCACCAATTTGACCTCCGCACGTTGCGGAAGCCGCGCATAGGCGACCAGCAGGGTGTCCAGATTCTTGCGCGGTTCCAGTGTGCCCAAATACAGAATGAAGCGCTCTGGCAATCCCTGCCGGGCACGAAACTTGGCCACCTGCTCAGGAGGTAAGGATTTAAAGTGCTCAGCGACGCCCGGCAATGCAACGTCGATCTTATCCGGGGCAACATGGAGCAGCGCATTGACTTCTGCCTTCCCACTTTCGGAGATGCTGATGATCCGGCGCGCCCGTCGCGCGGAAAGGTGGGTGATCCATTGGAGATACAGACGCCGCGCCCGCCCAAGGTGCTCCGGGTAACGCAGGAAGCTCAGATCGTAGATCGTGACCACACTTGGCCCAGGCCAGAACGCTGGCACAGCAAACGCCATCCCATGAAAGAGATCGGGATCAAGCCGGAGGAGCATCCAGGGCACAACCAACTGTTCCCACATGATACGCACAGTAGGCCGATGAGCGAGAAAGCGAGAGCGCCGAACATCCCATCTGCCCCTATCTGGCAGCGTTCCTGATCCAACCAGAACAGTTAAAACGAGGCTAGGGTCAACTTCACATAAGTTCGCCAGGGTATTGTAGATATACCCATGAATGCCCGCGCTACGATATGAAGCCTCTCCCGACAGCAAGTATGCATTGAGAGCAACGTGGGTGTGCACACTCATGCGGGCGATTATAACGGGCCGCCGGGGGCTTGTCTTGCAAACAAACGTTCTGAAAGCGATACTATCGGCAAATGGACCTGGCCGCCCTGCTTGACCAGCTTCGACACGACCCGGCCTTTATGGCAAACGTCACCGCGTGGGAACGACTACCCGCCCGGGCCGCTCGCTATGCTGAGTACCCAGCCGCGCTTGATAGCAGGCTCATTGAGGCCACCCGTGCGCTCGGATATTCCCCTTTATACATCCATCAGGCACGCGCCATCGAAGCCGCTCTGAATGGGCAGAACATAGTACTGGTCACCGGGACCGCCTCGGGGAAATCGCTGACCTACCACCTACCTGCCCTCCAATTCATGTTAAACGAACCAGGCGCTAGCGCGCTGTACCTTTACCCTACGAAAGCGCTGGCCCAGGATCAAGCAGCTTCCTTGAGCGCACTTGTTGGAGCGTTGAAGCTGGACACATCCATTCCCTTCAACGTGTATGACGGTGATACTCCGCGAAGCTATCGTTCGCGGATTCGCCGGGCCGGTGGAGTGATCATCTCCAACCCGGATATGCTTCATCTGAGCATCCTTCCTTATCATCCACGGTGGGCTACCTTCTTTGAGACCCTGCGCGTGGTTGTGTTGGATGAACTGCACACCTACCGGGGCGTGTTCGGCAGCCATATAGCTAACGTGCTCCGGCGGTTGCGGCGGATATGCCGCTTCTACGGCAGCGACCCGATCTTCCTCTGCGCCAGTGCCACCATCGCCAACCCACTGGAACTGGCCGAACGGCTTATCGAAGCGCCTGTTGTCCTGATCGACAACGACGGTGCCCCTCGTGGCGAAACGCATATCGTTTTGTACAACCCTCCAACGGTGGATGCCCGTACGGGGCTGCGTCGTAGTTATGCACTGGAGGCTGCTAAGATCGCTTCACGGTTTGTCGCTGAGGGTGTGCAAACGGCTATCTTTGCGCGATCCCGCCTGGCTACTGAAGTCCTACTAGGGTATATCCGCGACGAGGTTGAGCAAGCAGGTAGCGATCCAACCAGCATTCGGGGTTATCGAGGCGGCTATTTACCCCTCGAACGGCGTAAGATCGAGGAAGAGCTACGTAACGGCTTGGCAAGAGGTGTGGTAGCCACCAATGCGCTGGAGTTGGGCATTGACATAGGGGAACTGGCGGTGGCTATACTGGCTGGCTACCCTGGCACGATTGCGAGCACCTGGCAACAGTTTGGGCGAGCCGGGCGACGCGCCACACTCTGCGTAGGTATTCTGGTAGCATCGGGCACGCCCCTCGATCAGTATGTTGCCACCCATCCCCGCTATCTGTTCGAGCGCTCGCCTGAACATGCCCTGATCAATCCAGATAACCTGCTGATTCTGGCCGATCACCTGCGTTGCGCAGCTTATGAGCTTCCCTTTACTGCAGGTGAACCATTCGGAAGCTTCCAGGGGGCCGAGGAAATCCTACTCCTGCTTGCTGAAGGCGGAGAGATTCATGGCAGCGGTCATGCCTACCGCTGGGTTTCGGATGCTTATCCGGCGGCAGACGTGAACCTGCGCACGACCGGCCCAGACACCATTGTGATCCAAGATCACACTAGCAGCCCACCGGAAGCCATCGGTGTGGTGGATCGCCAGAGTGCGCCAAGGCTTGTCCACACAGGCGCAATCTATCTCCATGAGGGTCGCCAATTTGTAATTGATGAATTGGACTGGGAGCACGGAGCCGCCCGAGCCAGTCAGACCGAAGCGGACTACTACACCGATGCCAGCATTTCTAGCGAAGTGGAGGTGATTGAAGAATATGCTTCAAAGCCGTCGGGGAATTGTCTGAAAGCACATGGCAGGGTGCTGGTGACTCAGCAAGTAACCGGGTATCGCATCGTCAAACGTTATACACATGAAACGCTTGGCTATGGGCAGATCGACCTTCCACCTCAGCAATTCGAAACCACGGCTTACTGGGTTGCCCTGACTCACGATCTGACCAGCCAGCTTGAAGCGCAGAGCATTTTGTTGCGCCCCAATAACTACGGCCCAAATTGGCATGAACAGCGCGACAGAGCGCGTGCGCGCGATGGGTATCGGTGTACACGTTGTAACGCTCCTGAACGCGATGGCCGGCAGCACGATGTTCACCATCTGATCCCTTTCCGGGACTTTGGTTACCTGCCCGGCCAAAATGAGAACTACCGGGAGGCTAACCGTCTGGATAATCTGGTTACCCTGTGTTCAACCTGCCACAGGTCTGTTGAAGCAGTGCGTGGAGTGCGGAGTGCGCTTAGCGGTCTGTCAGACGTGCTGCAGAATGTGGCAGCATTATTACTGATGTGCTCGCCCGGTGACATTGGCGTGGCTGTACAGCAGGGCTTGACTCACGCCAAAGCACCGATCATTACGATCTACGATCACGCTCCGGGCGGGTTGGGGCTAGCCCCGCAACTATACGATCTGCATCATGAATTGTTGAGCGGGGCGCTGGAGCTGGTGCGAGATTGCCCCTGCGAGGAAGGGTGCCCTGCCTGCGTCGGGCCAGTCGGAGAGGGCGGGGCAGAGACGAAAGAAGCGACGATCAAGCTGCTTGAGGCTATGGTTGGCACACTACCGCACGGCGGGTAGCGACAAGGATAGGTATACGAACGGCTAGGGTCCCCAGCGCGGTTGCCAATCAGCATAATCATTGAAAGTCAGGGCCGTGACTTCCGTGCCGTCGATCCGCATGATCATGATTTCATTATCGCCATCGCGAGATGATGCGAAGGTGATCCACTGTCCATCTGGTGAAAAGGAGGGGCCCTTGTTGCTGCCTCCGTTGGTAAGACGGCGGATCAGGCTACGGTCGCAGCCGTGCACCAACAGCGTGCACTCAATGGGGATAATAAAGATGTCTTTGTCGCTCCCCGGCCCGGCATAGAAGGTCAGGTAACGGCCATCAGGTGACCAGTCGTTACGTCCGCCGATGCTCACTGCCGTCGTTAGCTGGCGCACGTTGGAACCGTCAGCATTCATGACAAACAACTCCTTCGTCCCCATCCGATTGGAAGCAAACGAAATCTGCGTTCCATCTGGCGACCAGGAGGGATCGATATCGTCAGAGGTTTCGAATGTGATCTGAGTGGGGTTGGAGCCATCGGCATTCATCACCCAGATATTCTGGTCCGTGTGATCCATTCCTCCCCCGTAGGTGGACGTGAACACAATCCGCGTGCCATCCGGGGAAAACTCGGGGGCGTAGTTATCCCCCATGTCCCTTGTAAGACGGCGAATCTCCCCCCCTGGCAGGCTGAGCGCGTAAATATCAAATGGCCCATTCCCTCGCTGTGACGAGAAAAGGATGGTCTGCCCATCGGGCGAAAGAGATGGATACCAATCTGTGCCGCTTAGATAGGTCAGCCGCTGCTGGTTGGAGCCATCGGCATTCATCAGGCAGATTTCGTCGGAGCCATCTACATAGCAGACGTAGACGATGTGGCTCTGTGGCAGGTTGAAAGATGGCGTTAACGCGACAAAAGCGGGTGTAACTGTAGGTATAGGAAGCACTTCGCTATCGGGCATGGGAAGCGCAATGGGACTCGCTTCAGGCGTTTGAGAAAGCGAGAGAATGTATTCAACAGGTAAGACAGAAGTAGCCGTCTGGAGGAGAGAAGAGGGCGGGGTTGCCGTCACAAAAAGAACGACTTCCTCCTGGACAGCGGCCACGTCCTCCTGGCTGGGACGGTTTAGCCAAAGCCACACCGCTCCAACCAGCAATGCCAGCACAGTGATGCCAGCTAATTGTCTCCACGGTATCACAATCAGAGGTGGGATTCGAGGTTGCTTCCGGGGAGGGGCGAGGGGCACATCCTCCGAGCGAAAAGAAACATGCGGGATTGCCGGGCGAGGCGTAACGTTCCGCAGTCCGTCCTTGTACGGATCGTACGGCACCTCTCAGCCTCCAGTTACCCCGCCAACTCCAACTTCGTCAACTTGAGGCGTCACAGTGCCAACGGGTAAGCCCTCAATCCACAGTTCATGCCACAAAGCGAAGTTTAACAGATACCAGGTAAGGTAATCGCGGCGTTCGATCATCATCCGGACGACCTCTGGTTGGAAGTAGTCAGTTCGCACCACAAAGTCGAGCAATTTGCGGCGCATCATGCTGCCCAGGCGGGTTCGCAACCATTCCTCAACTGGAACAGCAAATCCCTGCTTGGGCCGGTCAATAATCACATCCGGGATCAAACCGCGCACAGCTTGTTTGAGCAGGTGCTTGGGTATACCCCCATCGAGTTTGATTCGCTCCGGGATACTCATCATTAGGCCCACGAAAATATAATCCAGATACGGCACGCGGGCCTCGACACTGGTTGCCATGGCCATCTTGTCCACCCGCATCAGCAACAGCTCCGGCAGGCGCAGGCGCAAGTCAAGGTACGCCATATAGTTGAGGTAGTCCGAGTTTGTGCTGCGTTGCTCGAACCGCTGGCGGTAAGGCCGAATCACATCCCAAGATGTCAGATCGCCCAACCGTTTCCGAAGCGCGGGGCTGATCAGCCGGTTCTTGCGCGCTTCGCCGAACGCTTCAGCTCCGCCCCAGAACAGCTCCTCGCTTGCCACCGCACGGCGGATAAATTCATAGCGTATAGAATCCCGGCTGAGGGGAGCTGCGGCCAACGCTAGTCGGCGCAGCGAAGTAGGGAGCCGCATAAAGTCCCGCCACACGCCACGATGCAGGTGCAGAACATCCATCCAGTGTGTGTAACCGCCAAACAATTCGTCAGCGCCCTCGCCTACCTGGATCACAATCGTTCCGCTTTCCCGCGCTAATTTGGAGACATAATAGATTGGGACACAGACCGGATCGGCAATCGGCTCATCCTGGTAATAGACCAAGTGAGGAAGAAAGCTGACCAGATCTCCCTCATCAATGATCACCTCATGGTGATCCGCTCCAAAGTGTCGTGCGACCAAGCGTGCATGTTGGAATTCATTGTATTTCTGGTGACCCTCGTACCCGATGCTAAAAGTCCGAACAGGCCGATCCATATGCTCAGCCATTAAGGCCACATTGGTGCTCGAATCGATCCCACCGCTCAAGAAGACGCCAACCGGCACATCGCTAACCATTCGCAGGCGGATTGACTCCCGTAGCGTGGCCAACAGCGCCTCTTGGTATTGTTCAGGTGACCATTCGGGATGCGGCTGGGCTGAATCGTATACATCCCAGTATTCCGCCACAGTCAACTGGCCGTCCGGGCCGAGCTTCGCAAAGTGCCCCGGCGGCAGCTTGGAGATGCCGGCAAAGAGCGTCTGCGGTGCTGGGGCCGTCAAAAAAGAAAGGTAGTGGTACAGCGCCTCCTCATTAACGGCGCGTGGCACGGCGGGATGGAGAAGGATGGATTTGATCTCCGAGGCAAAGATGAACTGGCTACCTGCGAAGGTATAGTAGAGTGGCTTGACACCGAGGCGGTCACGCGCCAAGAACAACTCTTGTCTATCCGCGTCCCAGATCGCAATGGCAAACATGCCTCGCAACCTGTGAAGGGCCTCAACGCCGTACTCGCAGTAGAGGCGAATGATAACCTCCGTATCACTGTGACCTCGAAAGGTGTGGCCCCGCGCTTCCAGTTCGGGCCGATGGTCAGCGTGGTTATAAACCTCGCCATTGTAGGTGATCCAGAGTCTGCCCGTGCCATCTGGCATCGGCATATGCCCTGCGGAAGACCGATCAATGATCGCAAGGCGGCGGTTAGCAAGCGCCGCCCGACCGTCGGGCGAGATATATACTCCCCAGTCATCTGGCCCTCGATGAGCGATCACATCGGCCATGCGCCGCACCAGCGCCTCGTCTATAGGCGGGCCGCCCGGCAAACGTACGATCCCTGCGATCCCACACATATTAAACCCCTACACCGCCTGTCGCCTGGTGGATGCTTCCACGATGCACGTGCGGTAAACCTCAATCCACTGATCGGTCAAGGTATCCCAGTTGAAACTCTTCACCATCAATTGCCTGCCGCGCTCTGCCTCAGCTCTTGCCTGGGCGGGATTCGAGAGAACCTCCGTGATCGCTTTTACCAGGGCAGTCGTGCAGCCGAAGGGCACAGCGCGCGCGACCCCGGCTTCGACCAAGCGCGTTGCAAGACCACATCGGTCTGTGGTGATCGTTGGCGTGGCATTCAGAAGCGACTCCATGACGGTGATCCCCTGAATCTCATACCGCGATGGAAGCACGTAAACATCAGAAGCACGGTAGGCCGCCGCCTTGGATCGCTCATCTCCAATATAGCCCACAAACCGCACTGCCTCGCGGATCCCCAAACGGTCAATCTGAGCTTCAATCTCGGCCTGCACACCGTCATCCGGGCCAGCTAGCATTAGAATGGCGTCAGAGTGATACTTCAACACCTCCGCAAAAGCATCAACCAGGAATTCAGGCCCCTTGATCCGGTTGAGCCTTGCCAGGAAGCCTACAACCGGGCGGCCCTCCGGAATGTTATTGCGGCGCTTGAACTCCGCTACATCGACTTCAAAGTCATATGCAGCTATATCAATGCCGTTTGGAATGATGATAATGCGCCAATCTGGTATCCCCAACGCCCGATACTGCTGGCGTTCCATCTCAGTTAGGGCATGTAGCCGGGACGCATTACGGAGCAGCCTACGCCCATACAGCACGTCGTAAATGTGCTTCACCATAGTGCGACCCAGCTCAGGGGGTAAGCCTCCCTGCGGCATCACAATATAGGGCAGGCGATGCCTCCTCAGGCCGGGCAGAGCATAGGCATTTTGAAGGGTGCGAAACTCATGCAGATGGATCACATCAAACTGGCGCATCAACTGCGCCAGGCGCCATCCAAACCCAAGCGGAATAAAAAGGCGGTTCCAAGCGAGATCGTTACTGAGGTTAGGAAAGCGCCGAACCTTGACCCCATCGATGACCTGCTCGCCCGCAGGAGACCGTTGTCTGGAGTCCAGCGCGTCGGTGGTGTAGATGAGCACATCATGCCCACGTTCAACCAGCCGCTTGTTCAACTCGTAGGCAACGCGAACTGGCCCTCCATAAGCCCAAGCAGGGTTGAAATAGGGCACAATATGGAGAATCCGCAGGCGTTCTGGGGCGGTAGTACTCATGGGCAATTCAGGGCAGAACGCGCCACACCTGCGCACCGTCCTGCTCAAACACCAACTCCAACCAGCCTATGTTGGTCGGTGGCGTTTCAAGAGGATACCACGCATCCTGCGGCCAGCGCCACCGCAGAGTATCAGCGGTATCCTCGAAATGCCCCGGTTCAGCAGCGATCTGAGGGATAACAATGTATGCCACACCATACGCAACCAGCGTCTCGTGGGCACCGGATTGCCCAAGATTAAAGTAAAGATCCGATAGCACCCGCGCCCGTTCGTAGTAGGGTTCTGCGCCAGAGAAAAAGGGCTGGTCACGGAATGCCACGCTCTCCCGCTCTGCGATTACCGGAACCCAGTGACCCTCAAACCCAAGCGGATAATTCAAGATGAGCGCACTAGGTGGGGTGTTCTCGCGCAAATAGGCCATTGCCGCGAGATCAGCGCGAGACGCAAATGCTCCATAGAAGTTGAGCCAGGGGCGTGTCACAGTCAGCAAAGGTCGCTGCAAGAAAACAATGAGCATCACACCGGCCACTCCTATTATCAACCCCGCAATGCCCAGCACACGCGGCAGCCGAATCGGCCATCTCTCCAGCACATGCTCAACCGTCACGGTGGCCAGATAGGGATAAACCAGTGCGGGGCCGTGCCAAGCAATGCTGAAGGGATAGGCATAACGCATGATATCGAGACCAGTCAGGTCAATGACAGTGTCGAGGAGTCCGAAGATTGAGAAATCAACCAGGAGAGCTGCCCAGGCCAGCATCAATACATCGGGCAGCGAGCGCCTGCGTGCACCCAGGATCAACCCGAACACCGCCAGCAGAGGGATCAGCACACCCTGATAAACCACCAACTGAGTCATGTGACCACCGCTGGGCACAAAGGGCGAGGCGACATATTCCTCGAAGAAAAGGGGCCACACTTGATAAAGCCAGGGGATTGTGAGGACCACCCCTACGGCTGGGATCAGAACGAAAAGCTGCAACCAAGCAGAAGGGGTACGGCACTCGGCCCGGCTGATCCAAAAAGTAGCATAGAAGGGCACATAGCCTAGCAAGAGGATAATGGTGGTATCTGGGTGTGTCAGGGCGACCGCTGCCAATGCAACAGACGCCATGAGGCCAAGTTCTAGCTGCTTGTGCTGCACCGATTGGAAAGCCAGCACCAGAAAGAGGATCACAAACACCAGCGCTGTGACAGTAGTGTAGTGGGAATCCATCAGTGCCAGGAACAGCCCCAATCCGAAGATAGTTGTGAGAGGCAATATCCAACGGGCGCGGGCAGCCTCTGGCATGAATGCCCTTGCCAGATCAATATTCAGAAGCACAGCTACCCCACCCATGAGGTGAGAAAACGGCAACATCACTTGATGGAGCGGCAGATGAAGCAGATCGGAAAGGAATGCCCACCACACGAAGAGGGCTGGCGAGTACAAATATTCGACCTCTGGCTGCCAGGGAGCCAGCGTATGAATGGTTCCTCCCTCGCGCACCATCAGTGCGAGGTAGCCGAATCCCTGCGCATCGGTATCCAGTGGCACAAATAGGATAAAGGCCGGCGCCACAAAGATGCTGACAACAAACAGATGGAATAGCCAATCTGGTTCCGGGCCGAGCGTAGGAGCCTGGCTTCCTTGCGCTTGGCGCACTTTGGCAAGCCACATGGCAAGCATCACGATGAGCGCCACGCTCCATGCGGCCATCATCAGCCAAAGCTGGTAGTGGAAAGCGGCTGCTAGATCGGAAAAGAGAACACTCAACCCAGCTAGAAGCCATGTGATGGAGACGCGCCACGAAAGCCCCAGCCGACGTAGAAAGGCGCGATGGAGAAGCCAGCCTGGCACGCCAACCAGCGCCGCCAGCGCTAGCAGATTAAACAGGGTCGCAGCTCCCATACTGGCAATCACAAGCGCCTCTCCACCACCTCCTTCAGCAGTGTCTCAAATTCTGCCGCGATGGCCTCCCAATCACAGTGCATCTCTACGAAGCGCCGAGCCTGCCTGCCCAGCTCGTTGGCCTGCTCGCGACTGGAGATGGCCTTCGAGACTTGGTGTGAAGGCCATGCGTAAATCACCCCATTTCCCTCCCCCACATCGCGCTGGATACCGGGCAAAGGCGACGCAATCACCGGTTTGCCAGAGGCCATGTACTCATATAGTTTGATCGGGACGATATGTTCGGTGGCAGGCACACAATGAAAAGGTAGCACACACACATCTGCTGCAGCTAGCAGGTCAGGTATCTGGCTGTAGGTCACGCGCCCGGTCAATACGAGCCGATCACCCAGGCCTGCCGCTTGCATTGCCTTGAGCGTTGGGTAGTCGTCCCCATCCCCTACTACCAGCAGGCGAACGTGAGGCGGAGCCTCACGCAGGGATTCAGCCACTTCGCGCACACCGGAGAAGGGATAGAGCCACCCCATAAAGAACAGCACGAAATCATCTTCGCGCAGCCCCCATTTGGCGCGAACCGGGTTGCCATCCAGCCCCGGCGTGAATCGGAGCAAATCAACGCCCGTCCGCAGCACATGCGCCCGCTCCGGTTCTGCACCCATAGCGATTGCGTAGTCGCGCAGGTGCTCATTGATGACCAGCACCTCATCTGCCAGCCGGAAAATGTGGCGCTCAACAGCATAAGCCAGGGGCTGAAGCAGCTTGCTTGGGACGATTGCGTGAAGAGAGTCGATCACGTGGAAGACGTAGGGAATGCGATACTGACGCGCGAGGCGCAAAGCAGAAAGCCCCGTGCTCAGCGCATAGGAAAGGATCAGGTCAGGGCGCGACTCCCGGATCAGACCTTTGAGCACCACATAGTGGGAGAGGACCGAGGACGGCCTGGCGAGCAGGGAAAGACTCAGCGTGCCGGGAGTCACAAGCCGGATGTGTGCCGTGTCGTAGATACGAGCAACGTCGGCCTGCACGCGCTGCCTGCTGACGAACGGCTCTCGCGGCCAGTGCGGGCGTAAAATGGGGTAATCCAGCACAGTAACGGTGTGGCCGCGCAGGGTGAGTCGCTCAAGAAGGTGATGCTGCTGGTGTGGTCCACGCCGCAGCCAATCTGTTTCCTGCACAGCGATAATGTGCACTGACTATGACCCTCCTGGGACGGCAGGCCAGCCCCCTTGGATTCCTAAGGCACAGGCAGATCGGTGCGCAGGATTCGCATGATATGGACCCCGCCACTTTCGTAGACTGGCTCAAAAATCCGGGAGTCCCAAATATGCTGGTAGAACTCGCTCTGATTCCAACCCAGGCGCCCGTTGTAGACAGAGAATACCGACGAAGAGTGCACGAGATAGTCGTAACCTCGTAGTTCAGCCAGGCTCAGCGGATATGAGACTGTGACGTCATAATCCAACAAGTAGTAGGCCAAGCGCCCATCCATAATGATGAGCCGGCTGGTCGAAGGATCAACATTGTCGTGAAGATAGTGTGCCAGATCGTACAACTCTCCCCTTACCCGGCGTTCCCGCTCCTCCTCAGTAGCAAAGGGCCGGGTCACAGCCCAGTACAGGCCGCCTAACCGGTCGCTCGAAGACCAGATAAGAACTCCGGCTAGCAACGTTCCTCCAACGGCCTGCCATACTGGGCGTGGCAATGGCATACGCTGGCCTATGTGATCGAGAGCCAGCTTCACAGGGCGGGCCGCCCATATTGCCATAATAGGGAGGATCAGGATCAGGAAACGGGGATCGAAGGAAAATCGCACCCACCATGCGATCCAGTAAGGAATAAGCACGATCGCCAGGAGCAGATCAAATGGAGGAGGGCTGCCCCGACCCTTCATAACCAGCCAGCCCTGCCTAATTGTGTAGAACAGCCCGATCACCCATCCTGCCGCGTAAACCCAGCTTAGTAGCGGGCCGAAATCAGCGGGCCAGGCAAGTGCGGGTATCAACCCAAGCCAGCCAGTCATAGGAGCAGCCAGATGGTAGAGGCCCGCGATAGGCATCACATTCGGCATGCCGCCGAGAATCCCATTCCTGACGTACCAGGGAAGGGCGATCACCAACGAGGGAAGCACCATCCCAGCCCACGCCCGAAGCACTCGCGGCCCGCGTTCTGTTAGTGGTTCTCGCCGCGTGGAGATCAACCACAGAACAGGAACAGCCGCCAAACTCGGGAGCCAGGTCAGGGCAGATTGTTTGGTAAACAGCGCAAACCCAACTAGGACACCCGCGGCAAGCGCATCGCGTCCCCTGCCAGTCTGCCACCAGTGCATTGCAAACAATAAAGCCATCATCAACGGGAAGGTAGTCGGGATGTCTGTGTAACCCAGCGTGGCGTTGCGAATGAAGAGCGGCGTCAGAGCCATCAATGCACTGGCCAGCAGGCCGCCACGCACTCCAAGCACCAATCGCCCGATCAGGAAGGTAGCCCCCAGTGACCCCACTGCCATTGCAAAGGGGAGCAAATTGGCGAGATGTTCGTTTGTGTAGCCTGCCGCAAACCAAGTCACCGCATAACCAATCGGGACCAAAGGTGGGTAACCCACAACAGACTCTGGAAAACGATTGGCTCGGTAGATCAACTGGGCATGCAGCCCATACCGGGCCAGTGTATCGTCGCCTAGGAACGGGTAGTAGAGGTTGCTGATCAGAACGATAGAGAGCGAGCCAATGATCGCCCACATCAAGAAGCTATCGACATCAAGGCGCGCCAGTTGACGCCAGCGCCGCAGCCAGTAGGCGCACCACTTGGCGGGCGCAAACCAGGTCCGATCAGTGGCAAGGCCAGCAATGAGTCCCGCCACGAT
>Ga0129299_1000037_pt1 | contig 60466 bp, 53 predicted proteins | sample ConPoolayeCmetaG_FD_94477 | JGI IMG/M metagenome (GOLD analysis project Ga0129299, IMG submission 94477) | Hot spring microbial mat communities from California, USA to study Microbial Dark Matter (Phase II) - Cone Pool mat layer C metaG ...
GGCCGCTGATTCTTGTGCTGATCGGTGTGTGGATAATTTTATCGCCCGGCAAAGGGAAAAACTCGAACATAACCGACGGATCGGAATATTCCAACGGCCAATCGACGAATTCAAGCTCCGTGTTTCTCGGTGCGTTCGGTGATATACGGGTCACCGGATTGGAGAATATTTCCGATCCGCTCGACAAATCGTTGCTGGTCGGCGATATCGTGATAGATTTGCGGAACTCAAAGCCAAGTCCGGGCGAATGGCCGATAAACGCCTCGGTGTTGATCGGAGATATCGATTTTCTGGTAGCCCCCGATTGTCCGGTCTCGGTCGAATTCAATTGTCTGGCGGGTTCGGTTGCCTGCGGGGGAAAGGTGTTCGAGGGGTTTGTCCCTCGCTTGAAGCATATCGATGACAACTTCCAGCGAGCCGCCGCAAAATTGAAAATCACCGGCCGGACCCTGATCGGTGATATCAAATTAAGCAAAGGCTAAGAAATGGAGATACCATGGCAAAGTACAAAAAAGTAACTGTCCCACCCGGCACGCCGATCAAGGTGGTCAATAACAAGATGGTGGTGCCGGACGATCCTATCATTCCAGTTATAGAGGGGGATGGAATCGGCAGGGATATCATGAAAGCCACCCGCAGGGTGGTCGATGCCGCCGTAGAAAAATATTATTCAGGGAAAAAGCGAATCGCCTGGTTCGACGTCCATGCCGGCGAAAAAGCGCTTTCAATCTATGGCGATATCCTGCCGCCGGATACTTTGAATGCGATAAAAGAATTCGTGGTCGCTCTCAAAGGGCCGTTGACCACCCCCGTCGGCGGCGGTTTCAGGTCGCTTAACGTAACCTTAAGACAGGTTCTCAACCTTTATGCCTGCGTCAGGCCTGTCCGCTATTTTAGCGGTGTGCCGTCGCCGGTAAAAAACCCGGAAAAACTCAACGTCGTGATCTTCCGGGAGAACACCGAGGACGTTTATGCGGGAATCGAATGGCCGAAAGGGAGCGCCGAGGCCAAAAAGGTTATCGCTTTTCTGAAAAGCAAAATGAAGGTAAAATTGCGCAGCGATTCCGGAATCGGGGTGAAGCCGATTTCGGTGACCGGCACGAACCGACTCGTCAGAAAGGCGATTAATTATGCTATCGCCAATGGCCGTCGTTCGGTGACCCTTGTACACAAGGGCAACATCATGAAATACACCGAGGGGGCTTTCCGCGATTGGGGATACAAGCTTGCCGCCAAAGAATTCCCCGACAAAACGATTACCGAAACGGAGGTTCAGGAAAAATATGGCGGGCAAGCACCCGAAGGAAAGGTTGTAATCAAAGACAGAATCGCCGATTCGATGTTTCAGCAAATTCTTCTGCGCCCCGATGAATACGACGTTCTGGCCACGCCCAATCTGAACGGCGATTACTTGTCGGATGCCTGTGCGGCTCAGGTCGGCGGTCTGGGGATGGCGCCGGGGGCCAATATCGGCGACTTCGTAGCTCTGTTCGAGGCCACCCACGGCACCGCGCCGAAATACGCCGATAAGGATATGGTCAACCCCGGTTCACTAATCCTGTCCGCCGTAATGATGCTGGAATACCTGGGTTGGAAAGAAGCGGGCAAGGCGATAGAGAACTCCCTCGAAAAAACGATCATGCAGAAAACCGTCACCTACGACCTTGAACGGCTCATGCCCGGCGCAACCAAGGTGTCGACTTCGCAGTTCGCCACGCATTTGATCGAAAACCTGTAATCTTGCATGGAGGCGCACCACCCGTGCGCCTCCTTGATGCCCGATTGTCGCAAGAGACGTCGGTTTTAGGCCTGATAATATTATTGTTTGCGGCCGAATCGGAGCCATTTAGGAACATTTTCGGATTCAGGAGGATCCCGCATGTATGATTTCCGGGGCACCGTGGTGCTCATTACGGGAGCATCCAGAGGGATAGGAGCGGCCGCGGCGGTCCTGTTCGGCCGGGCCGGCGCCCAAGTGGCCGTAAATTTTAACCGCAATCGCCGGGCGGCGGAAGACGTTGCCGACGAAATCAGAGCCGCCGGCGGCGCCGCCGAGATATTCAAAGCCGACGTCGGCTCACCGGATGAGGCTCGAGCCATGATAAAAGACGTGCTGGACCGATTCGGCCGTATCGATGTGCTGATAAACAACGCCGGAATATGGGAAGAAGCCGCTATCGACGAGATGACTCCGGAGCAATTGGAAAAAACGCTGAATTGCAATCTCAAAGGTTGCTTCTACACGACCATGGCGGCCGTGCCGCATATGAAAAAACGCAAATCGGGCAAAATCATATTCGTATCGTCGACAGCCGGCCAACGCGGCGAAGCTTATCATTCCCATTATGCCGCTTCCAAAGGAGCCCTGATATCGCTCACCAAGTCCCTTGCCGTGGAGCTGGCGGCCGAAGGAATACTGGTGAATTGCGTGGCTCCCGGCTGGGTCGATACCGATATGAGCCATGCGGCGCTGATTTCCGAAAACGGCCCCAAATACCTATCGCTAATTCCTCTCGGGCGGGCGGCGCGCGCCGAGGAGATAGCCTGGCCGATTCTGTTTCTGGCCTCGGCGGGGGCAAGTTTCATTACCGGCGAGGTCCTTAACGTGAACGGTGGAGCGGTGCTGATCGGCTGAGATTTATGGTTGACTTGAATTCCGGCCATGAATATCTTGCCGTCTGATTATGAAATACGAAATCGAGGAAATTCTATCGCCCATATCGTCTCAGATCGACAATTATGAGTTGTTGCTGCAGAAGACTCTGGCCACCGATTCGGTTTTCATCTATGAAATAACGCGTCATCTGTTTGCCAAGACCGGCAAGCGTTTACGGCCGGGATTATTGTTTCTGGCGGCAGGCAATGTCGATAAACAGGCCGTTATCCTTGCTGGGGTGGCCATAGAGTTGATCCATGTGGCAACATTATTGCATGATGATGTCATCGATCAATCGGACAAACGCCGTGGGCAACAGACGGTCAATGCCCGATGGAGCAATTTGGTTTCGGTGCTGATGGGGGATTACCTGTTCGCCAAGTCGTTCGCGCTACTGGTGCAGGCGGGGGTGCCGGAGTTGTTAAGCAGCTTTTCCCAGGCGACCGAGCGAGTGGCCAAAGGTGAATTGAATCAGGTTTATTTTACCGGCAATTTCGACCTCAACGAGGACGAATATCTGAAAGTGATCTCCGATAAGACGGCATCCTTGATGAGCTGTGCTGCCGAGGCCGGAATGATCTGCGCCGACGGCGACAGGCGGTATCTGCAGGCGATGAAAAATTTCGGGGAATATCTCGGCATGGCTTTTCAAATAACTGATGATATACTTGACCTTGTGGGCGAATCGACGAAAACCGGCAAACAACTGGGGTCGGATATCAGGGAAGGCTGGGCCACGTTGCCGCTGATTTACGCTTTGCGAAACGGCGGACGTTCGCAAAAGGACAGGCTGATAAAACTTCACACCGACGGTTTCGATCCCGAGGAATTCATGAATCTGGTGGAATTCATCCGGGAAGAGGGCGGAATAGATTATGCCGATAGAAAAGCCCGCGATTATTCCAGAATGGCCAAAGATATCATCATGTCGATTCCGGGGCTCGAGTATCAAGCCAATCTTTGTGCGCTGGCCGATTTTGCGGTGGCGCGCAATATGTGAAAATTTCGGCCGATCAATTTCCATAAATAATGAGATACTGCCAAATTCGGAACGGATCTGCCGCAATAGTCACCCGGAAAATCGTTGCCGAATCGAGGAACGGTTCTGCAGTCAAGAGACTATAAGATAATTGTGCCCGGCCGGCGCACCGGCCGATTTGAGAATCTCGAATGCAATCACTGAGCCTTGAAATCAACCCGGTTTTGGTTTATCTGCCCCTGTTGCTTGTTGCTTTGGCGGTTGCCTGGCTCAGCTATCGGAGGAAATTGCCTCAGCAATTCCCCGCCTATCTTATCGCACTCCTGCTCACCCTGCGGACGGCGGGAATACTCCTGATAGGGATTATGCTTTGCGAACCGATTCTTGCCTTGACCAAAAACAGAAAAATAGGCGATCGGCTGGCAGTCGTTCTCGATTTGTCATCGAGCATGAAAATCGCCGATTCCGGGGTCGAGCGCTGGCGGATTGCAGATTCGCTGCGGCGCACCAGGGATTTTCTCGACGGCGATAATATCCTGCTGGGATTCGCTGATTCGCTTTGGCGGCTTGATTTTTGGCCGGATTCAGCGGCATATAGCGGCAGGGCCACCAATCTGGCGGCCGCTTTGAGGCTGCAGGGTTTCCCCGACAGGGAGAAGGTCGGCGCCATGTTGGTGATCACCGACGGTTCGGTCAATGTCGGTATGGATCCTTTGCGGGCGGCAAGTGAAATTGACATACCGGTATATTCTCTGGTTGTCGGCGGTCTCGTTCGGGGTCATGATACGCGGATCGTCAAAATCGATGCTCCATCAATTGCCTATTCGAACACCGAGTTTGAAATGGAGGTGATTATCGGCGGTTTCGGTCATGAGGGAGAAGACGCCCGCATTGAAATAAGCGAAGGCCGAACGCTGCTGCAATCGACAAAAGTCAAATTGCCTCCCGATGGAGCCGTCGCCTCGACGAAATTCAAACTTACATTTCCCCAACATGGCCTGAAGAGTATCCGGGCCTCGATCACGAAATTCGATGATGACGACAATCCGGAGAACAACAGCCGCAGTTTTCTTCTTAAAGTCCTAAAAGACAAGATTTCGATCGTAATCGTTGCCTTGACGCTTGACTGGGAGCTGTCATTTCTGAAAAATGCGCTCGAAGAAGACGGTCACTTCAAGATTGATATCGCCCTCGCTGGCGGCCAGACCGGAATGTTCTGGGGCAATCTCCCCGCCGCCGATCAATGGTCGAAATACGACCTGATAATAGTGATCGACGGCGATCCGCGGCTCTTTGGCGGTCAATCGGGCAATATCCAGACGGCGGTTAAGGGCGGCTGCGGTTTTCTCTACCTTGCCGGGGTCGGCAGCAACCGGACCAGATTACAAAATTGGGGCGAACTGCTGCCGATAAAAGTCACGGAAAAGACGGAGATTATTAAGGGGGAATTTTTCCCAGTTCCCGCAACCGAGTGGTTGGCGAGATCACTGGCATCGATCGAGGACTACGACTGGGAGAACGCTGCTCCAGTCGGCTTCCTGGTGGCTCCTGTCGAAACGAAGTCCGGTTCACAGGTTATACTGGAAACGAAGGCGGCGAATCAGAATAATCCGGTATGCCTCGGCGGACAATATGGAGCCGGCAAAACCGCAGTCATGCTGGGTTTTCCATGGTGGCCAAGGCAGTTTCAGGTCGAAAAAAGCCGGGCCGGAATCGGTCGATTCTGGGCCAATATGGTTCGTTGGCTGATAATCCGCGAGGATATGGACAGGTTTACCATCTCGATGAGCGAAGATGTCTTGAAATTGGGACAGGCCGTCGAATTTGATGCGGAACTTTTGGACAACAGCTATAATCTGATTCAGGGCGGCAAAATCGAAGTCGAATTGTCCGATTCCTCGAGTGAGAAAAGGCGGATAATTCTCGCTGAGTTTCAACCCGGTCGTTACCGGGGCTTCTTCAATCCGCCGGCGGCCGGCCGATATGAATTCAGTGCAGCGGCTTTGCATGATGGCGATACTATCGCCCGGAAAAGCGGGTCTTTCTTGGTGGAATCAGCCAGCTTGGAACAGGAAAACCCATCGAGCAATCCGGCGCTCATGAAAAAAATCGCCGAGATGACCGGCGGCAAAAGCTACACGGCCGCTGATTTCGCCAAATTTCGAGACGAGCTGAAGCTCAAAACCGGGGTTGTCGAAGAAAGCAAGGAATATCGGCCGATCGAAAGCCTCGCCGTATTGCTAATGATTATCGGGATTTTCTCGGCGGAGTGGGCAATCCGAAAATTCAATCAATTGGCCTGATCCAGTCAGGGTTCGGTTGTCGAAGTCATCGCTCCCGGGATTCATATTCCCCAGTTGCAGCCGATACTATCAAATAATAATTGCTTGCTTGAAGCGGTTGTGATAAACTTGAATTCGATTGAGAGATCATACTGGAGGGTATATGGCCTACATAATGGATATAACGGCCCGCGAAATTCTTGACTCGCGCGGCAACCCCACGATTGAAGTCGATTGTCTTCTTGATAGCGGTGACCTCGGCCGGGCGGCCGTGCCGTCGGGCGCCTCTACAGGCCAGCTCGAGGCCGTTGAACTGCGCGACGGCAACAAGCAACGCTATATGGGCAAGGGCGTCATCAAGGCGGTAAACCACGTCAATGACGAAATTGCGCCGGCCCTTATCGAAGCCGGTATCGAGGCGGAAAACCAAGCGGCGATCGATAAATTCCTGATCAACCTCGACGGAACCGAAAACAAAGGGCGGCTCGGCGCCAATGCCATACTCGGCGTATCTCTGGCCGTTTGCAAAGCGACCGCAGCGGCTTTCGGCATGCCGTTGTATCGCTACATCGGAGGAGTCAATTCCGCCGTTCTGCCGGTTCCCCTGATGAATATTCTGAACGGCGGCAAGCATGCGGATAATAACGTCGATTTGCAGGAATTCATGGTGGTGCCGGCCGGCCGACCGACCTTCTCCGAGGCGTTGCGCTGCGGCGTGGAGATCTTTCACAGCTTGAAAAAGGTCTTATCGGACAAGGGGCTGAATACGGCGGTGGGCGACGAAGGCGGGTTCGCCCCCGACTTGAAATCGAACGAGGAGGCGGTCGGGGTAATAATGACTGCTATAGAAAAATCCGGCTACAGGCCGGGAGAAGATGTATTCATAGCTCTGGATCCGGCCGCTTCGGAGTTTTATGAAAACGGCAAATACAATCTTAAATCGGAAAACAAAATGCTGTCCTCCGCCGAGATGATTGAGTTTTACGATTCCTGGATCGAAAAGTATCCGATAATTTCGATCGAGGATGGGCTGGCCGAGGATGACTGGGAGGGCTGGAAATTATTGACGCAGAAACTCGGCGGTCGAATCCAGCTTGTCGGCGATGATATATTCGTTACCAATCCCAAAATATTCAAGCGGGGAATCAGCGAGGGCATTGCCAACTCAATCCTGATAAAGTTGAATCAAATCGGCACCCTTACGGAAACGCTCGAAACTATCGAAATGGCGAAGCGATACGGTTATTCCACGATCGTTTCCCATCGATCCGGAGAAACCGAAGATGCGACGATCGCCGACGTGGCGGTGGCTGCCGGCTCCGGCCAGATCAAAACCGGTTCAGCCTGTAGAACCGATAGAATCTGCAAATACAATCAACTTCTGCGGATTGAGCAGGAACTCGGCGGACAGGCCAGATTCTTGGGTAGGAATGCATTCGGAAAGAGTTGATCGATAAAGGAGGGGAAATGCGGGAGCTTCCTAAAGTATCGAAAACTTTCTCGCAAAAGGTAAATGAAAGGAAATCGTCGAGCGGTCTGAAAAAATATCTGATAATCACCCTCGCCGCTTTTCTGATCGTGCTTTTCGCAAGCGGCGATTACGGGTTGATAAAGATAATTCGCTTGAAAGCCGACATAAAAGCCTACAAGCAGGAAATCAAGAGGCTTAAGGTCAAGGCGGTCGATAGCCAATGGGAAATCGAAAAATTGAAATCGGATTCAAGCTATATTTGCCTTTACGCCTCCGAACATTTCGTTTATGCCCGTCCGGGTGTGAAAGTAATTCAGTTCTTGACGGCAGCCGACACCGATAAGTAATGTCCCGTTTCCGCATAAGGGGATTTGTAATCCGCGCCTTCTCGACCGGAGAAAGCTCACGAATATTGACTATTTTTTCCGCACAGGCCGGAAAGATAAAATGCATTGCCCGAGGTGCCAGGAAATTCCAGAAGAAAAGCGGCGGCCCCCCCGGACTATTCTCGTTGATCGAGTGCCAGATTTACGCTCGCGAAAACAGCGAATTGGGCACCCTTTCCGCTTATGAAATAATCGACGATTACTCCTCGATTGCCGCCAATCCCGAAAGTTTCGGTTATGCTTCGGCGATTTGCGAAATAATCGATAAGGGAACTCAGATCAATCAGCCGGTAGCCGGATTGTTTGAACTGCTTGATGATTTTCTGGCCATTTCAAGCAAAGTGCCGTCGGAAGCGATGAGGACGCTGTTTTATGCCTCGTTTTTGCGATATCTGGCTTTTCTCGGTTACAGTCCCGAATTGAACGTCTGCGCGGTGTGCGGCAAGGAAAACCGGGGACGATCCGCCCATTATTTGCCCAGGGTCGGCGGCATAATTTGCACGAAAGATCTTGCCGAAGACGAAAAAGCGGCCCGTTTATCGGTTGCGGCGCTGGCTGCATTGAAAGCGATGGCCGCCTTGCCTCTCGAAAAGATCGCCGGCATGAAAATCGAGGCGAAAGTCGGGCGGGAATGCGAGCAGTTTCTATTGTCCTTTGCCGATTATCATATTGGATTGCGCCCCAACCTGAAATCGTTTAGATTCCTGGCGCAGCTTTAGATTATTCAACTCGGAGGAGCGATGACGAAAAATAAGGGAAATACTGATCCATTGATGGATAAACTTGTGGCGCTCTGCAAGCGGCGGGGTTTCGTGTTTCAATCTTCCGAAATTTACGGCGGCCTTGGCTCGTGCTGGGATTACGGGCCGCTGGGAGTTGAGTTGAAAAACAACATTAAGCGGTTTTGGTGGGAGGCGATGACCCACCGCCGCGATGACATAGAAGGCATAGATGCCGCCATACTCATGGCGCCGCAGGTGTGGAAAGCCTCCGGCCATGTCGATGGTTTTACCGACCCGCTGGTTGACTGCAAAAAATGCAAGCATCGTTTCCGGGCAGATCAAGTCGAGGCCGGCAAATGTCCCGATTGCGGCGGCGAATTGACCGAACCGCGCAATTTCAACCTGATGTTCAAAACTTTCATGGGGCCGGTCGAGGATGAAGCCGCGGTCGTTTATTTGCGCCCGGAAACAGCCCAGGGAATTTACGTCAACTTCCTCAATGTCCAAGGGCCGTCAAGGCAGAAAATACCTTTCGGAATCGCCCAGATCGGTAAGGCGTTCCGAAACGAGATAACCCCGGGTAATTTCATTTTCCGAACCCGCGAATTCGAACAGATGGAAATGCAATATTTCATAAATCCGGCTGAGGACGAGAAATGGTTCGATTACTGGCGCCAGCAGCGCTGGCAATGGTATCTTGATCTGGGAATCAGGCCGCATAAATTGAGATGGCATCAACATACCAAAGAAGAACTCGCCCATTATGCCAAAAAGGCGTTCGATATCGAATACGAATTTTCGTTCGGCTGGAAAGAAATCGAAGGAATCCATAACCGCACCGATTTCGATTTAAGCCGCCATAAGGAAAGCTCCGGTAAGGATCTCTCGTATTATGACGATCAAAGCAAGATACGATATATCCCATATATTATCGAAACCTCGGCCGGCGCCGACCGCACGACTCTGGTCTGTCTTGCCGATGCTTACCGCGAGGAAGAAGTAAAAGGCGAAACACGGGTTTTGCTTTCGCTTTCGCCCAAAATAGCACCTATAAAAGCGGCCGTGTTTCCGCTGGTCAATCGCGATGGCATGCCGGAGCTGGCCCGGAAAATCTATTTGGATCTGAAAAAGCGGTTCAAAGTATTCTATGACGATTCCGGGGCGGTGGGCCGCCGTTATCGCCGGATGGACGAGGCCGGCACGCCATATTGTATCACAGTCGACGGCCAATCGCTTCAGGATGAAACCGTGACCCTGCGCGAACGAGACAGCATGGCGCAGACAAGGCATAAGATTCCCGAATTGGTCCAGATTATTGAATGCCGTTTGGCTTGAGAATGTCCTACCCCGTTACGGCGGGCCGGCAAATCAACGAATTCCTCGTTTCGCAAAATACCGGGCAATGACCGGCAGTTGTATTAATTGCCGATTCGTCAACCTCAGTGAAAAAACAGGTTCAATTTCGGAATATCCTATCGGAGCAGCACCGCAGGCGAAACCTGATCGTTGTTTTGGATGTTCATAATCGCAGTATTCTTTGGCTTAAGGCGGTGAATGTCTTTTTCGATTATGCCGATGTTGGTGCGCGGCGCTTATTTATACTTGAAAAAATAATGATATGTATTAAATTACATAAGCTTGGGAGTTCGATTTCGAACCCGATCTTCGATACGGGCTGCAATGTAAATTTCGGGGAGTTTTTATGAAAATAATCAGCTCAACTGTAATTATGACGGTTGGTTTACTGGCGATAACGGCCTCAGCCATGCCGCCGCACCCAAGAGTCATCGAAATGATCAATCGGGGGGAAATTGACAAGCCGATATTCATGCAAAACCCGGAATTTTTTGCTGAAAAAGGGATTAATCAGGGCAAACCGAACCGGTTGGCGGCGCTTGATCAACCGACCGGGCAGTTCAAGGCGCTGGCGATTCTGGTAAAGTTCACCGATAAGAACAATCAAACTGCGGCATCTTATTTCGACAATTTAATCTATGGCGCCACCGGCAACACCGTCCGCAATTTTTATTCGGCTGCCTCACGCGGCAGTCTCGATATCGTAACCGTTAATCTGCCTTCGGCGCTGGGCTGGCGCACCATGCCGCAGACTTATGCCTATTATGTCGATGGCAATTACGGATTCGGCAGTTATCCTCGCAATGCCCAGAAGCTGGCTGAAGACGCCGTGTGGGCTGTGAATTCCTCAGTGAATTTCTCCCAGTATGACAACGACGGTGACGGAACGGTTGACGCTCTGTTTATCGTCCACGCCGGGCGCGGTGCCGAATACAGCGGAAGCGTTAACGATATTTGGTCCCACGCATGGGAATGTGTGATTGATCCTTATGTGGACGGGGTATGGGTCAACGGCTATTCGATGGAGCCTGAATACTGGTCGAGCCCGGGCGATATGACCTGCGGCGTATATGCGCATGAACTCGGCCATGTGTTCGGCCTGCCCGATTTTTATGATTACGATTACGATTCGCGAGGTCTCGGCAACTGGTCTTTGATGGCTGGCGGAAGTTGGAACGGCAGTAACGGCAACTCGCCGGCGTTTCCCGATGCCTATTCGCGGGTTTTTCTCGGTTTCGCCACGGCCATCAATGTAACCACTAACAGCACCGGAGTCCAAATTCCGGCGGTGGCGGATTCGGGTATCGTTTATAGGCTTTGGACGAACGGCGCATCGGGAAGCCAATATTTTCTGGCCGAGAACCGCCGCCAGATCAGCTACGATGCGGCCCTGCCGTCGCAGGGATTGTTGATTTATCATGTGGATAATTCGGTCAGCGGTAACAACAATCAATGGTATCCGGGATATACCAACAACGGCCATTATCAAGTCGCTCTCGAGCAGGCCGACGGCGATTGGGATCTGGAGCAGAATGTCAACAGCGGGGACAACGGCGACCCTTACCCGGGAAGCTCGGTCAACCGTACGTTCAATTACAACAGCACTCCGAATTCGCGGAGTTATACCGATGCCAACACCTATGTGGCGATCACGAATATTTCGAACTCGGCTCCTATCATGACCGCTGATTTGTCGGTAAGTAATGCACCGTCGGCTCCGGCGCAGATTTCGCCCCAGAACGGGTCGTTCACCGGCAATCGCCGACCGACGTTCGATTTTTCGGACGTCAGCGGGGCCACCCGTTATCATATTCAGATCGACAATAATTCCAATTTCGGTTCTCCCGAGTTCGAAAACAGCAATTTGACCGTTTCGCAATATACTCCGGCGACCAACATGGCCGAGGCGATATTTTACTGGAGAGTAAGGGCATTCAACGGCACGGTATGGTCGGGATGGTCCAGCGTCTGGACGGTTGGGATCGATGCCACAGCTCCCGGAGCTCCCACGGGGTTGCTCGCCAACGGCGCCAATCCCAGTCCCTGGACATCGAATTCGACCTTTGAGATTACCTGGACAAATCCCAGCGATTTCAGCGGTATCAGACGTGCGCTTTACCGGGTGGGCCTGCCGCCGACCAATTATTTCGACACCACCGGTTCGATGCCTTTTTCGCCGTCCTCGATAACGCTCGGTGTTTCCGGAGTGACCAACCTGTATGTATGGGTTCAGGATAATGCCGGCAACGTCGATCATCAAAACTTTGCCATGGCGGTCTTGCGATACGATGGGATAAGACCGCAAAACAGCATGGCGATTTCTCCCGACACCTCGGCCAGCCGGGCTTTTACGGTGAGCTGGACAAGAGGGATGGACAGCGGCGGCTCCGGGCTTTCGGGGATGTACGATGTTTGGGTGAAAATAAATGCCGAAGCTTGGTTTTTGTGGCTGAACGACGTGGCGGAAACAACAGCGATATACGTCGGCGATCATGGCGACACCTATCGTTTCGAGGCTTTAAGTATCGATAACGCCGGCAACGTGGAATATTTCAGTGGCGCCGGAGAAACGACGACTTTGGTCGATACTCTGGCTTACCTGCCCGGTGATGCCAACCGTGACGGTTCGGTCCGGGGCTCGGATGTGACTTATTTGGTAGGGTTTTTCAAGGGGACGAATCCGCCGCCGAACCCGATATTGGCCGGCGACGCCAACGGCGATTGCCTGGTTATGGCCGGCGACGTAACCTATCTTGTGCGCTATTTCAAGGGACTTGGTTCGGCGCCGGTCCGGGGAAACTGCCGATAGGATTAAACATCGGTGCGGTGGCCGAAGGGAGGGGAGGGGACGTGCCATGAACCGGAGCGTCTGCGTCAAGAAAAGTATTCCCCGCGAAAAAGCAAGATTCCATTTTCACAGATCACCTTGCCCGACAGCCTTGTTTGAATATTATTGTTGATTTTCAAGCAATTGGTTCATGACATATCATGGGATCAGCCGCCGACGATTTTTGCCCGGAAAACGTATGGCTATGTGCCTGTCATCCCGCCGCTGTAGTCATGAACATTCGGAAAGCCGCCGAATATAATACAGTGTTGATGTATTTATTGACAGCAGCAACTTGGATTGATATACTGGCGGTCTATGAAAAAGGGTTTGCTGGTAATATGCATATATGCTCTTGCGGGGATCTTTTCAGTTGTTCCCGTCTTGGGGCAAAAATCCGATGTGCGCGGCCGAATCACCACCGGACCGGCTATATCGTTAGTGACATTGGCCATCAATCCATTCGAATTAGATCGGAAATTCACCTCGGCTGATTCGGCCGTTGCCGAGAGTCTCAGACAGATACTTGAACGAGACTTGTTATTCACGTTATATTTTAATATCGTGCGGCCCGATTCGGTTTTCCTGCATGATTTTGCCGGCGGCCGGATGAGTCTTGACGATTGGATTTACGTCGGGGCGCAGATGTTGGTCAATTGCCGGTTGACGAAAAACGAATCGATGCTGGCAATGAACGTCGAGGTCGTGGATGTGATGCGCAACCGTCTGGTCTATTCCCACGAATTTCTCGGAGAACCCGGGCGGTATCGATATCTGGCCCACCGGGTGGCCGACGATCTTCTTTATAACTTGACCGGGGAACGGGGCGTGTTTTTTTCAAGAATTGCATATGTGGTAAAATCTGGGAATTCCTCGGAAATATACATATGCGATTTCGACGGCTATAACCCGATATTGGCCATTTCCGATTCGAGATTCCGCAACACGCTAAATTTATTGCCGTCATGGAGCGCTGCCGGCGACAGACTGTTTTTCACCTCGTACAGCCGGGGAAATCCGGATCTTTACTGCATCGATTTTCTGCAAAATTCCGTGAGCGCGTTGTCAACCCGTCAGGGACTCAATTATGAGGCCGCTATGTCCCCGGACGGAAATCACTTGGCGGCCGTGTTGTCATTTGGCGAAAACACCGAGATTTATCTTATAGACAGCAAAAGCGGCAAGATATTGCGTCAGGTGACCTTTTCGCCCTCGATCGATACCTCACCGACATGGTCGCCGAATTCACGACAAATCGCCTTCACCTCAGACCGAAGCGGCAGCCCGCAGATATATGTCACTGATATAGACGGCGCGAATACGCGGCGCTTGACCTATCTGGGGGATTATAATACGGAGCCGGCCTGGTCGCCGCGAGGCGATCTGGTAGCCTATACCTCACGCGAAAACGGGCTGTTCCAAATTTATGCAGTTGACATCACCGGGCAAAATACTTATAAATTGACGGACTGGGGATCTAACGAGGCGCCGTCATGGTCGCCTGATGGTCTTCATATCGTCTATACATCGAATGCCGATGGTGAACGAGGATTGTGGACGATGAATTTCGACGGCACAGGCAAGATGAGGCTCCAGGTCAGCGGCGAATGCAAATCGCCGGATTGGTCGCCGAATTTACACTAAAGAGCATTTCGCAATAAATAAAGGAGGTAAACCGTAATGAAGAAGATTGCTGTTCTGATGATGCTGGCATTGATGCTGGCGGTATTATTCAGCGGTTGTCCCAAGAAGCAACCACCGCCGCCGCCGCCGCCACCGCCGCCCGTTGCCGATACTACGACACCACCGCCGCCGCGTTGCAAGAAAGGTCAACGGCGATCGTTAGAATAGAAGGCCATTGCGACGAGCGCGGATCGGATGCATATAATATGGCACTTGGCGAAAAGCGTGCCGCCACCGCCAGAGATTACTTGATAAAATACGGCATTGCGGCCAACAGGTTATCGATAATCAGCTATGGCGAGTCAAGACCCGTGGCTTTCGGCAGTAACGAGGATGCTTGGGCCAAAAACCGCCGAGCTGAATTCAAAATCATTTCCGAATAGGACAATTGTGCGAGGTCCCCGGACAATGTTTTGAACAAGGTTCGGGGAAATCGTGAATCGATCACGCTACAGCATCTGATTTGCCGCCGTTATGGTGCGCGGTAACCGGAAAACACCTATGACGGGGACACGCAAGGCCGTGTCCCCTTTTCGCTTAAAATGTACATCGCGAACTTTCTTGGCGGCCATGGAGTAAAAAGTGACGATGAAACGCTCTTTTGTTATCTTTTCGATGGCGCTTTTGTTTTTGAGCGGATGCGCAACCCACCGCCAGGTGTCCAATGTCCGGTTGAAGCTTGACGAGTTGGCCTTAGAACAGCAGGAAATCAAGGCGATGATGGTCAGGCTCGATTCGCTGATGGCGGAGCAGGTGGCAAGCTCGCGCCGTCTGAATGCCGAGTTTAACAGCGGCATGGAGGAACTCCAGCAGAAAATGTCGCAGGTTGAATCAAGGCTGGCCGACGCCGGAGCGCTGGTGAATCAGGCGGTCGAAAAGATCGAAACGAAATCGACGCCGGCGGCGGGATCGGATACCGCACAAACCGGCAATATCGATGCCGACAGGCTTTATCGGGCAGCTTATCTCGACCTAACACGCGGCAATTATAAGATGGCCATAAAAGGATTCGAGGAATTTCTGGCTCGCTACCCGAAGACGGCGCGTTCGGATAACGCGCTCTACTGGATCGGCGAATGCCATTACACCCAGAAAGACTATACCAAGAGTCAATCCATCTACGAACGTTTACTGAAAGAGTATCCCGATTCGGAGAAACTGGCTGCGGCGAAATACAAGCTTGGGATGTCGCTTTATAATCAGAAATTGAAAACAAAGGCCAAGCAGTATTTTCAGGACGTGGTGAAGGATTATCCGGGCACAGACGAGGCTAAACAGGCGGCCGATATGTTGGCGCGATATTGATTTGGGTCATACGACCGTTGGCCGCCCGATCTTGATTCGATACTATCGCATTTCCGGCGACGATTTGTCCATATGATTCGATAACTATAAGGCGTTGCTTTCGGAAAGGGCGGCCGTCCGGTTGCCCAACATCATTTTGCCAGAATTGCCCGGATCCGTTCCGCCAGCCGCCGCCAGGCATCCGATTCAGCCTGCCGATCAAGACTCCGACAGTAAATCACCCGAGAGTTGACGACACGCTGTATCTGGCCGAGCACGATCTTGGCCCGTTTGTCAACCAGCGGGCCTCCTTCCTCCCAAGCCGAGATATCGATAATCGATGTATCCGATGGGACATAATGAACGCTGTCCGCCAGCAAAAATAATGATCCCGCAGGTAGATATACTTTCTGAAATTCAAAAAACTGGCCGCCTATGAAATTCGTATAAACCGGCCGCTTTGCCTTATTGTTGTCGATGACCGCCCGGATCAGGGCAACCATCGAATTGGTAAGTGCGGTGCCATCATAACGGCCGCCTGATTCGAACGGTTTAAGCAGTTGCAGGAACCTGTCGGCCGGTTTCCGGGATTCGGCCATTATTTCCGGATGGTAGCGAAAGAGAAAATCAATATACCACGATCGCCTCAACAGCTCTTTATCTATCAGGACGACGTCAGGTCTTCTGTTTTCGATGTAGCGGTAATAAAGCCAAGGCGAATAGATATCCCAGTTCTCGATAAACACGATCGCCTGTTCAGGGCACGAATCAAGTATGTTGTTCACCCCGCTTTCGGCCAGACGATCGTCGCTTCTGTCTTGATTCCGCACGCTGGAAACAAAACCCCAGATGCAAACCGCCGAACCGATGAGCAAGGCCACGCATAAATGGGCATACTTGGCCGAGCCGCCTGAAAAGAGGCGCCCGACCATTCCAGCCGTTGCGGCGATTCCATAGGCGATAAGCATGGCAAGTGCAGCGAACGCCAGCAGGTAATAGGAGTCGATATCGATGATTTCGTAGTTGGAACTATAAAGAACATCGGCGGCGACAATCAGAACGGCCATGATCGCAATACGCCGATTTTTGCGAAATGAAGCGGTTGCGCCTATTGCCGCCAGCAATAACCCTACCGCGCCGATCTGCCCAAAAATCAATTTGCCGAAATACGCCACGCCTTTCGCCATATGGTCAAGCGAATTGAACATCCAAACGCGATATTGCCATCCGGAAATATGATTGATAAATCCCTCCCAGGTGGCCGGGTTGCTCCAATTCAAAAAAGGTTTATGAATCGAACGTATGGGCAAATAAAGATAGGTCGTCAATGCGATTGCCCCGAAAAGCAAGGGAACGAATATCCTGCCTTTGATCCCGCGGGAAAAAGCGCCTCCGGTCCAGAGCGCATAGACAACTGCCGGCAGCAGAAATATTGAACTCAAATGAGATCCAAGCGACAGACCCCAGAAATAAAACAAGGCATTGAGATAGCGGATATTGCCCCGTTCGATGAACAAAGTCGCAAAGCAAAGCGTCAGCAAGTTCAAAAGCAAAGTCAAGCCATAGACTTCGTTGGTTACCCCCTGTGACCACCAAACCGGAGTCAAGGAGGCGAACAGCGCGGCGGCGGCTGCCGCAATCCTGAAATGCAATCCCGATTTTCCCTGAATCATTAGATTGATCAGCAAACAGAGGACGCCGGCGGCTGCCCCGGCAATCAGGACCGAAAGCAAATTGCAGCTTCTGATAGCCGTTAAACCAGATATAAGCACGGCCAAGCGGCCAAGACAAACATATAATGGGTATCCGGTGGGATGGGCGATGCCCAAGGTGGCGCAATTGGCCGCCAGTTCACCGGAATCGATATAGGTTACGCCGGGGGCCGATGTCAGGTAATAAATTACAGCGGCAAGGAATGAAATCCCCGCCGCCGGAATGATTGCGTTGCGGCTCATAACGAATCTGATTCGGCTCTAAGCCGGGGCTTCGCTAAAACGGCAGATCGTCATCCTCGCCGGTCGTATCCGAGGGTGCTTCAGGGATTTCCTGAGCTGCACCGCCCGTTTCAGGACGCCCGCCGAGAAGCTGTAACCTCTGAACCACCACCTCGGTAATGAACCGTTTGTTGCCGTCCTTGTCGTCATAGCTGCGGTGCTGGATTCTGCCCTCGATATAAACCGGCCGGCCCTTTTTCAGATACTGATTGGCGATTTCCGCCTGGCGTCCCCAGCAAATAATATTATGCCAGTCGGTCCGCTCCTGTATCTGGCCGTCTTTGTCGCGCCAACGGTCGCTGGTGGCGATCCTGAACGAAGCCACGGCCTGTCCCGACGGGGTGTATTTCAATTCGGGATCGCTGCCAAGGTTACCGATTAAGATAGCCTTATTCACTGAAGCCATAACGCCTCCGCAGATTGATTTTTCGATTAAGATACCCGCATCGCCGGCTGATGTCAATTCAAATAACCGGATTGAATTGATCCGAAAGTAAATCAAACCGGCGAATCATTTTGCTTGCTTGCCGGTCTGGGCGCTGATATTATCAAAAATCGGCATTAAGGAGAATCGGAATGACCGTTTGCTGGAGCTCTGTTTTAATGGCGAAAGCTGTTCGGCATAGGCGGCAATAATGAAACGGGGCAGCCTTTTCCTTGTATCGACGCCGATCGGAAATTTGAAAGATATCAGCCAGCGGGCGATCGAGATATTGAAAAGTGTCAATCTGATTGCGGCCGAGGATACCCGGCGAACCGGATTGTTGCTGAAACAAATCGGGGTGAAAAACAGGCTTGTTTCTTACCATGAACACAACGAAGAAAAATCAGCGCAGGTATTGCTTAGGGTCATGCTCGACGGTGGCGACGTGGCCTTGGCAAGCGACGCCGGCACTCCGCTCATATCCGATCCGGGTTTTCGAATCGTGCAACTATGTATCGAGAATTCCCTTGAGGTGATACCGATACCGGGGCCGTCGGCGGTGCTGGCGGGATTGGTGGCGAGCGGCCTGCCCACCAACAGATTTTGTTTTGAAGGATATCCGCCGCGATCCCCGGGAAAACTCAAAAAACGATTGCAGGAATTGGCGGAGGAAAAACGGACTATGGTGTTTTTTGAGTCGGGACACAGGTTGAAGAAAACGCTGGCGAAGATGGCTGAAGTATTCGGGCAACGACAGGCTTATATCGGCCGCGAAATAACCAAGAAATTCGAACAATCATACAGGGGAAGCATAGCCGATTTACAAAAAGCGTTTGAAATCGATATGCCAAAAGGGGAATTCGTTCTCGTCGTCGGCGGAATGCCCCAAGACAGCGGAGAGCGCCATTAAACCGCGTTTAGGCGCCGCCGAGGCGGTGCTGCTCATCTATATCATTTTTCAGATAGCCTTGGTATTATTAAAAACCGGCACCGGCAAATCGAGTCTGGTGCTTTTTTATATCGCCGCCGCGATATTCCTGCTGTTGCTGTCTTTCCTTCAGATTATAAACCGATCGGGGTCGATGAATCTGTTGCGCGCGGGGATATTGCTGGCGATTCTATATCTGTTTTACCGAACAATCGACATGGAACAAAGCATATTCGGAATGATGCCGAAAGACGAGACAATAAGCCGATTAGAGTTCAATCTGCTCGGCTTCCATCCTTCTTTTGTGATGCAAAGTTTGATGGAAATCTGGCTCAATGAATTAAGCTATATCGCCTATGCCCTCGGCAGCACATTGCCAGCTGTTGCAATCCTCGTTTTGCGAAAGAATGAGCGCCGGGAGCAGCTCGAATCGTACCTTACCGCGGTATCCATCGCCTGCTGTTTATGTTTTGCGATCATGTCGCTGTTTCCTGTCGGTGGTCCGAGGGAAGGACTTGCCGGAATTTACTACCTGGATTTCTTCGGCAGGGGCTTTTCCGAATTCGTGCCGATTATTATCGATAAAATCTCGATCGAACGCGGCTCGTTCCCCGCGGTTTACTTTTGCCTGGTGACGATATCGGCGCTTTACCTCTGGGATTATGGCAGGATTTATCTGTTTATTTCGTTTGCCTTGATGACGGCGGTTTTCTGGGGCGGCGTTTATCTTCGCTATCATTATCTGGCGGATGGAATCCTTGCCCTGCTGATCGCCTTTCTCTCGATTGTGGCGGAGGAGATAATCAAGACATCGCGTGGAATGACGCTCCGGTGATTTCACTTGACTTTGGCGAAAGAGGGAATAATTTTCGATTTTTGAACGGCCGGCTATGAAATTGATAGGCGAAAGAATTGTAAATAGTTATCTGAAATTATTGAATCCGGTTGCCAGGATCCTCATATACAGTCGAATCAGCCCGAATCTGATCACCATTTCCGGTTTGATACTGACACTTGTAGCGGCGTATTATTTTCGTCGCGGCGGTTTCCTGGCCGGCGGGCTTTTGATGGCTCTGGCTGGAACATTCGATACCCTCGATGGCCGGGTGGCCCGTGAAACCGGCAGAATAAGCAAATTCGGCGCTTTTTTCGATTCGACGATCGATCGTTACAGCGATGTTTTGGTGTTTCTCGGACTTTTACTTTTTTTTAACCGGCCATATATTGATATCCTGATAATCCTGGCGATAACGGGATCGCTGATGACATCTTATGCGAGAGCAAGAGCCGAGGGATTGGGTTACAGCTGCAAAGTCGGGATAATGCAAAGGCCGGAACGGGTAACCTATATAGCTGCAGCCAGCGTGTTCGATGGCATTTTCGGCGGGGCGATAAGCAAAGCCGTCAATATCGACCATGCGTTGGTGATCGGGGCGATTCTGTTCGTGGCGGTCATGTCCAATATAACGGTGCTGCAGCGGGTAATACACGTGCGGCGCCTCATAAGTGAAGCAAAATAATCATTTACCTTTATTAACGAGGGAGTCAAGATGGGCAAAATCAGGGTCGGAATAATCGGAGTCGGAAATTGCGCATCATCGTTCGTGCAGGGAATCGAATATTACCGCAAAGCATCGGAAAAGGATTTCGTTCCCGGGTTGATGCATGTGAATCTCGGCGGATATCATATTTCGGATATCGAGTTTTCCGCGGCTTTCGATATCGACAAGAACAAAGTCGGAAAGGATTTGGCCGAGGCGGTTTTCACCAAACCGAACAATACTTACAAATTCGCCGATGTCCCCAAGAAAGGGGTGAAGGTCATGAGGGGTATGACCCATGACGGTCTTGGGTTATACCTTTCCAAGATCATCGAAAAAGCCCCGGGACCAACCTGCGATATCGTGAAAGTGTTGAAAGATACCGGAACCGATGTCGTGGTGAATTATCTGCCGGTGGGTTCGGAAGAGGCGACCAAATGGTACGTCGAACAGGTGCTCGACGCCGGTTGCGGTTTCGTGAATTGCATCCCGGTATTTATCGCCCGTGAGCAATACTGGCGGACTCGTTTCGAACAGCGCGGGCTGCCGATTATCGGCGATGATATCAAGTCTCAGGTGGGGGCCACGATTTTGCATCGGATTTTGACCCGCCTGTACCGCGACCGCGGCGTGCGCCTCGAAAGAACCAGCCAATTGAACGTCGGCGGAAATACCGATTTTCTGAATATGCTGGAAAGATCCCGCCTTGAATCGAAAAAGATCTCCAAGACCTCAGCCGTAACTTCTCAACTCGACTACGATCTAGGCGCCGACAACGTTCATATAGGTCCGTCCGATTACGTGGCTTGGCTGCTCGATCGTAAATGGGCCTATATCAGACTTGAGGGGAGGTCGTTCGGAGACGTCCCGTTAAATATCGAGTTGAAACTTGAAGTCTGGGATTCGCCGAATTCGGCAGGGGTCGTGATCGACGCGGTCCGTTGCTGCAAGCTGGCGCTGGATCATAAATTATCCGGAGCGCTTTACGGACCCTCGGCGTACTTCATGAAATCGCCGCCCGAACAATATTTCGACGAGGACGCACGCAAGAAAACCGAGGAGTTTATAGCCCGATACGCCAATGTAATCGACGCTGGCGGAAACGGCAAAAGACCGGCGAAAAAGGCGAAAATATCGAAGGTATCGGCGAAAAACCGGATGAAATACTCCACCTCCGAGAAAGCGAAAAAATAAGATTTGCATGGCGATCTGCCGCCGCTTTTGATGCAAAACATTATAACCATCGTTGGCCATAGGGGGGCGTCCGCCTACCTGCCGGACAACACCATCGAATCGCTCGACCAGGCTTTACAGGAAAAAGCTGACATGGTCGAATTCGATGTCAGACAGACACGGGACGGAGAGTTGGTCTTGTTCCATGATTGGAATGTCATGACCGACGAGGGACTGGCGTTGCCGGTGGCCTCGGTTGATTACGGCGAACTGAAAAGACGATGCAGAGCGAAAGGGTTCGAACTTGCCCGTCTCGAAGACGTGCTGATCCGTTTCGGCGGAAAATTGAAATTGAATATTGAGCTGAAGGCCGGCGGCTACGAAGAAGCGGCGGCTGAGATGGTTGCCCGCTATATAGATCCGGAAGAGGTCGTCTTTTCTTCGTTTTTTCCATGGGTGATTCTGAAACTCAAGCACCTTGATAAAACTATAAGGACGGGCTGGATAATCGGACAGGAACAGGTGCTGTTTCTAAACCGTTTTGGGGGACCGTTCGTCGGGAATCTGTTCAAATTGTGCCGCGCCGATGCCGCTCATCTGCATTACAAAATCATAACCCGACGCCTGATCGATAAATTAAGGCGGCAGGGGGTACCGGTGTATGCTTGGACTATCGACGATTTCCGGGTAGCCTTGCAGCTTGCAGAGATTGGTGTCGAAGGAATAATCACCAACAGACCCGGTGAACTGCGATCGTACATTCAAGCCAGAATGCCGATTAGCGACGGCGGTTTTGGTATCGAACATCAGCCGCCGGGACGATGATTTTTCAAGATATGGTTAATGAATCAGAGTCTTCGCATCGCGCCAAGCCCTCGTCAGCTATAAGCAGTTTCTCATGAAAATCAAATGGTTGCCATTGATTCCCGGCGTAATCTGCGTCTCCTGGGCGGCGATTTTCATTCGAGCCAGCTCGGCCCCGGCTATTGCGATTGCGGCCTATCGCATGTTGTTCGCCGCGGTTTTATTGGTTCCGCCGGTGATATTATTTTATCGACATCGTTTCAGCGAATTCAGCCGCTTCACCTTCCTGTTGACGGTGCTGGCGGGATTTTTGCTTGGCTGGCATTTCTTTTTCTGGGTTAATTCCCTAAAATATACCACTATCGCCGCTTCCGTGGTGCTGGTTACCACTCAGCCTGTTTTCGTGGCGGTATTTTCGAAAATAATATTGAAAGAGAAAATCGGAACGCGGGGATCAATTGCGATTCTGCTGGCGCTGACCGGTTCGATCGTAATTGCCGGATTCGATCTCGGGCTGGAAAAGAAATACCTGCTGGGCGACCTATTGGCGCTCGCCGGAGCGGTGATGGCCGGAACCTATTTGTTCATCGGCCGAATCGTCAGGGTATCGGTCGGCACAACGCCATACATAACTGTCGTTTACGGCGTATCGGCGCTGACGCTCGTTTCAATATTGGCATGCGGTGGTGATCTGCTGACGGTTTATGGGTTGCGGGACTACGGGCTGTTCCTTCTGCTGGCGGTCATTCCAACCCTGTTAGGTCATTCGCTTTATAATTTTGCCCTCAAGCACGTGCCCGCCCATAAAGTCGGCCTTTCGATAGTGGGCGAACCGGTGCTTGCCACAATATGGGCCATAATCGTGTTCGGGGAAATACCGAGATTGACGACCGTGGTGGGAGGTCTTATAATAATCGGCGCACTCATTCTGGCCTTTTCGCAGAAAGGGAATTGATGTTCATTACATTTGAGGGAATCGATTTTTCCGGCAAAAGTACGCAGTGCGATCTTCTCGAAAAATACCTTCGGCAGCTCGGCCGCAATGTGGTTAGGATTCGCGAACCGGGCGGAACGCCGATTTCCGAAAAAATTCGGGCATTGCTGCTGGATAAGGACAATCGGGGGATGATCGGCCTGACGGAATTTCTGCTTTACAGCGCCTCGCGGGCTCAACTGGTAAGTGAGGTCATAAAACCGGCTTTGGCCGAGGGCAAAACCGTTTTGTGCGACCGTTATGCGGATTCATCGACCGCTTATCAGGGATTTGCCAGGAAGCTGGGGGTGGAAAACGTCGAAAAAATCAATAGTTTGGCCACGGACGGACTGACCGCCGACCTGACAATATATGTCGATATCACTGTCGAGGAAGCGCTGAGAAGGCAGGCCGCTCAGGACAAGGTGAGTGACCGTATGGAAATCGAGGGCAGAGAATTCTTTGAACTTGTCCGCCGGGGATATTTGCATATTGCAACAATAAACAAAGATCGCTTTAAGGTGATCAACGGCATGGACGATATTAATACTATTCAGGAGAAAATAAGGACGATAGTCAAGGAAAAATTCGGTATCTGAAGGAGCCTCGATATTGGCCGTGGGGCAGGGCCTTTCTCGGGGGCGTAATGATAAAGCGGATTCGACTCAAGAAGCTCGGAATGATCTCCGGGCCTTTTTTGTTGCTTTGTTTTGCGATCGCTTTTGCGGGCGCTTCTTCTGATGAAATGCTGTCGGCCGTTCGCCTGTTCGATTTGGTCGCTTATACGGTTTTCGATAAGTACGTGGATGCGATCGAGCCTGAGAAGATCGCCCGGGCAGGCGTGAACGGCCTTATGGAGAAACTCGATCCGTACAGCCAATACCTTGCCGGGGGTGATTACAGCTATCTGCTGCAGGAAACCCATGGCGAGTACGTCGGTATTGGAGTTCAGCTGGAAAACGCAGGGGATACCCTAAGGATCGCCGGCGTGATCGATGGCAGTCCGGCAAAGATTTCGGATTTGCGAATCGGTGACCGGCTTCTCCTAATTGACAGCATCGAAGCCATAGGCTTATCGCGGTCGGAATGCCTGCGTTTGTTCAGGGGCAAAGAAGGAAGTCGAATCACTATCCGGATATGGCGGCCGGCCGAGAAAGCGGAAATGGTCAAGAAACCGATCCGGGCCAGGATATCGCAGGAATCGATAGCCTATCACGAAATCGACACAGCCGGAATCGGATATATCAAATGCGTGAAATTTTCCGAAGGTTGTGCGGCGATGATGCGCCGGATAATCAATGATATGCGAAGTTCGGGCTTGAAAGGATTGATAATCGATCTTCGCCACAATCCGGGCGGGCTGCTCTATGAAGCGGTTGAGACGGCGGCTCTATTCCTGCACAAAGGCGATAAGATCGTGGAAACGCGCGGACGCAGTTACAACAATTCCCGATCTTATGAGGCTACGCAGAATGGAATATGCGATGACCTGCCGCTCGTGATCGTTATAGACGGGCAGACCGCCTCTGCAGCGGAGATTGTAGCCGGTGCCATCCAGGATCATGATCGGGGCTTGATTGTCGGACAGGAATCGTACGGCAAGGGCCTTGTCCAGCAGATTTTCCAGATTTCTGGGGAGGCGGCCGTCAAATTGACGACTGCCAAATACTACACCCCATCGAACAGGTGCATCAACCGGGATTCGCTCGGCGATGGGAAAGAATTTCATGTCAGCCGGGGCAACTCGATGGTTTATCTGACCAAGTCAGGGCGCAACGTTTTCGGCGGGGGCGGGATAATTCCCGATATTTACGTTGACAGGAATCGGGATTTGCCGCTGATAGATGAACTGCTTTCGCTGGGATTGATGACGGATTTTGTGCTGCACTACACGGCGGATAAACGAATCGGAGACGGTTTAGAGGTTTCCGACGAGATTTTCGAGGCTTTCGAGCGATATTTATATGATAAGGGGTTTTTATACCACAGCCCGGTCGATCGGGAATTCGGACGGTTTCTGAAACAATATCAAACTCTGGAAAACGACAAAAAGCTCGCCGTTCACTTGAATGCCGTCAGGGAAACTTTGCAGAAACGATCTCGCCAGGAAATCACGGCTTCCAAGCCGGCCGTGTGTGCCGCGCTTTACGAACGCTTTATCGAGGAGTGCCTTGGACAGCAGGCAGCCGTCCGTTTAGTCTCGTTAAGGTTCGATCCCGAATTGCTGAAAGCTCGGGAATTGTTGATGAGGCCGCCGCTTTATTCATCTTACCTTGCAAATTGAGCAGAAGAAAATAGTCCTATAGGATACATCTCGCGTCTCCAGCCCCCGTTTGAGTTCTTGCCATCGTTGTTCGAAACGGCTATTATTCAAAAGTTGTTTGATTGTCCAAACCGGCGAAACGATCGAAAAACGCCATGGGTGCGGCTTGTCTTGGCGGCGTGCAAAATATCGGCATCGCCCGCCTGACCGAAATCGACTGCCATGATTGAAACAAAAGCCGGAGGAAAGACCATAATTCATTTGTCCGGCGGAATTGCGAATGAGAGACGATCGAAAAAAATACCGCGCTTTCGTCGATTTTGACGGTACCGTCACCGAAACGGATGTCGGTTATGAATTTTTCCGTAGGTTTGCCGAGGGGCGGGCCGAGGAGATCGTGATGAAATATCGGCGCGGCCAAATAACCGCGATCGAGTGTCTTCAGGGGGAATGCGATATTTACAATGAATATCCCGCCCCGGTCGTCGAAATCAAGCGGTTTATCAAACAGCAGAAGGTCACCCGGGGCTTTCAGAAATTCGTCGAAACCTGTGACCGGCTCGATATCCCGCTGACCGTGCTGTCGGCTGGCTTCGATTTCTATATCAAACCCATTTTACACCGGCACGGGCTCGACCGACTTCCGGTATTGTGCAACCCGACCATTATCAAAAACGGGCGCATTTATCCCCAATTCATATATTATGACCCGGATACATGTCTTGTCTGCGCTAATTGCAAGGGGGCGAGAATTCGGGAGCTGTTGAGGGCTGGAGAAAGTGCCATATTTGTCGGCGATGGACACTCCGATTGCCATGGCGCCATTGCCGCCGACATAATTTTTGCCCGGAGTTTTCTGAAAGATCTTTTGGACGCTCAAAATATTCCCAATCACCTGTATCGTGATTTTCATGACGTGGCGCAGGCGCTGATTGAAATTATCGAAAAGAAATAGGGATTTGCCGCCTGATTCGGTGTCTTCGGGAACAGGAAGGCGCCCGACGGATTAATTGGCTTGAATATTATGACCGGGGATGGTAATTTCGCCTTTAAGGAAGGAGTTCAAAGGAGTTCATATGAAAGCGGTGATAATGGCCGGAGGATTCGGGACGCGTTTAAGGCCTTTGACATTGAATATACCAAAACCGATGGTTCCGTTGGGGGGGGTGCCGGTAATGGCCCATCTGGTGCGCATTCTTAAAAAGCACGGGTTTGCCGAACTGACCGCCCTGCTTTATTTTCAAGCCGAACAAATAAAGGAATATTTTAAGGACGGCGTATCGTTCGGGGTGAAATTCAATTACGTCATGTCGGCGGCTGATCTCGGAACGGCCGGTTCCGTAAAGAATGCACAGAAATTTCTTGGCGAGAGATTTCTCGTCATATCGGGAGATGTGGCCACTGATATCGATCTGAGCAAGGCCATCGAGTTTCACAAGGATCGAAAAGCCGAGGTGACGATTGTTCTGACCAGGGTAGAAAACCCTATCGCTTACGGTGTCGTAATCACCGACGAGAAAGGCCGAATCACTCGATTTCTCGAAAAACCATCTTGGGGACAGGTATTCTCGGATACGGTGAATACGGGGATTTATATAATCGAGCCAGAGATCTTGGATCTCATTCCCGAATCACGCGAGTATGATTTTTCCAAGGATCTGTTTCCGCTGATGCTCTCGGCGAAGAAGAGGCTGTACGGTTATGTGGCGGAGGGCTACTGGCGGGATATAGGCAATAACGAGGAATATTTTCAGGCGCATCAGGACTTGTTGGAGGGGAAACTGAATCTCGGAACCTTGGGACAAAAGATGGCCTGCGACACCGCCAAAGTCTGGATCGGCCGGGATACCATGATCTCGCCGACCGCCAAATTCAGCGGAACCGTGATTATTGGGGATAAGGTGAAAATCGGGCCCAGGGCGAGATTGTTCAACAGCGTGATCGGGGCAAAATCCATTATCGGGCGGGAGGCGATCCTGAATCGTGTAGTGGCCTGGGATTCGGTGTCGATCGGGCCGCATGCCCGGGTGTCTGAGTCAGTGCTGTGCAAGGGGGTGGTGGTAGCCGAAGAAGCGACGGTTGATGAAAATGCGATTATTTCGGACAACGCTAAGATCGGCAGCGGCGCTCAGATCAGGGCAAATGTCAAAATCTGGCCCGACAAAGAAGTCGAGGCCGGCGCGATTCTATCTTCGAGTCTCGTCTGGGGCGAACGATGGACGAAAGAACTGTTCACCGAATCCAAGATAACCGGTATCGGCAATGTGGAAATCACACCGGAGTTTGCGGCTCGGCTCGGAGCCGCCTATGGGGCGATGCTGGGCAAAAACAGCACGGTGATCACCAGCCGCGACGCCGGCCGAACTTCCCGGATGGTGACAAGGGCTCTTATCGCCGGTTTGATTTCCTCGGGGGTAAATGTTGCCGAATTGCAAACGATCCCGATTCCCGTGCTGCGTTATCAGCTTAGCTTATGGCAGGAAACCGGTGGGATCTACGCTCGGATGTCATCGGCCGGCGGCCGGCTGATCGATATCGTGTTTTTCGATTCCGGAGGATTCGACCTTCCCACCAGCAAGACGAAATCGCTCGAGCGTTTGTTCTCACGTGAGGATTTTCGCCGGGCGGCCATGGAGGACACCGGCAAGATCGAGTTCCCCGGCAGGGTGATAGACTATTATCGCGATGGTTTTCTGCGGGCGCTCGATATCGAGGCGATCCGGCAGGCGAATTTGAAAGTCGTCATAGATTTTTCATTCGGCAGCTCGGCCGAGATTCTGCCGGCGATTCTGGGTACTCTGGACATCAATTTCATTTCGATAAACGCCTATATCGATCCCGACAGGCTGCATTATTTCGAAAAAGAAAAGCAGGCCGCCATCAAGCAGCTTTCGACGATCGTGAGATCACTCAGGGCGGATGCCGGTTTCTTGATCGCCCCGGATGCCGAGCAACTGCTGGCGGTCGACGAAACCGGCAATCTCGTTGAATATCAGGCATTGCTGATGAAAGTATTGACTCTTTATCTTAAATCGAGCAATCCGAAGAAGATCGCCGTTCCAATTACCGCTTGTGCGGGAATCGAGCAGATCGCCGATAAGAACGGCCTTACGGTCGAACGTTTTCCCGATAACCACCTATCGATGATGGATGCTCTGCACAGCCGCGGCGCCGATTTCGTCGGCGGAACCAAGGGAGGATTCATTTTCCCCGGATTCCAGGTGGGCGCCGATGCGATGTTCGCCACGGCCAAGATACTTGAGCTTATGGCCAAATCCGACAAACGGCTGGGTCAGATCGAAGGACCGTGGTCGAATTTGAAGATCACGCAGAAGGAGGTTCCGTGCAGTTGGACCAAAAAGGGGTTGGTGATGCGTCGTTTGATCGAACACACCGCCGGCAAAACCAGATTGACGATAGACGGAGTAAGATTCGCCAGCGACGGGGCGCATATCTTGATAAAACCCGATCGAGCGCGGGCGGCATTCTGGATTCAAATCGAATCGAAGTCGCCTGAGAAGGCCAAGAATCTGTTGAAGGAATATTCGGATAAGATCAAGGAGTGGCAGGAGCTGCCTTCCTGACAGATTTGTCTTGATTCACCGGCATGATCGAAAGGCTACAGGGAACCTCGTTGTCGAGTTCGGCTCCCAAAACGGGAATCAGCGTTTGCCAAAAGGTCTTGACTATGACAGCGTGCCGTCTATATTAGGCACTCAAAATGAAAGAATCGGTTTGAATTTTCTGATCAAACAGCGGCGGGGAATTGAAAATGAAACCTGCGCATCTCGGCGGTATGGCCTTTAGCAATTTGCTATTAGTGACATCACTATCTCTTCTTATCGTTCCGCTGATTTCGGGTGGGCTGCTCGCCGAGGAAAAGCAATCGGATCTGGCTGAAAAGGCGGCGTTGCTGAAGCTTGAGCGCAAGGGGTCACCTTATTTGCCGTTGGATAGCCCGATTGACCCGGCAAATTATCGTCTTGGTCCAGGCGATGCCCTGACCATATTCATATGGGGAAATGTCCAGGCGCAATATGAATTGACCGTGACTCCCGAGGGGAACCTCCTTCTGCCGACTATCGGACCCGTGAGCGTGGCCGGATTGAATCTGTCCGAGGCCAAACGGTTGCTCGAGAGTGAGTTGCTCAAGCGATACCGGAATGTTCAGGTGGTCACCGATTTGACCGGCTTGCGGGAATTCAGGGTTTATATAGGCGGAGCCGTGAAATCGCCGGGTGTCTTCGCCGCCAATGCCATCACACGGGTATCCGAGATTATCGGGCTTGCCGGCGGTTTTATCGGCGAGGATTCCCCGGCAGGTCTGATGAGCGGCGAGCAATACCGCAATCAGCCGCCGCCCGGAGTCGCCGCACATCGAAACATTCTGGTGACGCACCTCGACGGCCGAACTGATACTGCAGACGTGCTGCGATTTGAAATATTCGGTGATTTGAAATACAATTTCACTCTCAATGACGGCGATCGAATCTTCATACCTTTGCGGGAAAAGGCAATAAATCTTTACGGGATATTCGGCGGGGTGCGCAATCCCGGATTTTATGAATACTCCCCGCGCGACTCGCTTAAAGATCTGATAATGCTTGGTCACGGGCTGTCGTTGGATGCCGATTCAACGAGCGCGGAGATTGTCAGGTTTAATTCGGATGCTAGAACCACATCGTCGATTCGGGTTCCCCTTCGCCGAATTCTCGATGGTGAATCGCCGGATTTGCATCTGAAGCCTGATGATCGGGTGTTCATCGGTATCAGGCGTGATTACCATGAAAAACAGATGGTGTTGATAATGGGTCAGGTCAAGAATCCGGGTTTTTATCCGGTTGTGCCTGAATCGACTTCTCTTTCGCAAGTAATCGGTCTTGCCGGTGGATTCACCGAGCTTGCCTCATTGGCCGAAGCGGAAATGACGCGGTTTACATCCGAAGAAACCAAAGACCGCGAATTCGAGCGCCTCAAATCGATGAAGGTTGAGGATATGAGCGAGCTCGAATACGAATATTTCAAAATGAAGTCTAGAGAAAAACCTGGCCGCGTATCGGTCAATTTCGTCGAACTTTTCCAATCGGGTCAGGGCGACATCAAATTGCGGGACGGGGACTTCATCTTGATTCCGAAAGTCAGCGAGGTCGTCAAAGTTTCCGGTGAAGTGGCCAACCCCGGACTATTAAGTTACAGTCCTGAACGCAACTATCTCGATTATATCAAACTTGCCGGAGGATATTCGTTTCGGGCTCAAAAATCGCAGGTGAAAATCATAAAGGGCGTAACCGGCGAATGGCAGAAAGCATCGAAAAAAAACAAGCTGAATCCCGGAGATACCATATTGGTGCCGGAGAAAAAGAAAGTCAATTATATAGGCACGATAAAAGATGTGCTGGTTTTTGCGGGCAACCTCGCCACAGTGTATCTGGTGGTCAAAGAAGCGACTAAATAGGCTGGTCTATGGTTGAAGGTTCTGAACAGGGCAGCGTTTTCTGGCATATTCTTCTGGTATTGGCGCGCTGGCGTCGGATTCTGCTTGTGTCGTTTTTGGTCACCTCTGGGTTTACTCTGACGGTTGCCCTGTTTTTGCCCAACCAATATACAGCCAGCGCGACCCTTTTTCCGCCGCAGCGGGATGCCGGCACAACAGGTTTGGCTTCCCTGCTGGGCGCGGGAGCCGCCGGCTTGATGGGCGGTTACAGCATGGCTCTGCCCACGTTCGCCACGCCGTCTGATCTTTATGGGGCGATTTTGAAAAGCCGGACTATCGCGGAAAGAACGGTGATCAAGCATAATCTCATGAAAAAGTACGGTGTTACCTCCATCGAAAAGGCGCTTGGCGTTTTCGCCGGACACTTGGGTGTGACGGTCGAGCCCAACGGCATGATAAGGGTTTCTTTCGAGGACCGCGATCCGACCGTAGCAGCAGCTATTCTCGAGACCGTGATCGATGAACTGAATAAGATATCCAGCGGGGTAAATGCCGCCCAGGCAGCCGCCACCAGAAAATTCGTCGAGGAAAGACTTGATCAGACAAAAATTGAACTTGCCCGCGCCGAGGAAGACTATCGCAGATTTCAGGAAAAGCATAAGGCGGTCGCCCTCGATGAACAAATGAAAGCGATAATCGGCAGCATAGCCGAATTGAAAGGACAATTGGTTCTTGCCGAAATCGAGGCGGGTGTTCTGAGACGGACGTTTTTGCCGTCGCACACGAGCGTCAAACAACAGGAAGCGAAAATACAAGAGATAAAAAACCAGATCCGTCTTCTCGAGGAAGGTCCCGCTGATTCCTCAAAAACAGCCATGTCGATACCTGTCTCCGAGGCGCCCAATCTCGGGCTTGAACTTGCCCGTCTTACGCGGGAGTTGAAAATCCAAACGACTGTTTTCGAACTTCTGACTCAACAGTATGAACAGGCAAAAATCCAGGAAAAGCGGGATACGCCGACGATTCAGATCCTCGATCATCCGCGTCCGCCCGAAAAAAAGAGCAGTCCTCGGAGGGTCATTATGGCCCTTATGGCAGGTTTTCTTAGTTTGGCTTTGACTTCGGTGATCGCTTTTATCAACGAATTTGTAGAAAGGCACAAAAGCGCCGGCAGCAATACTTACCACCAGCTTGAAAAATTGGCCGAGCTTGCCGGCCAGGACTTTCTGGCAATCAGGACGATTCTGAATCGTCGCCGGAAGAAGCGCAATGGCTGATATTATTGAGATCGGCCAGGTCGGGCTTGGTGATTGGGGCAGAAATCTATTGCGCAATTTCGCCGGGCTGGGACGGTGCCGGGTGAAAGCCGCCTGTGATTCGAATTCTGCGGTTATCGGAAAACTATCCGAAAGTTATCCGGGCATAAATTTTATTGAAAAGTATGAAGTTCTTCTCGACGATCCGGCCATAAAGGCGGTGGTGATAGCCACGCCGCCGGCGCTGCATTTTGAGATGGCCGAAAAGGCGCTTGAGGCCGGAAAAGACGTGTTCGTGGAAAAGCCGTTTGTGCTTGATCCGGCCGATGGCCTGAAGCTTGTCGATATGGCCGACAGGCTGGGCCGGATATTGATGGTCGGGCACATTATGCTGCATCACCCGGCAACCGCACTGTTGAAAAAATATATTGCCGGAGGGGAACTGGGAAGAATCTATTATCTTTATTCGCAAAGAATCAATCTCGGCAAGGTTCGCGATTGCGAGAATTGTCTATGGAGCTTCGCCCCGCACGATATATCGCTGATTCTTTATTTGCTTGATGACATGCCCTGCCGGGTAAACACCACCGGCGCTTCTTATTTGCAGGAACATATCGAGGATGTATCGTTCATGACTTTGCATTTTGCCGACGGCAAAATGGCGCATGTCCATGTGAGCTGGCTTGATCCTCACAAGGAACGCAAGATAACGATAGTCGGCTCGAAAAAAATGGCCGTGTTCGATGATACGGCGGCCAGCGAAAAAATATGGCTTTATGACAAAGGCGTGAATAGCCGCCTTGATTATTCGACGTACGGCGAATATCTCGGCCTGCGTATAGGTGACATTGTCCTGCCCAGAGTCCAAGGCGGCGAACCGCTGCGGGCCGAATGCCAGCATTTTCTTGATTGCATAATTAACAGAAAAACGCCGATTTCGGACGGCAGAGACGGGTTGCGCGTGCTTGCCGTATTGCAGGCGGCGCAGGAATCGCTTGAACATGGTGGAGTTCCCGTTGAAATTCCCCCACCATACTGAATAGGAGAGATATGTCCAGCATTATTGACAAATCAGCCAACATAGGGAAAGAAACGTATATAGGCGAATATTGCGTCATCGGCAAGAACGTATATATCGGAGCGGGCTGTGTAATAGGAAACGGGGTGATAATCCACGATGACAGCCGGATCGGTTCTGCTGTCAGAATCGATGATCACGCCGTTTTGGGCAAGTCGCCGATGAGAGCCGCCCAGAGCGCCACGACCAAAGAGCAGGAGTTGCCGCCGCTGATGATCGGGGATAATTGCATTATCGGAACATCCGTTGTGATCTACCGCGGATGCAGAATCGGTAACAAGGTTCTGGTGGCGGACTTGTCATCGGTCCGCGAAAACGTAACCGTGGGTAATTTTACTATCGTCGGTCGGGGTGTCACAATTGAAAATTTCTGCGAGATAGGCAACTATTGCAAGCTCGAAACGAACGTCTATGTGACCGCCTATTCGAAGATTGAGGATAGAGTATTCATGGCTCCCTGCGTGGCTACCTCCAATGACAATTTCGTAGGCCGAACCAAAGAAAGATTCAAACATTTCAAAGGGGTCACTGTAAGAAAAGGTGGTCGGATCGGCGTGGGTGCCGTCATTTTGCCCGGCAAAACGATCGGCGAGGATTGCCTTGTAGCCGCCGGCGCCCTGATAACCTCGGATACGCCCCCGCGCAAAATAATGGCCGGAGTGCCGGCTAAGGAGTTTAGAGACGTGCCGGTTGAACAGTTGCTTGAAAATCAGGGTTGGGAGTAAGCCATGAAAGTTCCGCTTCTGGATTTGAAGCCGCAGTATGATTCTATTAAAAACGAAATCGACAATGCCATCGCGGCGGTATTGAACCACTGCAAATTCATAATGGGGCCCGAGGTCGGTTTACTTGAGCAAAAGCTGGCTGCCTATTGCCGAACCAAATACGCGGTGGGCGTAGCATCGGGTACGGATGCTCTGCTTCTGTCTCTGCGTGCCCTCGGCGTCGGACCGGGCGATGAGGTGATCACCTCGGCATTCACTTTTTTCGCGACCGCCGGCGTAATTTCCCGTCTTGGAGCAAGGCCGGTTTTCGTGGATACCGACGAGCGGACGTTCAACATAAACGCCAACCAGATCGAGGAAAAAATCAACAAGCGCACCAAAGCGATTATGCCTGTTCATCTTTACGGGCAGATGGCTTGGATGGACAAGATAATGGAAATCGCCGGTCATTACAATTTGCCGGTGGTCGAGGATGCGGCACAGGCGATCGGCTCGAGATATTTCGACCGCCCGGCCGGCAGCATCGGCGTAACCGGCGGCTTTTCCTGTTTTCCGAGCAAGAATCTGGGCGCTTACGGAGATGCCGGATTCATAACGACCAGCGATGATGCGCTCGTCGAAATGCTGCGGAAGCTGCGGGTGCACGGATCTCAACCGAAATATTATCATCAAATGGTAGGCTATAACAGCCGGCTGGACACCATCCAGGCAGCCGTCTTGATAGTCAAACTGGAGCATTTGAATCGCTGGCATGAAAAGCGCCGCGAAAAAGCAAAAATATATGATTCGGAACTCGGCGGCGTCGAGGGAGTGAGAACGCCTTTCGTATACGATCACAACTATCATATATATCATCAATATACGTTGATCGTGGAAGATCGAAACAAGCTTGCGGCTTATCTGAAAGAGAAAGAAATCGGTTTCGACACGTATTATCCCCTGCCGCTTCATCTTCAGGAATGTTATAAAGATCTCGGTTATAAGGTCGGCGATTTGCCTGTCTGTGAACGGCTGGCGCAGAAAGTGATTTCTCTGCCGATTTATCCGGAACTGCCTGAATCGCACCAGGCGTATGTTATCGAATCGATCAAAGGATTTTATCGGAGGTGAGCAGCAAACTTGCCGTTGTCGTCGGCGCCCGACCGCAATTCATAAAGCTTTCACCGCTTTTCGAGATTCTCCGGGGCAAGGTCGATTTAATTATCGTCCATACGGGACAGCATTACGATTTCGAAATGTCGGAGCTGTTTTTCGACCAATTGCATCTGCCGTCGCCCGATTATTTTCTTGGGATCGGTTCGGCGAACAATACGATCCAGACCGCCCGGATGTTGATTGAACTTGACAGAGTCTTCGCCAAAGAGAATCCGGCGGCAGTCATCGTGATAGGCGATACCAACAGCACCCTTGCCGGCGCCCTTGCGGCCGCTCAAAGAAACCTTCCGCTTGTTCATATCGAAGCCGGTTTGAGATCGAAAGACAAACGGATTCCCGAGCAAATCAATCGAGTGGTGACCGATAGGCTTTCCGACCTGCTTTGCTGCCCGACTAGGGCCTCGGTTCGAAATCTCGAGATCGAGGGAATCGTCGATGGAGCATATCTGACCGGGGATATTCTATATGATCTTGTGGAAAAGGTTAGGCCGTCGGCTGAATCGGCCGCCGACATCGCCCGGAAATACGGGTTGCAACCCGAGAAATTTTTCTACTTGACCGCCCATCGGGCCGGCAATGTGGATAACGTTGAATTTCTGACGATGTTGGTGAATGGTCTTCACCGTCTGCCGGCGGAGGTAATATTTCCGATTCATCCGCGGACATTGAAGAATTTTGTCGATAGCGGCTTGTATGAGAAATTAACGGCGATTCCCAACGTCAAAATCAGTCGACCGATTGGTGTCGTGGAAAGCCTTGGCCTTGTCCAGGTCGCGCTTGGGGTCATCACCGATTCGGGCGGTTTGCAACGCGAGGCGGCCTATTTCGGCAAGATAACATGGCTGTTGCGCGATGAGACCGAGTGGATCGAGCTTGCCAAATGCGGCTCAGTTGTTTGCGGCGGCGCTGAACTGCCGCCGGAAGACTTCGATTGGCGGCGCCGTTTTTCGCCGGGCGCCGATTATTTTCGTCGGGCGGCATCGTCCATTGCTGAACTTATATTGCAGAAGATGGTTTGAATATCATAACCGGCTATGAATCTCAAGTTCACCAAACAAAATCCCGTTCAGGCATCCGTGCTGATTTTCTTTTTCACTATAATTTCCCAGATTTTCGGCATGATTCGGGAATCGGTCATAGCCAGCAAGCTGGGGACAAGCGTCGAATACGACACGATCCTCATAGCCATGGCGCTGCCGGCGATGGTGGGCGCGATATTTTTGATGTCGATGCCTTCCGCCGGAATCCCCTATCTACAGGCGGGAAAGGCAAATGGGTCCAGCCTCGGTATTTTCCGCTTTTCATTTTTAACCACCAACCTATTGATCTCTATGCTTGCCGCAGCTGCGGTTTACCTGCTTATACCCTTGGCGGTCGAACTGATCGCCCGAGGTCTGGATGCCGGGCAGAAGCAGATGGTTATATTTTTCGGACACCTGTTCTGCGTGCTGATTCCGATTCGGGCCTTACAGGCCATTTTTGTCAGCCATTTGCAGGCGAATTTCCATTTTATCGCTCCGGCCTATTCATCCATCGGCTTCAATTTGGTGATAATTGTCATGTTGATTGCGCTTTTTCCGGTTCTGGGTGCGGCGGCCTATGTACCGGCGACAATATTTGGGACATTTGCTGAGATGCTGTTGGTGATGTTTCCCGCCTATTACCTCTGTCGCAACAGGGCGGTCGAGTCGAAGATAAGTGATAATTCCGGAGCATCGTTCCCAATCCTGCTCGGGGGAAGTATTCTGATCGAGAGCATCTGGATGGCCGTCGATCCGTTTGACAGGTATGTTGGCGGTCTTTATCTCGAAGCCGGCTTCGTGTCGGCGATTTACTATGCGGGCATGGTCAGTCAGATGCCGTTTCGGATGTTGGTTTTGTCACTCGGTGTGGCCATTTTCCCCGCTTTGGCGGAAGCTGCCAGAAATGGTGATCGGATCAAACAAGCCCTGCTATATCATCGGGCCATAGGCATAAGCGCGGCGCTGTTGATTCCGGTTACAGTGTTCTGTCTTGTTTTCAGCAGGCAGATTATCGAATTGATTTTCCAGCGAGGCAGATTCGACAGCTTTTCCACCGACATAACCGTAAAAGCGCTGAGATTCTATTTTGCCGGCCTGTTTTTCGCTTCGGCCTACTTCATTCAATCAAGAGTTTTTTACGCCATGAAAAAGATGCGCGAGTTGCTGGGATTTCGAGCCATTTCGTTCGCCGTGAAAGTAGCGTTCGCATTCCTTTTCATTGATCTCGATTGGGCTTTAGCGCTGGCCGGCGGAACCGTGGCCATGTTTGCCTTCTCCTTTGTCATAATGGAAGCCGCTCTTATTTACCGGCATGGTTTGAAATATTCACCGGAAGATCTCGGCTATGTCTTAAGGTGCATAATGGCCGGTTCTGTGTTATCGGTGATTATTTTATTGCTGGCAAAGGCGGGCGAGATTATCCTTCCTGAATCTAAACTGATCTTGTTGGTAGGTGTGATGGTCCTCGGAACACTTGCGGCCGTGCTGACCGATTCGCTGTTCAAAATCAGCGGAATCGATTTCGGGCGGCTGGTGATGTCGGCAAAACGCAAATGAGAGATTCAAACTCGTGAGCGGTTCGCCGGAACGATAACCAAAGCCCCTGCTGATTAATGAAATGAGAAAGTTGCTCTATATAGGTTTCGCTCAGTCGAGTCATACGATCAAATGGGTGCGTTATTTTCGTGACATGGGCGACCGGGTGACCCTGATTTCTTTCTACCCAGGCGAGCCGATCGAGGGGATCGACTTGAAATACATACCTTGCAGAAGACGATATTCACCGCTGTTGAAAATCGGCGAAGTTAGGCGGCTGATTAATCAAATTAAGCCGGATATCCTGCATGCGCATTATGTGTCGAGCTGCGGTCTGGTGGCTGCTCTGAGCGGATTTCACCCGTTGGTCATATCGGCATGGGGTGACGATATACTCGAGTTTCCCCGCAAAACGCCGCTGCACCGAATGGCCGTTGTCAAGGCTCTGAAATCGGCCGACAGAATCACCGCCACCAGCCAGACACTTGCCCGGCGGATAGACCTTTTGCTTAAAGGAGCCTGTCAAATCACGATTATACCTTTCGGGGTGGATATCGATAAGTTCAAATTTGTTCAGCGGACGCCCCGTGGAATCATAACGATCGGAACGGTCAGGAATTTGACTCCCAAATACGGAATCGACGTGCTTATACGCGCTTTTGCGGGACTTTGCCGGAGTCGAAATGACCTGCGCCTGCTGATCGTGGGTGACGGACCATCAAGGAAGAATCTCGAAGAACTGGCGGCGAATCTCGGCCTTTCGGAAAAAATCGAATTCGCCGGCAGAATTCCCAACGATAGAGTGTTTGAATATATGAAGAAAATGGATATCTTCGCCATGCCGTCGGTCGGCGAGGGCGAAACTTTCGGGGTGGCTGCCGTCGAAGCCATGGCCACGGGAATGCCGGTGGTTGCCTCCAATATCGGCGGCCTGCCGGAGGTTGTTGAAGATGGCGTAACTGGCCTATTGACGATCCCCGGAAACAGCGAATCCTTGCGCGAGGCGCTCGAATTTTACATAATGAATCAAGCCAGAAGATACGAAGACGGAATAAAGGCCCGGCGTACGGTGGAGAAAAAATACGATTGGCGGGAGAACGCCCTGCGTATGCACGAATTGTATCGCGGATTGTTGGGATCAGCATGGCCGGCCTACTGATATCCGGTTGAATCATAATCGATGAAGATTTTGGTGATCTCGCAGTATTTCCCCCCCGAACCGGGTGCGCCGTCGAATCGGATAAAGGCGTTCGTCGAAGCGATGGTGGAACGAGGGCATGAGGTAACTGTAATCTGCCAGTTCCCCAATTACCCGTCAGGTATTCTTGACAAAAACGACAGGTGGCGTCTTTTCAGGCGCGAAAAGAATTCTGGCTATTCGATTCTTAGATGCTTTGTGCTTACTTTCAGAAGAAAAAACAATGTCAAACGGATGCTGTATTATCTCAGTTTCGCCTGCACTTCTTTCTTGGCGGCGATATGCCTGCGGCGCAGGGAGGTGGTGTTCGCTTCTTCGCCGCCGATATTTTTCGTGTTCGGGGCCATGCTTGCGGCGAGGCTGAAACGATCCCGTTTCGTGGCCGATATAAGAGATCTCTGGCCCGATTCGGCTAGAGAAGTGGAAGCCGTAGCCTCGCCGAGACTTCTGAAATGGGGCGGCTGCCTCGAAACCTCGATTTACTATCGCGCCGATCGGCTTTTCACTATCTCCGCGGGATTGAAGGACGTTATCGAAAAACGGGGCGGACAGGGAAAAACGGATATCGTATACAATGGATCAGTAGAGGATTTCATCGTTTGGAATAAAGACAGACCTGCACTGCGGGAAAAATTCGGGTGGAAAAATAAAATCGTGATAACTTATGCCGGTGTAGTCGGTCTTGGCCAGGATATTGTGTCATTGATTCCTGAGTTGCGAAAACTGAGAAGCGGCGACCTGCTGTTCAATTTTATCGGAGACGGCCCGCAAAAATCGACGCTTGAAACGGAGGTTGGCCGTGCGGGTTTGACCAATGTGGAGTTTCACCAGCATATGCCTATGGAGCAGGCGATCGATTATATTTGTTGTTCCGACGTGATGCTGGTGATTCTGAGAGAATGCGACTTGTTCCGAAGCGCGATACCATCCAAATTCTTCGATGGCATGGCTGCCGGTCTGCCGGTGGTGACCAATGTCGACGGTGAATTGAGGACGCTGTTGGAGGCCAATAATACGGGTTTGTATTTTACTCTGAAACAGAATGGCGCCTTTGCCGATGCTATAATAAAATTGGCATCCGAAGGCGAACTTAGAAAAACCATGGGCGAAAACGGACGCAGGTTGGTAAAGACGAATTTCTTGAGGAAACATCAGGCTCGAAAGGCGGTCGAAACTATAGAGGCGATAGTCGGGCAATCAGCACCCCCTCGAACGTCCGATGGGTATCGTCGATGAGCAATGACAGGAAAAAATCGGTGGGAGCGGTCTTCATGGATCGCGACGGAGTGATAATCAAGGAAAAACATTTCCAGCACGATTGTACTCAAATTGAATATATTCCGGGTGCGGTAGAAGCGCTGTCACTTCTTCCCGGCGGGTTGCTGAAAATAATCGTTTCCAATCAATCCGGGATCGGCCGCGGCTATTTCAGCGCTCAGCAAGCGGCGGAATTCGATCGATACCTGCTCGACGATCTTGCGGGAAAAGGAATCAAAATCGATGATTCGCTTTATTGCCCACACGCCCCTGAAGATAATTGTGATTGCCGCAAGCCCAATACTCGATTATTTTTGCTGGCGCGGGAAAAGCATTCTATCGATTTCGATAGATCATGGATGATCGGCGACAAGTCATCGGACATTCAGGCCGGTAAAAATATCGGCGCCAAAACAATCCTCGTGCTGACCGGATACGCCGGCAAGGAACCGGGAGCTCTCGATATCGCACCTGACTATATAGCCGGGGATTTGAAAGAAGCTGTGGAGATATTATTGAAATGACACCCAAGAAGAAAAAAACGGCCCTGATCACCGGCGGGGCGGGTTTTATTGGTTCGTTTCTGGCCGAGGAATTGATCGGACAGGGTTATCGAGTTCTGGTAATCGACAATTTGTCCACCGGCAGTCTTGACAATGTCAGGCATCTGCGGGGAAATCCCGATTTTCAATTGGTCGTCGGCAGTATCATGGATGAGAATATCATGGATAATCTCGTCAGCGAAGCCGATATGATATTTCATCTGGCGGCCGCCGTGGGCGTGAGATTAATAATCGAAAAACCGGTCGATACGATCGAAACCAATATCCTCGGGACCCATATAGTCCTGAAAATCGCCAATAAGTACGATCGGCCGGTCATCGTGACGTCGACCTCCGAAGTGTACGGCAAAAACGAAAAGGTACCGTTCAAAGAAACCGACGATTCCGTCTATGGTCCCACTGTAAAAAGCCGCTGGAGCTATGCCTGTTCCAAAGCGGCCGATGAATTTCTGTCGCTGGCGTATTATCATGAGAAAAAGTTACGGGTCGTGATCGTCAGGTTGTTCAACACGATCGGCCCCAGGCAAACCGGGCAATACGGAATGGTCGTTCCGACCTTTATAAAGCAAGCCTTGCTGGGGCACGATATAACGGTTTACGGCGATGGCCGGCAAACCCGCAGCTTTTGCGACGTGAGGGATATCACGCCGGCGTTGATTGCGCTGATAAACAATCAAAAGGCTTATGGCGAGGTTTTCAATCTCGGCAACGATCATGAGATTTCCATCGGTAGGCTGGCGGAAATGATAAAAAGACTCACCGGCAGCAACGCTCGAATCGTCAGTATTCCTTATGACAAGGCTTTCGAGAAGGGATTCGAAGACATGAGGAAACGCGTTCCCGACACGACCAAGGCCCGGAACCTTATCGGTTTCCAGCCGCGGATAAAGCTTGAACAAACGCTTCGCGACATTATAACTTATTATCGGAAATAGATGAATATCACCGCAATCCTGATCTTAGCCTGCTTTTTGTCTTGGATACTTCATCCGTTGGCAATTAGGGTTTCGCAGGCCTTTAACATCGTCGATAATCCTTATCGGGACAAAATTCATAAGAACCCGACGCCTGTTCTCGGCGGTCCGGCTATAGGTCTTGCCATATTGCTTTCTGTTTTGGCGGCGAACACGTTTGGATTATTCGCCTGGTCCCGAACGGTGACAGGAATTTTGGTCGGCGGCACCCTGATAATGTTGGTCGGATTGATAGACGACCGATTGGGGATGACAGCCACGCTGAAAATGGCCGGGCAATTTTTGGCGGCAGGGTTATTTGTGGTATTTGCCGATGTGCATATAGGCATATTCAATGTCCTGATCGAATTCGGATTCTCGATATTTTTCATCATGGCGATGATGAATTCGTTCAACATTCTGGATAACATGGATGCCGTAACCGGCAGCATGAGTTTTGCCGCCGGGACCGCATTTCTGGCGGTGGCGATATTATCGGGCGATACGATGCTGTCCGTCATCGCCGCAGCGCTGGTTGGGGCCGTGATAGGTTTTATGCGCTATAATATGCCCCGGGCCAAAATCTTCATGGGAGATTCTGGGGCCATGCTGCTCGGATATTTATTCGGGGCGATGACCGTGATATATCTGGCGGAGAATCGCTCGTTTTATTTTCTGGCCACCCCATTTTTGATTCTCAGCTATCCGATTTTCGATATCTCTCTAGTCAGCTTGTCCAGACTTCGCGAAACCCGCTCTCTGGCGGTGGCGGCGCCCGACAGCTCACCCTATAGGCTGGTCCGCTGGACATTTTCAGCGAAAACCGCATTCATCGTCATCCTCGTTCTGAACCTGATTCTGGGCGCCATGGGAACCGCCGCTTTCATTTTGAGCGACAGCCAGATTTCGGTACTGTTGATATTGATTTCGGGTCTGGCGCTTTCGGCTCTCGGGGTGCATTTATATCGGAATTTCCTTTATTTTATTGAACGCACAGCGGCTTTCATTCTCGATCTCTTTTCGATCAATCTATCATTCTATTTGATCTACAGCCTGAAATACAGGTGGGGAGTCCTATCTTATGACGTTTATGTGGCCTACTCGGAGATGATCGCGCCGGCGCTGTGGATCAGCGTTTTCTGGGTGATTTTCTTTTCGGTGATGGGGATATACGAGATCAGGGCGGATCGAAGGTTCAGGCAATATATAGCGGCTATCGTCAAAATAGTCGGGGCGGGAATCGTTTGTTTCCTCGTCCTGAATCTATTCTACGAGGGAAGCATCGTCGTTTCGCCGTTGCCGATATTTCTATACGCAGGTTTGCTGATATTATTGAACATTATTCTGAAATACGGTCTATTTCTGGTTGTGAGGGCGATTCATCGGAAGCCGGAATCGCAGCCGCGGGTGGCGCTGTTTGTTCACGAGTCGATGATTGTGCCCGACGGATTGATAGCGACGCTCAGGCGCGATTTCAGGCTCGATGGCTATGTGTGCCGTAAACGGCTCGATGGCGATTTGGCCGGGCTTGAATATTTGGGCGAACCGGTTTGCCTGAATGAAATATTGCGCTCCCGGCGTATCGAGAAGGTGGTGATTGCCTGGCCGGAAACGGATTACAGCGATTTTTCCCAATACCTTCGAGCGTCCTATTTTCTGGAAAACCAGTTTATAGTCGCCGGTGCCCCACCGCCGCTTTTCAAAGGTCTGAAAGTAGAGCGGCTCTATCGTGGCGGTTACTACCGGATATCGATGGAATTCATGCGAACCTGGGAATGGATCGTGAAGCGGGGGATGGATATCTGCCTTTCGGCTGCCCTATTGATTTTGAGCAGTCCCGTTTTTCTCGCCAAGTTCGTCGGTTCGAAGTTAGGGGGATATCCATTTCTTGTGCGAGTGCCGTTTTTCGGCCGCGACGGGCGGGAGAAAACATTTGCCGATTTCGGCGGGCGGCGGGAAAACGATGATGACGATTTTGTTTTACGCCCCGGCTTGCCGGCGTTGATAGCCGTCTTCAACGGCGATCTCAGTTTCGTCGGCACTCTGCCGCTTACACCGGCGCAATACCAAAAAGATTCAGTCGTGATTCCCGGATTCTGGCGACGGAAATTGATAAAACCGGGATTGACCGGCCCGGCCCACCATGCGGGGAGAGAAAAATATTTCGACAAGGAATTGGATTATATGAGCCATATGTCAATATTGCTTGATATCTGGTGGATCCTTACGGGATTGCTTTCGCTGATCAATTTGATACAGGGGAAAAAGAAAGATGCTCGATTTGAAGTTCATCCGGGATAACCCGGAAATCGTCAGGCAGGCGGCGCGAAACAAAAACGAAAATGTCGATATCGACCTTATCATAAAGCTGGATGAGCAGCGACGCTCTCTTATCGGCAAAAAGGAGGCTCTGGAGGCCAGCAGGAACAAGGCCAATCTGGATATCGCGGCTGCCAAAAAACAGAATCGAGACATCGCCGAACCAGTCGCCCGAATGCGGCAGGTCGCCGAAGAGATACGGATATTGACCGAACAACTCAAAGCCAAGGAGGAAGAACTCGATGCCATCCTGCTGAAGGTGCCCAACATCCCGCATGCCGACGTTCCCGTCGGTTCCGATGAGAAATCGAACCGGATAGTCCGTCACTGGGGGAATGCGCGCGAGTTTTCGTTCAAACCGCGACCGCACTGGGAAGTCGGCGAGATCATCGGCGCTCTGGATATCCCCAGAGGGGTGAAGCTGTCTGGATCTGGTTTCTACGCTCTTACCGGCCAGGGAGCGTCGCTGGAGAGGGCCTTGATCAATTTCATGATTGATCTGCATGTCGGCAAACAGGGGTATCGGGAAGTGATGATACCGTACATGGTCGGATCAAAAGCCATGACGGGGACGGGGCAATTGCCCAAGTTAGCGGAAGACATGTATCGAGTGGCAGACTCGGACTTCTATCTAATACCCACCGCTGAGGTCCCTATAACGAATATGCACGGCGATGAGATTTTGGCCGCTGAACGCCTGCCTCTTTATTATTGCGCCTTTTCACCCTGTTTCAGACGCGAAGCCGGCTCATATGGTAAAGAAGTGCGCGGCATAACCCGCGTTCATCAATTTCACAAAGTGGAGATGGTCAAAATCGTCGAGCCGGAAACATCATATAATGAACTCGAACGTTTGGTCATCGATGCCGAAGAAGTGCTGCAACAACTGAACTTGCCTTATCGGGTCAATCTGTTGTGCACGGGCGATCTTTCTTTCGCCGCCGCCAAATGCTACGATCTTGAGGTGCTGGCGCAGGGGATGGAAACCTGGCTTGAAGTCTCCTCGTGCTCGAATTTCGAAGCGTTTCAGGCGCGAAGAATGAACCTTCGCTACCGCCCCCAAAAAGGGGCAAAACCGGTGTTCGTTCACACCCTGAACGGATCCGGTTTGGCCCTGCCAAGAACGCTGATTGCGATTCTGGAGAATTATCAGAACGATGACGGCTCGGTAACTGTCCCCGAAGCTTTGAGGCCGTATATGAATAACAGGGATCGGCTCGAGCCGATTTAGGCCGACGAGGCGAAACATTATCCGCAAAGTCAAAAATATCTTCAATTCCAGTTCGGTGTTCACCAACGCGCTGGCGTTCAGCATGGTGATAGTTATCGTGATTTTCGTTTATTATAATCAGGTGATAGTCGCCGGCCTGAAACAGGATGCCGCCCGGGTAAGCAGGGCCTATGCCCGGCTCTGGCAGTATGCCGCCAGCGAGGCGACATCGGGTAACGAGATAAATTTCATTTTCGAAGAAATCATCAGGAAAGCGACATTCCCCATAATCGTCACTTCCCCGGCGGGCGAGCCGATGTTTTGGACGGTCGAGATTCCCGAAAACATTGGACCTGAGGAGACCAATCGGCGGCTGATGAAAGCGCTCGAAAAAATGGACGCCGACAACGATCCCGTGCCCATCTACTTCGGCCCCGAAAAAACGGTCATTCACTATTTGCATTTCGGGGATTCGCGGTTGATCAAACAGCTTCAGTTTATACCATTTATCGAATTTTCGGTCATCGCCGTTTTCATTCTGGTGGGATATATCGGGCTTAGAAATATCAAACGCTCCGAACAACGCTCGATTTGGATCGGAATGGCCAAGGAGACAGCCCATCAGTTGGGTACCCCGCTGTCGTCGATAATGGGCTGGTCTGAATTGTTGAAAAGAAAGTTCAAGCGGTCGGATTTTTCGCTGCCCGACGAATCGACGGCGCTTGGATTCGATGAGATAATCAGCCGCATCGAATCCGACATCAAACGACTCGACCGAGTCGCCACCAGATTCGGCCAGATAGGTTCGACGCCGGAACTTGAAGCCAGCAATATACTTGAGCCGATCAAGGAAGTGGTGGCGTATTTCCGGATGCGGCTTCCCGGAGCCGGCAAGGGAGTGGAAATTATCGAACAATATTCGCAGGTTCCGGATATAAATATAAACAGGGAATTAATCGCTTGGGTTATCGAAAATCTCATAAAAAATTCTCTCGAGGCCGTTGATCCGCGAACCGGAAAGATAGTGATAAAAGTGGAATGCAGAAACAAGAAGATTTCCGTAAGCGTTTCCGATAACGGAAAAGGGATAGCCCCGTCGATTCAAAAGCAAGTCTTCAGCCCCGGCTTTTCCACCAAAAAAAGAGGCTGGGGACTTGGTTTGACGCTGGCGCGAAGGATTGTTGAGGAATATCACAAGGGCCGAATATGGCTTTCTGAAAGCACCCCGAACGTGAAAACGACTTTTATGATGGAGTTGCCGCTTTGAGCGAAAGAAATATCTTGTGGGTCGATGACGAAATCGATCAACTGAAAGCCTATATAATTTTTCTCGAGGAGCATGGGTTCAAAGTCCATGCCGCCGCCAACGGCGATGATGCAATAGAGATGGTCAAGGACCGCGCTTATGATCTTATTCTGCTCGACGAGATGATGCCCGGGCGCGACGGCCTTTCCACGCTGGAGGAGATAAAGGATGTCCGGCCGAACGTGCCGATAATCATGGTGACCAAGTCCGAAGAAGAAAAGCTGATGGAGCAGGCTATCGGCCGCAAGATCGACAATTACCTTGTCAAACCGATTAATCCGGGTCAGATTCTTTCGGCGGTGAAACGAATACTCGACAAAAGGCGGATACAGGAAGAGCATCTGACCAAACAATTCGTCGGCGAATTCAACAGGATAAATACCCTGATCAACTCTCCGCTCGACTGGAACGACTGGATCGACATCCATATCAAACTTTCGGAGATGGATCTTGAGGTCGAGAATTTCAAGGATATGGGGTTGCGGCAATCCCACCAGGATCAAAAACGGCAGTGCAACGCATTGTTCGCTCCTTTCTACGAAAAAAATTATCTCAACTGGATAAATGACGGAAAACCGCATCTATCGGTTGACGTCGTGAGAGAATATCTTGCCCCTCATCTGAGGCAAAAGCGACCGGCTGTGTTTATCGTAATTGACTGCATGCGGCTCGATCAGTGGTTGATGATCGAACCGCTCATAGCGGAGTATTTTGATGTCAAACGCGACTATTACTATTCGATAATTCCCACGGCAACCCCTTTTTCGAGAAACGCCATATTCTCCGGAGAATTTCCCGACAAAGTCGCCGAAATATTTCCGGAACTCTGGGCACGGGCGGCCAGCGAATACAGCCGGAATCGCAACGAGCGACAACTGCTTGACCGACAGATCAAAAAACTCGGAATTTCACTTTCGGGCGAAGCCAAATATATCAAGGTGCTCGATTTTGAAGAAGGTCAGAATATCGCCAGAAAAATCTCCGGCTACTCGTCGACGCCGCTGTTATCGCTGGTTTACAATTTCGTGGATATCCTGTCTCACGGACGAAGCGAATCGGAAATCCTGCAGGAAATCGCCCCGGACGAGGCTGCTTTCCGATCCTTGATGAAATCCTGGTTCGAGCATTCGCATCTGTTCGAATTGCTGAGAAAACTCGCCAAAACTGAAGCGGTAGTGGTCATAACCACCGATCATGGCTCGGTTCTGTGCACCCGCGGTTCAATCATTCACGGGAAAAGAGAGACTTCGACAAACCTTCGCTATAAATTCGGCGATAATCTCAACTGCGATCAACGACAATCGTTCTTGATAAAAAAACCGAAAGAATATCGTCTCCCGACATGGAGCCTGGCCACTACTTACGTGATCGCCCGGGAAGATTACTATTTCGTTTATCCGAATAACATGGCGGAATACCGGCGCCAATACAAAAACAGCTTTCAACACGGCGGAATCACCCTTGACGAAGTGATCCTGCCGGTTGTCACTCTCAACGGAAAATAATTTCCTGTCGGCTTGAGTTGCACCTTAAGCATGATCACCTGGCTGGCAAATTCCGAACAGGAAACCGAGCAATTCGGTGAGGCGTTCGCCAAAGATTTGAAAGGCGGCGATTTTCTGGCGCTGATCGGGCCGCTCGGGTCGGGAAAGACCGCCTTCACCCGGGGGATTTGTAGGGGTTTGAAATCTCGGATCGAGGCTCATAGCCCCTCGTTTACACTGGTGAATTTTTATCCGGGAAATCTTGAAGTGGTTCATATGGACCTGTATCGCTTCAATGGTAACCTCGAAGAGCTCGGCTGGGACGAACTACCCGATTCAAAGCGCGTCATCATAGTCGAGTGGGCGGAAAAAGCGACCGGAAATCTGCCAGGCGTCCGCTACGACATATTTTTCGAGATAACCGGTGCCGATACCAGAACAATCAGGATAAGTAAAATCGATGGTGCTGGGAATTGATACATCGGGGACAAGTCTCGGCTTGGCCTTGGCGGTTGAGGGGAGGCTGATCGCCGAATGCTTAAGTCATCCCGGTCTTAAACACGGCGAAATCCTCCAAAATGAAGTGGGCCGGTTTTTATCCGACAACGATCTATCGTTGTCGAGTCTGACCGGTATCGCTGTAACGATCGGCCCGGGATCGTTCACCGGAATCAGGATAGGTCTGGCGGCCGCCAAAGGCTACGCCTACGGTCTTAACATCCCTTTGGCGGGGATATCGACATTGGCGGCCATGGCGCGAATCCTCGCTTTAATACAAACCAGAGTCGTCACGGTTATGGATGCCAAGCGGAATGAAATTTATTGGGCGGTCTTCGATTGCCATGCCGGGCGGTCGGAGAGACTCAGCCCGGATAATATAGGGACTCTGGAAAGTCTTGAAGAGCTGCTCGAAACGAAACCGGTTTTCTGCGGGCCGTCTCATCTTAAACCGCAGTTTGAACAGCGATTCAGCGACCCCCTTTATATCATAAATGATAACTTCAACCTTGCCGTGCAAGCGGCCGTTTGCGGCGAGGATGATATAAAAAACAACCGACATCTGGATCTTGGAACCTGCTCGCCTTTGTATTTAAGGCATTGATGGAGATCCACGCCTGATGGAGCCGCAATTCAAGCGAATGAGCGCCGACGATCTGGATCAGGTGACGGCTATCGAGAATGCTCTTTTTCAGGATCCTTGGCCACGCCGGGCGTTTGCTTTTGATCTTAACGCAGCCTATGCTTACCCCGTCGTCATGCGGCTGAACGGACAAGTGATCGGTTATGCCAGCCTTTATTTTGCTGCCGATGAGTTGCAGATCGGCAATCTGGCGGTCGATTCGAAACATCAGCAAAGCGGATACGGCAGCCTGTTGATGCGGCATATCATTGGGCTTGCGCTTTCGCACGGATTTCGCCAAATTTACCTTGAGGTCAGGGATTCCAACGAGGCGGCGCGCCGGCTGTATTTGAAATTCGGCTTTCGGGTCGTAGGCAGAAGGCGGCTATATTACCACAATCCGACGGAGGATGCCGTCGTTATGGTAAAGGAAATTGACTGATGGAATGGTTTCGAAAAAAATCGCGCGATCTGACGGGGGGCGAAAGAAAAGACATACCTGACGGGGTTTGGACGAAATGTAAAGGATGCGGTGAGATCATCACCGTCATCTCGCTCAAGAAGAACGTCTGGACCTGCCCGAAATGCGAGTACCATTCCAGAATATCGGCCAAGGATTATATCGAGCTTTTGCTTGACGACGGCTATCTGGAGGAGTTCGACGCCAATCTTTATTCCGCCGATCCGCTGCATTTTCGCGATACCAAGCGCTATGTCGATAGGATTGCCGAAGCCCGCAGGAAAACCGGCATAAACGACGCCATAATCTGCGGGATCGGCCGGATTGAAGGGCGCCATATTTCTTTTGGGGTGATGGAATTCGGTTTCATCGGCGGCTCAATGGGGTCGGTGGTGGGTGAAAAAGTGGCCCGGGCGATCGAAAGATCCTTACAGCGTTCAATACCGCTCGTCTTGATATCGTGTTCGGGCGGCGCCCGCATGATGGAAAGCATTTACTCGCTGATGCAATTGGCAAAAACTTCGGCGCTTTTGGCCAAACTGCACCAGAAGCGAATACCTTTCATCTCGATTCTTACCAACCCGACCACGGCGGGAGTGATGGCCTCCTACGCCTCTCTGGGTGATGTCATAATCGCCGAACCTCAAGCTTTGCTCGGATTCGCCGGTCCGCGCGTGATAGCCCAGACAATCGGCGGGGAATTGCCCCCCGGTTTTCAATCTTCAGAATTCTTTCTCGAGCATGGTTTTCTGGATGCGATCGTTCATCGCAGCAAAATGAGGAAAACGGTGGCTTTGCTGCTCGATTACATGCAACCTAGGGTGGTCGGCGATGGAATATAGGGAGGTATTGCAATATCTGTTGAAATTGGAGCTTTTCGGAATGAAGCTCGGCCTCGAAAACATTTCGAGGTTGTTATCGGCATTGGGGGACCCGCACCGGGCGATTCGCACTATCCATGTTGCCGGAACGAACGGCAAAGGCAGCACCTCGGCGATTCTCGAAAGCATTCTGTCCAACTCCGGATATAGAGTCGGGCTTTATACCTCACCCCACCTTGTCGATTTCCGCGAGCGTATCCGGATCAACGGGCGACTGATCGATCAAAAATACATCACCGAGTTTTTCAATTCCAATCAGGCCAGATTCGAAACCATTAATCCGACTTTTTTCGAAGCCGTGACCGCCCTTGCATTCAATTATTTCAAGGATGAAAAGGTCGATCTGGCGATAATCGAAACCGGCCTCGGCGGAAGACTCGACGCCACCAACGTCGTCAATCCATTGGTATCGGTAATCACCAATATTGATCTCGAGCATTCGAAAATCCTCGGCAGCCAAATCAGCCAGATCGCTTTTGAGAAAGCCGGCATAATAAAAAACGGTGTCCCTGTCGTAACGGCCGTCAAGCATCACGATGCGCGGCGGGTCTTGCGCCAGGTGTGTCAAGCGCGGAAAGCAAAGCTCGTTTCCATTTTCGATGAAACCCAGTGGGTCATTAAGGAAATTACCTCGACCAAGACCGAAGTTGACATCTTTACGAATTCGCAGAAGTATTACAACCTTCGTCTGGCCCTGCCCGGTCGGCATCAACTTGAAAATGCGGTGTGCGGACTGATTGCGGCCGAATTCGCCGAAAAAGACGGCATAAAACTGACCCAGAACGGTGTCAGTGCCGGTTTCCGCAATGTCAAATGGCCGGGAAGGCTGACTCAAGTTGGCAAGGAACCTATTGTGATTCTCGATGTCGCCCACAATCCGGCCGCAATCCGAACTCTGTGGGAATATTTCAATGAATTCTACAAGGACAAGCATATAATCGCGGTGTTCGGCATTCTCTCCGATAAGGATTCTGCCGCAATGCTGCGCGATCTTGACAGATTCGCCGATGTGATTATCCTCACCAAACCGATCACCGACAGAGCCGCCGATCCGAATGCGCTTGCCCGCGAGGCCGCCAGAATAACGACCAATTTTCAGGTGATTCCTCATGTCAAGGATGCTTATAAGGCGGCGCTTGAACACGCAGATAAGGACGACATAATTTTGGTGACAGGGTCGCATTATACGGTCGGCGAGGTGATGACCGTGCTTGAAAACCGGGAATGAGCTATTCACCGGCGCCCTGATACAAATGACCCTCGCGGTTCCGCCTATTATCGTCGGTGGAAGGTAGTGTATGGATTTTCGACTTGTATCAAGCTATAAGCCGTCGGGAGATCAGCCCGAGGCGATCGAGCGGCTTCTTGGCAATTTTGCGGCCGGTAAGCGTTGCCAGACTCTTCTGGGTGTCACCGGATCCGGCAAGACGTTTACGATAGCCAACGTCATCGAAAAATTAAAGCTGCCGACTTTGATAATTTCCCATAACAAAACGCTCGCCGCCCAGCTTTTCGGTGAACTCAAGGCTTTCTTTCCCAACAACGCCGTCGAGTTTTTTATCAGTTACTACGATTATTACCAGCCCGAAGCTTACATACCGCAAAGCGATACTTATATCGAAAAAGACACCTCAATGAACGAGGAGATAGACAGACTCAGACTGAAAGCCACGTCTTCCCTCATGGAACGTGAAGACGTTGTTATAGTCGCTTCGGTATCCTGCATCTATGGCCTCGGATCGCCCGAGGAATACCGGGAGATGATGGTGCTGGCCGAGACCGGCCGGGAATACGATCGCCAACGATTCTTACGCGATTTGATCAAGATTCAATACGTTCGGAACGATGTCGAGTTCGGCCGGGGAAGTTTCAGGGTTCGCGGCGACGTAATCGATATCCATCCCGCCTATGATGATTTTGCGGTCCGGGTCGAATTTTTCGGCGATATTATATCGAAGATCGCAACAATAAATCTGGTGGATGGAAAAACGATTGAGGTCAAGGAAAAACAGGCGATTTATCCGGCGCGGCATTTCGTCACCGGCAGGCCGTCGGTGGTCAGGGCTATCAAGGCGATTGAAGCCGAACTTGAGGAACGTTTGAAATTTTTCCGGGCCTCCGGGAAATTGCTTGAAGCGCAACGGCTGGCGATGCGCACCCGGTACGATATCGAGATGTTGCAGGAAATCGGTTATTGCAGCGGCATAGAAAACTATTCGCGCCACCTCTCCGGACGGAAGCCCGGTCAAAGACCATATACGCTTCTGGACTTTTTCCCGGATGAATTTTTGATGATTATCGATGAGTCGCATCAAACGATTCCTCAAATAAGGGGGATGTTCCATGGCGATCGTTCGCGCAAAGAAACGCTGGTGGAATACGGTTTTCGACTGCCGTCGGCTCTGGATAACCGTCCCCTGTATTTCGAGGAATTCGAATCATACATGAAAAAGGTGATATTTCTCTCCGCCACGCCGGCAGAGTATGAAGTGAAAAAATCCGAAGGTCTTGTCGTCGAACAGATAATTCGCCCCACCGGACTGGTTGATCCGGCGCTGGAAGTGCGGCCGCTTTCGGGACAGGTGGATGATCTGATCAATGAAATCAGGCAGGCGACGGCCCAGGGATTCCGGGTTCTGGTTACCACCTTGACCAAGCGAATGGCCGAGGATTTGTCGGATTATCTGGCCAATCTCGATATTAAAGTGCGCTATCTCCATTCCGAAATCGATGCCATAGACCGCGTCGAAATTCTGCGCGACCTTCGTCTTGCCGAATTCGACGTGCTGGTGGGCGTTAATCTGTTGCGCGAGGGGTTGGATCTGCCGGAGGTCTCGCTGGTGGCGATCATGGATGCCGACAAAGAAGGTTTTCTCCGTTCGGAACGATCATTAATCCAGATTTCCGGGCGGGCCGCCAGAAACAAGGCCGGCAAAGTGATCCTTTACGCCGACAACGTCACCGATTCCATGCGCAAGGCTATTGAAGAGACAACCCGAAGGCGTCAGCTCCAGATCGAATATAACAAAAAGCACGGGATAATTCCCGAAACGATCCATAAGACCAAGGAAGACATTCTGCGCACCACCACTTTCGCCGACAGCCGTCAAGCATCCGAAGAGCGAACTATAGATGCCGAACTGGATGCCGTCTCGCGTTTGGAAGCCGAGGAGAAAATAGCGCAGTTATCGAGAATGATGCAGAAAGCGGCCAAGGAACTGCAATTCGAGAAGGCGGCATCGTTGCGGGACGAAATTTCGCGGTTGAAAAAAATGGTGAGCAAAAAATGAAGGCGCGCCTTCTTGTTCCGCTGTTTTTGGCGCTGCTGTTTGCCTGCACCGGCGACAAGCCGCTTTCCCCGATCGAGGCGACCGACGAGGAGGCGATATACAATCTGCTCTTCAACGATTATTGGCGCCTGACCACGCTCGATATAATCGACCAGACGGTTCCGGATACGGCTGCCTTTATCGCCGATCCTGATTCGGGGCTGGGGCTTTACTGGCATAAAATCGACAGCACGAGAGAGTATCTGACGATCGACATATCGCCCCAACCGGTGCCCAGTCCGGTGGGCGATGTTTATCAGGGAAACGTGCTTTACGAAAATACTTTTTATGGCTCATTTTTCGGTATGCGCTACAACGCCTCCGCCGACACTATCGAGCGCATGAGCAAAGCCTTTGCGGTCAACGGCCGCCGATCCGTCATTTGCCAGCAATGGGGATTCCCAAGTCAGGTCAGACGCGGCTGGTTGATAACATCGATCGGCGATGTCCGATTTCTATCGCCGGGGCAGAGTTATCATTTTCTTGACAGTCTTGCATATCGCACGCCGTCGCAGGCCGAAACCACATTCGTTTTCGGCAATTATTCGCTTGATAAATTACGCCGTTTTTCACCCGGAGAACAGGTTACAGTCAACATGGTTTTGGTCGATTCGACCGATCTTTTGATGTTCATGATTCCATATGCCGATTTCGGTTACCGGCAGGCGGAATTAACGGCGGATACGAATCTGGTGTTGACGACGACTTTTATTATGCCTTCCCGGTCATTGTACGGGCAGTTGCGCTTTCTGCTGATCAACGCCGGCGATTGGCCTGCCCCATATAAGGCCGTGGGATATTCCTTCATCTATCGAATCGGATAATCTCTTGCCATAAAGCCTTCAATCTCCTAAATTCGGTTCGCGCGGGCTGCGCCGTTTGATGTTGGGCAATGACGAATAAAAAGGCGCTGATATTGAATCTGATTCCCCAATGGATCTTCAGGGCAAAATAGAAAAATTCAACGTACCCGAAATTTTCCAGTTGATTGCCTCCGGGCGGAGAACCGGCACGCTCGGCCTGCATCGCCATAATCAATCGGTGATGGTTTATTTCCAAGACGGCAATATCACTTATGCCTATACACCGAATCGTAGAAATCGACTCGGTGATCGCCTTATCGCCAGAGGGAAAATCGCCCGGAAAGAGCTAAAAGATGTCTTATTATATCAAAGACAGACCGGCGATAAGCGCCGCCTTGGAGCCATATTGATCGAAAAAAAGCTGGCCAGCGCCGACGATATCGATGAGGTTCTACGGGAACAGATAACCGATACCATTTATTCCCTGATGACTTGGGACGAAGGCGTTTTTAAGTTTTACGAAGGCAGATTCCCCACCCAAGAGCATACGGTTCTGACGCTGCCGACCGAGTCGCTGATTCTCGAAGGTGTGCGGCGAACCGATGAGATGCTTCAACTGATGTCGAAACTACCGGCGTTCAATCAGCCGATCCAAATTAGGCCGGTGAGGGATGGACAACCGGTCGACATTCGACTTTCGGCCGACGAATGGAATTTGCTGGCCTTGTGTGATGGGAAAAGGACGATCGGCCGGTTGCTGAGCGATTCCGGATTCGATCCGCTTGTCTCGCTTAAAATACTTCTCAAGTTGCTGGCCGCTCAAATAGTGGAAGTGGTTGCCGGGGAAGAGGATGGCCTGCCAGATGCCGAATGGCGGGATATCGAGCGGAAACTCGACGTATTGACGGCGCTGCTGAATCGATTCCTGGAGAAAGCATAATATGCCCTCGTCGAGACTGCTCAATGCAATCGAGCTGGAACGCCAACTCACGGAATTCTTGGTTCATTATGCCGAAAAAAGGCTGCGGCGGTTTGAGGCCATTTTCGAGCTTCAACGGCTTGAGGAGATTACTTTCGGCAACAGCCGACAGTATTGGCGGCTCGATGATAGATTCAGGGCCTTGAAGCATTGGTTCAACCACGTCGGCGCGAAACTTGACGAAAGCTGTTTTAACCGGGAAATGATCTTCATGTTGTCACGTTGCGTTGAAAAAATAGGTTCGTACTGTCGAGTAAATGATCATGCTCAGCACGCCAAACAGACATGGTTTGATCTCGGGCAGGCCCAGAAAGTGGCTCTTTTGGCGAACAGCTTTCTTCAAAGCCGGAGTCGAAACCTCGGCTATGAATATACACCTTTGGGATTGAAATTGGTAAGGCCTCCGGAAAGTCCGGTCGGAGTTGAAACGGTTGACCGGCTGGATTCGGATATGAAGCAGAAATTCCGGCAAAATCTGGCCTATCAGGAACAGATGATGGATTTTCTGGATGACCCACGTCGCCATCTGTTCGGAATCGTGAGTTATCTTTTCGGAGAAATCGAAAAAAACGGTGACCGGCGCGCCGAGCATATGGCCGCTAGTATCCTTTATTTTTTGAAAATTCACGGCTATAAGGTCGAGCCTTATGTTGAAAAACTCAGAAAGTTCAGAAATAAAACTGCAGTTTGACGAACGCCTTAGGGTATTTTATAGTCTGATTGCGGCGGGACAATTCGACAACGCTTGGCGGATCGCCGCTGATATTCGGGACCAGATGGAACCGGCCGATCAGGTTGTCATGGCTGCCCTTGCCCTGCGTCGGGAGCTTCAGAAATTTCTTGGCTGAAAACAGGCGATAATATATATTGATTTAGAATACTGGAGGAAACATGGCAAAAAGACAATCCTTTGCGGATAAGGCCAAGAAAGTCAAGCATGTGGTGAACTGCCCAAAATGCAATTCGCCGATAACCTCGACCTTGATGCTGCAGGCGATCAAAACGGCCGGAGGATCATATAAATACCGCAAAAACATGGTGGCTGTTTGCAAATGCAACTACAAAGAATATTACGGCTGACAATATTCGATAACGGCTATCGGCAGCCTGTCGCAAACCGATAGCGACAGGCGTTTTGTTTTGACTTTGTGATAAAAGTTACAAAAATAATTGCACTTCAAGTTCGCCGCCGATATATTGATTCCGGGTGTGAGGAAAGCTCCATCGATTGTGAGGAGATTATGCCTAAAATAGAGGTGGATATAGTCCGGTGCAAAGGATGCGAATTATGCATACCATCCTGCCCGGAGAATGTTATCGAATTATCCGAAACTTTTGCCCCTTCAGGATATTATCCGGCGATAATGGCGCGGCCTGATGATTGCACCGGCTGCAAAATGTGCGCTTATGTCTGTCCCGACGTGGCGATCGAAGTTTGGAAGTGAGGTTGGGTTATGGGCGAACGAAATTTGATGAAAGGGAATGAGGCGCTTGCCGAGGGGGCGATCAGGGCTGGCTGTCGCTTTTTCGCAGGGTATCCGATAACACCGCAGAACGAAATCCCGGAATACATGTCGTGGCGGCTTCCCCAAACGGGCGGAACCTTTATTCAAGCTGAAAGCGAAGTGGCGGCTATTAATATGCTGTATGGCGCTACCGCCTGCGGCGCCCGGGTGATGACGTCATCATCAAGCCCCGGCATCTCGCTCAAGCAGGAGGGGATATCCTATTGTGCCGGCGCCCGATTGCCGATTTTCTATGCCAATGTCGTAAGGGGCGGCCCCGGACTCGGCAATATCGCCCCTGCCCAAAGCGATTATTATCAAGCGACGCGCGGCGGCGGCCATGGCGATTACCGGGTTTACGTGATGGCTCCCTGTTCGGTTTCCGAAATGGCCAATTTCCCTAAACGTTGTTATGAGGTAGGGTTCAAATATCGAATTCCGACGATGATTCTGGCCGATGGTTTGCTTGGACAAATGATGGAGCCTGTTGAATTCGATTTCGAGCCGATCGATCCGGCGGCGCTGCCCGAACCTGATTGGGCTTTAGGGGTGCGCAATGGCCGGCCGCGGAGGCGTGTGAAATCTTATGATTTGGCGCCCGGGAAAATGGAGGAATTCAACTTCCAGCTCGAGAAAATCTACGACGAGATTGCCGCCAAGGAAACTCTCTGCGAAACGATCCAGTGCGAGGACGCCGAACTGATCCTGACCGCCTACGGCAGCGCCGCCAGAGTCTGCAAATCCACCGTGGCGATGGCCCGCAAGGCCGGCTTAAAAGTGGGTCTTATCCGTCCCATAACGGTCTGGCCGTTCCCCAAAAAGATTTTCGCCGATGCTGCCGAAAAAACCAAGAAGTTCCTCGTGGTGGAGATGAGCCTCGGCCAATATGTAGAGGACGTTCAGCTTTCCATCCTCGGCAGGGCCCAAATCGAACTGCATAAACGCCCTGCCGGCGGCATTCCCACCGCCGAGGAGGTTTTCGAATTGGCAAGAAAGATGCTCGGCAAAGATTGATCGTATAGTCGGAGATTTTAATATGAAAAAGGTTTTTGAAAGAACAAAAGGTTTGACCGAGATCCCGATGCGTTATTGCCCGGGATGCGGACACGGCGTAGTCCATCGCCTTGTGGCCGAGGTTTTGGAAGAGCTGAATGTCCTTGACCGAAGCGTGGCGATCGCCCCGGTGGGATGTTCGGTTTTTGCCGACGAGTATTTCAATTGCGATGCAATCCAGGGACCGCACGGCAGAGGACCGGCGATAGCCACTGGTATCAAACGGGTAAAACCGGAATGTATCGTGTTTTCCTACCAGGGCGACGGCGATTTGGCATCGATAGGAATGGCCGAAACGATTCATGCCGCCAACCGGGCCGAAAACATAACCATAATTTTTATAAACAATGCTATCTACGGCATGACGGGCGGTCAGATGGCGCCGACGACGCTACTTGGGATGAGATCAACGACCTCGCCGCACGGGAGAACTGTCGAGGCTAACGGTTATCCGTTCAAAATGTGTGAGCTGTTGGCCACCCTTGACGGCGCCGTTTATCTCGAACGCTGTTCGGTTCACACTCCGGCTAACGTCCTCAAATGCCGCAAGGCGATTAAAAAGGCGTTTACTTATCAGATCGAACGGCGGGGATTCACCATGGTGGAAATCGTCTCGCAATGCCCGACCGATTGGGAGATGACTCCGCTCAATGCGATTGAATTCGTGAAAACCAAAATGATACCTTATTTCCCGCTCGGAGTGATAAAATCACCGGAGAAGAAAGAATCACCGAAGGCAAAAGAAGAACCGGTAAACGCGTAGGGGAGAGACGATGTATCAAGGTTTGATAATGTCTGGATTCGGCGGACAGGGAGTGATTTCCGGTGGAGTGCTTTTGGCCTACGCGGGGATGATCGACGGCAAGCATGTCACTTTTTTCCCGGCTTACGGCGCCGAAATGCGCGGAGGAACGGCCAACTGTTCGGTGGTGATTTCATCCGAAGAAATCGCCTCGCCAGTGGTGGCTTTTCCTGATTCGGTTCTGGTGCTGAACGAGCCGTCGCTGTTGCGGTTCGAGCCGCGATTGAAATCGGGAGGAGTGCTTTATATCAATACTTCATTGGTGGCCTCGCGATCGAAACGTACCGACATTACCTCGGTGGAAGTCCCGGCGAATGAGATTGCGGAAAAGATCGGAAGTATCAAGTGCGCCAACATGGTGATGCTGGGGGCATACGCCCAAAAAAGCGGCGCCTTATCGCTTGAGGCTCTGAAAAAGTCGCTGCCCAAAGTTTATGCCAGAGCAAGCGAAAAAGTGCTGGAGATGAACCGCCAGGCAATCGACCAGGGAGCGGAAGCAGTCAAGTAAACAATTCAAAATGAAAATCAGTAGGCGCCCGGTTGAAGTCGGGCGCTTTTTTATTTTAGGGCGGCATGGCTTATTTATGGCTATGGTTTTCGTCGGATTTTGGCCAGAACTGGACACAGGACCCCGTCGTGGCCTTGGCCAGCCAGAACTTTATTGGCGAGCATGTGATGTATTCATTTTTTGGCGATCCTTACATAGTTTGAACGACCGCTTATTATGGCGATAGCAACTCTTCAATTAATCTTCTATTCTCCCGGAATGGCGGGGCATCTTGGGTTGCCGGAGACACCCTTGTTCCGTTTGGCTTTTACCATGCACCGGCCATGGATGCGGCATCGACCGGCCAGATGGCGATAGCCTGGGTAGAATGCAACTATCATGCTTATTATCGACCGGGCAAAATTTATTGCCGCACCTCGCCTGATTCCGGCATTACCTGGAATCCGATCGTCGAGCTTACAATTGATACAACAATAGTCCATCGCGATCCTCGTGTGGCGGTAAGCGGCGATACCGTAATCGTCGTTTTTCATACTCGCAATGCGGCCCTACTCAGGCGCAGTTTCGATCTCGGATTCACCTGGACGCCGCCCGAGACTGTTGCTTATGGTCATAACATGGTTTTCAATCCCGATGTCGATATTGACAACGGCAAGATTTATGTCAGCTATGTTGACAACGTGAATCTGCTTCTCTATTTCGGCCGCTGGGATCCGGAGACATCGGTTGAGCATGAATCGAATTTACCCCAACAAATCGCCCTGGGGCCGAACTATCCCAACCC
>Ga0129299_1000038_pt1 | contig 60128 bp, 43 predicted proteins | sample ConPoolayeCmetaG_FD_94477 | JGI IMG/M metagenome (GOLD analysis project Ga0129299, IMG submission 94477) | Hot spring microbial mat communities from California, USA to study Microbial Dark Matter (Phase II) - Cone Pool mat layer C metaG ...
TCGCATAACCACCAATACCGGCCGCGGCCGCATTTCCGGCTCCGTCTCGGTGAACGGTGGCGGCAACGGCGGCGTCAAAGCCAGCGCCTCGACCGGCCAATACGCTTTAAGCAACGACGCCGGCGCTTATATGATCGATAATGTACCGCCGGGAACGATTGACGTGACCTTCAGCAAAACAGGCTGGTTCCCCCAGACGATTTCTAACATAACGGTCAATCCGAATCAGGTAGTTTCCGGGCAGAACGCAACCCTTCTTCCGTGCCCGGTGCCCACCAATTTCACCGCCAGCGATTCGTTCGATGGCAGGATCGAGCTTTCTTGGTCGCCGGTTTCGCATCCGAATCTGATCGGCTACGATATCTATCGCAGCCGCTGGCAAAACGGAGTTTATTCCAAGATCAACGGCGCCCCGATCAGCGGGGTTGTCTTTAATGATATGTCAATCATCGACACGACCATCTATTGGTACTATGCGGTGGCGGTTTTCAGCGGCGCAGGATATCAGGCTCAGTCGCTTGGTTCGAACAAAGACGCCGGCTGCAGCCGCAACCTTACCGGTATAGGCGACGACAACGGATTGCCCGCTGAATTCGCTCTGGCTCAGAATTATCCCAATCCGTTCAACGCCCGGACAGTGATAAATTATTCACTGCCCGTTTCCGGAAAGGTATCGCTTGATATATTCAATATCATGGGCCAGAAAGTGGTCACCCTACTCGATTCCTATCAGGAGGCGGGCTACCGTTCGGTGATCTGGGACGGTCATGATGCGGACGGCAACGTGGTTTCAAGCGGCATCTATTTCTACCGTTTGCATGCGGACCGGAAAACGATAACCAAACGCATGTTGATTTTGAAATAGACGTTTCGTTTTCGCACGGCGATCTTGACGGGCGTCTGCTTTGCGCAGGCGCCCGTTTTTTTACGGCGCTTCCGCAAGGCGTTTTTTCGGCCCACGAAATCGACTACAAATATCTTGACCGGTATTCGGGAATCCGTTAAAAAGACTTCTGACGATCGGCCGAAATATGACGATTTATTCAGCGGCAATATTGCTTTTTTTGGTGATGGATCCTCTGGGGAATATTCCTCTTTTTTTGACCGTCCTTAAAGATATTCCGCCTGAGAAGCGCCGGACAATCATCATCAGGGAACTTTTGATTTCATTGGTCGTGCTTATTATATTCTTGTTTTCGGGCAGATTTATTCTCAGGGCTCTCGATTTGAGCGAACCATCATTGTCGATCGCCGGCGGTATCATATTATTCATAATCGCCCTGAAGATGATTTTTTCATCGGCGGACGCCCCTTTCAATGTCAGTCCCGACAAAGAACCTTTCATCGTGCCGCTTGCCATACCTCTCATAGCCGGACCATCGGCGATGGCCAGCGTTCTGTTGTTGTCCACCCGCGAGCCGGACCGGATCGCCGAATGGCTGCTGGCTCTGATCTGTGCTTGGATCGTTACCGCCATAATTCTGATTCTATCGACGCATCTCAGCCGGGCTTTGGGCCACCGCGGTTTGATCGCCATGGAGCGGCTGATGGGGATGATTCTAACGAACCTGTCGGTACAGATGTTCCTGAACGGTATCGGCAAATTCCTTGGGCAAAATTGAATTCCGCCACATTCGGGACCGCTGATCGACCAGAACCTGTTTCTCTCGGGAGTGCCGGAATTTCAGTTTGTTGGGTTGAATTAGGGCTGAACGCCGGTATGGCATTCGTAGCAGCCTGTTTCTTTCCAGACATCTCCAATGTCAACGGGATGGATGAATTCAAGTCCCTCGGCGGATGTTGAATTCATCAACGAATCCGGTCTGCCTTGGGCGAGAATTATATGGCAGGCATTGCAATCGTGGCTGACCGCAGATCCACTTTCGGCGATATGCTTGCCATCGTGACAGCGCAGACATCCCTTATCCGTGAAATGGCCGATATGGTTGGGATAGGCTGACCATTTGGCTTTCATCTCCGGAAAAATGTTGCCGCTGAAAGCGTTTTGCACCTCCAGAATCGCCCGGGCGATGGCGGCGCTGTCTTTCTCTACGAGTTGGGGATAATTGGCACCGTAAAATTCCGTTATTGACTCCGCTATCTTGGCCAACGCCTCGTTTTCGGTCGAGTATTGTCCGTTCATGGCTTCGACAGCGACCCTTTTGATTTCCGGCAGAGATTGGGGAAGTTTGCCGGCCCAGAGCAATTGGTCGATAGTGTAATCAGGCGATCTGAATATATGACTGGGTCTGTTATGACAATCCATGCAGTCCATTATGCGGGGTTTGGCCGAAGCTAATTCTTCTGAAGACAATGGATTTTCGCTGTCCTGATAGACGGTTGTTTTTCCGGTCAGCTTATCGGTCACCCTAATCCAGGGGATATCGAGCCTTTTCTTATCTCTGGCGATATATTCCACTTTTGTATCGACGTCGATATGCCAATGGATTCCATGCATTAAACCGGTTCCCGGATGACTTCCGCCGGTCTTAAGCAACATATTGTACAGCCAACCGGAGTTCTGTTCGTCGTACATATAATGCGCGAATTGGTGTTGCTGTGACCCGAAGAATTTTTCCGGCCAGTGGCAGCGCTCGCAGGTTTCCTGAGCCGGGCGCAGGTTTTCGATCGGCGTGGGAATCGGTCGCGGGTAGTTGTTCACCGTCACCGCGTAAACCTGATAGGCTCCGGAAAGCTTCGAACGCGTATACCAGCCGGCGCCTTCCCCGACATGACAAGCCGTGCATGAAACCCTGGCGTGAGGTGAATTGCGGTAGGTGGTATATTCCGGTTTCATTACGCTGTGACAGGTGGTTCCGCAGAACTCGACCGACTCGCTGAAATGATAGGCTTGGTATGTTCCGGCGGCGCTCATGACGATAAATAGGGCGGTGCCGAAAACGAAGATCGCTCCGGCATTGCGTTGGCTTTTCTGGTTGAAATCAAGCACCGGCCAGTTCGCCGATGGCAGTTCTCCGGTTTTTTGCACAATGCGCCACTGGCGGTACATTCCTATCGGAATAAGAATCAGCCCTAAGATTATGATGGGAGGTATGACCAGATAAATCAGGATACCCAGATACTGCGTCGTGATCCCGAAAATCATGTCTATCCCGATCAATGTCAACTCAATACTGCCGAGTACTCCGGCAATTATCGCGCCTATGGTGCTTATCCAATTATAGGCCAGTTTTGGCAGTCCGTATTTTGCCATTGCTATTTAGCCATCCTGATTCAGAGTTCGATTCATTTGCCAGTCTTTTGCCTGAATAACCTATGAAAAACGGCGCCCGCTGGCAATAGCTTTAACGGGCGCCGGGGGACTGTCACTGCGGTTGATTCAGTTTAGTGTCCCTTTTTATTTTGAATTCTCCGTTTTTTGCCTGCTTCTAATGGGCGGCCGCCATCGTCAATTTTCCAATGCCCGGCCTGCGGAAAAGGCCGTTGGGATCGCCGGTGGCCAAATAGTTTATGGAAGATTGCAGAAGTCCGGCCGCATATTCAGTGTTATGGATGCCATTGGATCTGTCCTCTTCCACGAACAAATAATTATACACCGCACCGGCCGATTCGGCAAGCGCCACCACCCGGTTATTAACCGGCGAACCGGAAGTCGTTATCAGATTCCCCGCCCGCAACAAAACGAATAGGCTGTCGAGAAGTCCCGTTATTTCATCCTCGACTCCCTCGGTGTTTCCATCCCAATCGTAATCTTCGTCGGCGGTGATATTGAATGATGAGCTGACGGCGCCGTTGTGGCAGGTCGCGGTGTTGCAGCCGGACACGAGAATGTGCTGGCTGTCTTCGTCATACATCCTGAAAGTATGGCCACCCACCATATTGGAGATTCCGGGAGCCATATGGCAGTTCAGGCAGCCATCGGCAGCGGCATTGGTATGGGCTGAATTTCGGTATGTGAAACCCTCGTACTCATACGCATTGGAGCCGATGAGCATATCGGCCTGATTGCTGTGGTGCGGACCCCAGCGGGTGGTAAGGCGGACGCCGTCGACGATATATGTTGTGGCGTTTTCGCGTGCCTGATGACATCTGGCACAAATATTCGATTCACTACGATCATAAGAGTCGCCGTTCTTCAAAGCCGTGGCCGCGGTTGTACGCAAGTCGAGATTGCCGTTGGTGTGCGGAGCATGGCAGGTAAAACAGCCGATAACCGAGAATTCCCCGCCGGGATATGGGGTTCCGGTCAGCTCCGCGATAAATCCCTCATTGGTGTGGCACTTTTCGCATGATTGATAGCGGACGGGGTCATAGTTTCGATTTCTGTCGGCGTTTTCCCCTGATGCGTGCTGTGATCTTTCCCATTGATTTTTGGCAGCCAACATGGCAAACTCCTGATCACCGTGGCAGGTGAAACAACTGGCCAACGAGGTCTGATCATCATCCTCGACAACGACCTTTCTTTCGCATCCCGCCACGAAAAGAACAGCCACTGCCAGAGCCGCCCAAATTAACAGCGCCTTTTTGTTCATAATCTATCTCCTTTAGAATGATATTGTTTTGCCAATGCTTATCTCGATCACGTTGGAAGTGAAATAACGGTCACGGTATTGAAGATCATCGAAATTGTAAACATTATAATATGCCAATAACTGGTAATCGTCGGCGAACCGTAATCCTCCCTTAAATCTGAGATAGAAATTTTCCAAATTCAAGTCACGCCGGCTGCGATTCCAGTTTCCTCCTGCACCCGCGATCAACCTGCCCACACCGGACAGGTCGAAATCGCCATAAATCTGGTCGTCAGTGAATTTGAATTTCTGCGAGAGATTGGAATATTCGCCGATAGAATGGGCATAGCCGCCGGCAAAAGCAAGATATCGGAAAACGCCGAATTCAACGCCGGCGGAATAGCGCATGAAATCGGATTCACTGCCAAGTTGGTCGTTGGTCCTGTTCTTGCTTTCGACTCTCAAATTCAGGCTTGTGTAGGCGCTTGGCCGCCATTTCAAATTGAACCTGTAGCGGCTGTTCTCCCGGTCGCCGATCAATCTGGTTCCGGATGCCACTTCCTCCAGCCGCAGGCCGTATTCGGCGCGCATCTCGGCGGATTCCCAAGGCATGTACCAAGCGGATACATAGTAGGCCGATCCGTCGATACCGCGGTCGAAATCGTCGTTTACACTAAGCTGGTAACCGGCGGTTAATCCACCTTTACGCAGCCGGGTATAAGACAGAAAAAAGGCGTGAGCCAGATTATCCGTGGCCGCCAGATCGCTATCCGCTTTTGCCCGATTGAATAGCCCGAGGTACTTTAACCATATTTTCGAATTCAGATGCAGCAACGCCGTTCCCATGTAAGTGTCTGATCGTATCCCCTGCCCGCCGCCGGCGAATTCATTTTCGAAGTGTTTGATAAATCCGGTCAAGAGGAGACGTTCAAAGCGGGGGATTGGATAATGCCCGGTGAGGGCGAATTCCCGCCGATTCTGGTCATGTTCATTATCGAGCCTGTTGTTGAATTCGCCGATGCCGAAGTCTGCCTGAAACATCCTTCCCATGTGGGCGAATCTGGCTCCGAAAGAGTAATGCCGGTTGCCATAGCTTACCATTTGCGTATCGGGGACGCCGATATCGAACATTTGGGTTTGCCGGCCAGTGACGTCGGTGTAGTCCGATTTCAAATATAACTTAACCTGTCGCGCGGGATACACCCAGATATCGGCGCCCGAGCGATTCCGCCGCGAGTTTATGCCTCCGCCGAAATCGTAGTTGCGGCGGTAACGGTTATGATACAAATCGGCTCCGAACAGCCCCGCTCTGGAGATTCCGAGGGCCAGATCGCGGTTTTTTAGTGTAACCCCCTTCAAATGGGCATTCAGCGTGATTCCATTGTCGAGCGAATAGCGGAAACCGGTCAGCGATAACTGAACACCCTCATATAAATTGTAGGTTGCTCTGTCGATAGACCTGTTGCCGTCTTCGTCCATCGCTATGTAGCCGACACCCAAAAATCCGCTTCCTGATCCGGCCAGCGCGGCACCGCCAAGGAGCAGGGCGCCAAAAACCGTCAATATCGTTCTTTTATTCATTGTCCCCCGCCCTCTTATTGATTTACTATATGACAACCGGATTGATAACAATCCGGAAAAAGTTTGTTGCCGAGCTGCGGATCAAGGAAAAAGCGGTTGTCCGACGAACCGTGAATCTCCGAGTGACAATCAACGCAGGCCAATTTCGACCCGAGGCCGCTGTGCCTTGTGCGGTGACCGGTGGGAATTGAATGGCATTGAAGGCAGTTCCCGCTTCCCGGCTGATTCAGCAGGCGGTCGTTATTCGAACCGTGAGGATTGTGGCACTCGATACAGGAGCCTCCGGCCGTCAAATGCGCATAATTGACCGGATGTTCGTATAGAAAGGGTCCGGCCTTGTCCGGATGACATCCCTGACAGGTCCAATCGAAACCTATCTTTTGAAACTGGCTTTGGGCCGAACCCTGATCATGGCAATCATCGCAGTCGATATTGCCGGTATTAAGCGGGTGGGCCGACCGGCGGCTGAATTCAAGAGCCACCGTTTTGTGACAGGATAGACACCGATCGTTTTTTTCGACGATGGCGGCGTTGTTTTTAACGTGAATTGTATGACATGAACCGCAGGTCAGACCGGCGTTTGCATGCGGATCGGTCGATACCATGGCTTTCTGGTGGGGCGTCAGGTGACAACGGCCGCACAGTTCGGCTTGTCCAGACGAAGCAAGCTTGAACGGCTGCGTGATATTTTCGATCGTCGGCATATCCTGATGCTCTTTCCAGCCGTCATGGCAACTGATGCATTCGACTTTAATCGATGATTTCAACCGGCGATCGGTCGATAAACTGTGAACGGTGCCCGAAAGCGATTTATCATAACCATCATGGCAATCGAGGCAGTTCGAATAGTCTTCAGCGAAGGCGTCGGGAGTCACGATAATTAGTCGAAACAAAGCGGCCAGGAAAACCAGGGAATTCATTCTAACTATTCTCAACCGATCCTCCTTTCCCTTATCACAAGATCGACAGGGTGTCGTCAATTTTAATACTCTATGATGATAATATCAAGAACAATTTCTTTCTTCGATAGATAACTTTTTTCACGGCAATAAAATAGCATAACGGGTCTTTGTAGTCGACAATTCTTTTATCATGGCTTTTATATATGACTTGACAGTTGCCTGCGAAATGCTTAAAGGTTGACCACCTATGTTGAATGCCGGGCGTATATCTATTTTGATTAGGCAGGGAGAAAACACCCTTTTATTGGTATTGGTGGTCGGATTTCTGTTCTTGGGGGCGGCCGCTCCGCCTGCTTGCGCCATATCGAACGGCGATTGTCTTGAATGCCATAGCGACCCAGCCCTAACTAAACATGATCAATTGGGCAAGACGGTGAGCCTGGCTATCGATACTGTCGTCTACAAAAGCTCGTCTCACGGCGGCTTCGAGTGTATCGATTGCCACGCTGATATAAGTGTAATCCCCCATGCCGAAACGCTCAATATGGTCGATTGCGGCGTCTGCCATACTCAGGAGAAGGAGGTCTATCGCTGGCACGGTCGGCTGGAGGTCGGCGCCAGTCCGGATATTCCGGGTTGTGCCGATTGCCATGGCAAGCATGACATACTGCCGTCAACCGTGAAAGAGTCAGCGGTCAATCCGCTTAATCTGCCGCGGACCTGCGCCACCTGCCACGAGGATTTGAATATAATCAGAAAACATGATATCCTTGTGGAAAAGCCGATCGAGGTGTTCGAAAGCAGCATTCACGGTCGGGCGTCCATGGGTGGGATTCATACCGCCGCCACTTGCAACGACTGCCACTCGGCCGAGGGAACGGCCCATAAAATTCTTTCCCCTTTCGACCCGACATCGACAATCTATCATTTCAATATTCCGAAAACCTGCGGCAAATGCCATCACGGTATCGAGGACGACTATTGGCAGGGAATTCACGGCAAATTGGTAGCCCGGGGGGAGACGGACGCTCCCGTTTGCACCGATTGCCACGGCGAACACGGCATACTGTCGCCGAGGGATCCCCGTTCCCCGGTCAGTCCGACGCGGGTGGCTCAGGCCACTTGCTCGCCCTGTCATGAATCTGCCCGGCTTAATGAAAAATACGGCATCCCCACGGGTCGATTGAAGACCTGGGTGGACAGTTATCATGGCCTGAAAAGCCGAGCTGGCGATATAACCGTGGCCAATTGCGCCTCCTGTCACGGCGCCCATCTGATATTGCCGCATACCGATCCAAGATCATCGATTAACATGGCGAACCTGCAGCATACGTGCGGACGCTGCCATCCGGGCATAACGGCAACTCTGGCTCAGACGCCTATCCATGGCACGCCGGGGATTACCGGCACTCCGGCGGCCAGACTGGTGCGGCTGATATATATCGTAGCCATCGTGGTGATAATCGGGACGATGGTGATTCACTGGCTGATCGACTTGCGCAAGCAGTTTCAGATTCTGCTTTCCAAGAAGCAGATTCAAAGGATGACCCGCAACGAGGCCGGCCAACATATGCTTTTGACGATCACCTTTATTACCTTGGTGGTTACTGGTTTTTCGCTACGCTACTCCGAATCGGGATGGGTGAAATTGTTATTCGGTTGGGAAGGCGGTTTTCCATTGCGGGGCGTTATCCATCGGGTCGCCGCGGTGATATTCATATTGACGATAATCTGGCATCTGGCCTACCTATTCACTCGGCGCGGCCGCCAATTTTTGCGGGATATTTTCCCGCGTCCGCTTGATTTCGTTCAGTTCTGGCAAATGATCAAATATAATCTCGGCCTGCGCTCCGATTCCCCTCGGCTGGGCCGGTTCAGTTATGTCGAGAAAGCTGAATATTGGGCCTTGGTATGGGGTTCGGCGGTGATGCTTATCAGCGGCTTTTTCCTATGGTTCGAAAACGTGGCCGTGCGCTGGTTTGCCAAGGGATTTCTCGATGTCATGTTGGTAATTCATTATTACGAGGCCTGGCTGGCCACCCTGGCCATTGCCATCTGGCATATGTATTCCACCGTCTTCCGCCCGACCGTCTATCCGATGAATCCGTCATGGATAACCACCAAAATGCCGGAGGAGATGTATCGTCATGAGCATCCCGATGATCCGGTTTTTGCCGAAAATCAAGCGCAGGAATCGCCGGCGGTCAATCAGGAAATTGAGGGTCGAAATCAGATTTGACGACGGAACCGGAGCGTCAGATCGAACCGCGCCGGATTCGGATGCCGCTGGGCGGGGTTGATCGTTCAACAGGCCGCCTTTCAGTGTATCAGCCGCAAAGTTCGGCTTGAATTTTCGGTCGCAACTGATATATTTATTTCGGCGATTGATACTACATCCTTTGAGGTATGATGCGCAGCATGGTGTTATGGGCTTTTATTTTTGGCCTTGCCGCAACTTTACCGGCAAGTGGTTCGCAGCGGATGGTGTTGATCGAAATGCAGACCAATACCGGCTGCCCGGGGTGCAAGGCGGCGGATTCGGTTTTGGATCAAATGATTGCGGCGCATCCCAACGAATTCATTGCGGTTCGTTATCATGCCTGGTGGCCCAGCAGCAGCGATCCCTTCTATATGTTCAATCCCAGCGAAAACTCCGCCAGGATTCGTTATTATCCGCCGCATACCGATGGTTATCGGTATATGCCTTACGCCTGGATCGATGGGGTGGTTAGAGGCGGCTATAACTATGCTTCGTGGTGGTCGATGATTCAGAACAGGCGGCTGGTGTCGTCGCCGCTTGAAATAAATCTTTCGGGGGTCTATTTTCAGTTGTCGCGCAGCGGCACGCTCGTTATAAGAATCGTCGCCACCGGCACTGTCGGACTGGACAGTCTTTTCGTGAGAACCGCTCTTATTCAGAACGGCATTTACTATCAGGCTCCGAACGGTTCGCTCTGGCATCATCAGACCATGCGGGATATGATACCCGACACGCTCGGGCTGCGGAGAACTTTGGTGCAGGGGGACACGATCGAGATTTCGCTTCCGTTTTCCGTTTCGAGTCAGTTGGTATGGCAGAACTGTGAGCTGGTAGTATGGGTTCAATCCGACCGAACGCGCGAAATTCTGCAAAGCGCCAAAATCGGTTTGCCCGCGATTCTATACGATCTTACCGCATTTCGGCTGGAGTCGCCGTTCAATCGTTCGAACATCAGAAACTGCTATCCCGTTTTTTGCTGGCATCCGAGTTTCGATACAACAATGGGCGGTCAGGTGTCTTACCGCGTATACTGGAGCCTTTCGCCGTCCTTCACCAATCCCTTTATCACCGATTCCACTTTCGATACTACTCTGCAATCGCCAGTTTGCCTTTATTACGACTCGACTTATTATTGGAAAGTGTTGGCCTTTACCGGCACCGGCGCAAGCAGGTTCAGCGAGGATACTTACCAACTCACGATTCGTCATCCATGCGAATATACGCCGGGGGATATCAACGGCGACGGCAACGTCTTGGGCAGCGATGTTACTTTCGGTGTGCGCTATTTCAAGGGAATCGGTGCGAATCCGCCGGATTCATGCTACGACGACTCGCTTCCGGGAAACCATTTCCTTTATATAGCCGGAGATGTCAACGATGATTGCCAGTTCAGGGGTTCGGATATCACCCGGCTGGTGGCGTATTTCAAAGGGTTAACGAACCTGCTTTATTGCCATCTCACGCCGCCCTCAGGAACGCCCAGAATGTCCCGGCGCGGCCACGCAACCCCCGACAGATAAGAACTATCGATATGCCGAAAGAAGGCGGTCCATGCGAATAGGCCACCTTATGTTTTTTGCCTATACGATTTTGTTTTCAAGGCAGTATTGGTAAGCCTCGGGGGTATCGATATCGATCCAGCGGTCGGCCGGATCCATGAAGACCGCATCGAAATCGTCCTCCCCAATCAACATTTCGGCGGCGGCGCTGATCGAATCATTGGCGGTTTCCATGGCTTTTTCTATCGCCCCGAAAATACGCGCGTTCAATTTGAATATTCCGCAGTCGACACCGTTGTAGTCGGCAAGGGTTTTACCGATACTCACTATTTTTTGATCTTCGCAGCGAACTTTGGTTGCGTCCGGGATATCGAAAATCAGGTCTATGCGCTTATCTACGAGCAACAGGTTTTTCGGCGACCGGGCGGCGGCTATTTTATTCAAAGCGCCGGTCGTGACCAAATGATCCGACATCGAGAGCAAAAACGGGCCGTCACCGACGAGGTCTCTTGCGGCAAGAACCGACCTGGCGTTTCCCTTCTGCCAGTCGTCGTTGACCACGAAATCGCATTTCCACTCGAAATAGTCGCATTTTTCGATGTAGTCCCTGATTTCGTCGCCTCGGTAGCCGATAACGATTATGAATCTGTTGATTCCTGCTTTATGAAGCCCGCCCATTATCGTCGAAAGAACCGTGCCTTCGCCATAGGGAAGCAGAGTTTTCGGTCCGGAAAATATATCGCTCCAGAGGCGGCTTCCCATGCCGGCGGCTATTATGATTGCCTGATTCGGCTGACTATCCGATATGGTTGACACGACTATAGTTCCTTTTATCGACTATCGGGTATGTTTTCATGTCCCCCCTCCTCGTATAATTCCAGCATTTTTTCGATAAATCTCCTCGAGGCCCGGCCGTCGAGACCGAAAAAGTACTTCTTTCGGTATTCATCGGCGGCCTTAATCATCTCCGGTGTGGGTTTGAGCGCCTTCTCGATCCCGTCCGCGATTTGAGCACCGGAGCTGATATGGACGAACGCCCCTTTTAGAAATTCCCGATTGTCTATTTCCAAGAGCGGCTGGCCGTCGGAATGACGCAGCCTTTCGCAGGGAAGATCGAACACGATTCCGGTCTTGCCGACCGCCAGCAGGTCGAAAATCGTGCTTGATGCCTCGCTGATAACCGTGTCGGCGGCGGCATAATAGGGTATTATATTATATTCGGAAAACGGCAGAAGCACGCTGTGGGGATACCTTTTCACTCTCCTTTGGTAAATTCGGTGCTGCCTATGCGGAGCATATTTACCCATCCAACTGTATGGGTGCAGTTTTATGATCAGGTTGTAATTTTTCGTCTGCTCGAAAATATCGTTTTTGATGTCGTATAGGCACGTAGGCTTATACGTGGGAGCGAAAAGCACCGTCTTTTTCCGGGGATCGAGGCCGAGCCGGTTCAAAAGCGCCTCCCGGTTGTTGAACCGTCCTTGCAAGAGATGATCCAACTTGGGCAATCCGATCAGATGGATTTCGCTGTTGCCGAGGCTGCCCGAAGCCCGGATCGAATCGACCCGATGCTGCCCCTCGACGAAAATCTGATAACGTTCACCCTTCCTGCTGGCCAGATTTCGATAGAGAATGTTCTTTATCCCGGTTCCGTGGTTCAAAAAACAAAGCAATGTCCGGCCGTAGGCGTCCGCATTGCGGATCGTATCGCCGGTTATCACTATGTCGAATCCGTTTTTTTGATCCGTGAAGCGATACCCGAGTTTTCCCCATTCGTTAATTATGGGTGCACGATATGGAAAATCGAAAATCAGGAATCGTTTCTTTTCCAGCTCAAGCGAAAACCAGACATCGAAACGCTCATCGTTCAAGAGCAACTCTATTATAGGGTCGAAAGCAGCCTTGTGATAGACATAACCGATATTGAACAACAACCTGATTTTTTTCATATTTTGTGTCGCCCCAAGCCGCCGATTACTCTCCCGTCCGGCAAAGCGCTCCCTTTCAGTTGGGTCAATTAAGCAATTGATGATGAATTCTCAAGAGATTTCATTCGCCTTATAGCGATTGACTATCTTTCCGCCGAAGCCTATAATTTTCCTGTATTATGCCCGAACGATTTGCAAAACGCCTTACCGGTTTTTTGGGACTTAAGCGTGATATAGCCTTATTGCTGGGGATGACGGTGCTTGTCGGTCTCGGGGAACGGCTGGGTTCGAGATACGTTCCCAAATATCTGGAATTCCTCGGCGCCGGGGCGATTTTCATCGGCGTATATGGAGCAATCGAGAATCTTTTCGGTGCTTTATGGTCGTTGCCGGGAGGTTTTCTGACGGACCGGTTTGGAGCGCGGCGGGCGCTGGCGATATTCGATTTGATATCGATCACCGGGTATCTGATAGTGATCCTGTCTCCGTCATGGCCGGCCGTGATCGGGGCGTCGATATTGTTTTTGTCGTGGTCGTCGTTATCTCTTCCCGCCACCATGGATCTTATCGCCCGGAGGCTGCCGCAAACGAAACGGGCTATGGGGGTGTCGATGCATTCGATCATCCGCCGGATTCCCATGGCTGCCGGTCCTGTGCTGGGCGGCATATTGATAGATACATACGGCATAGAGAACGGGATAAAAATGGCATTCGGCGGGGCTTTGGCGCTGGCATTGGTTGCGTTGATACTCCAGCAAAAAATGGTTTCGACGGAAAGGGTCGGGTACGAAAAACTGAAACTGCTGAAAATCATCGGGCGGTTCGATCCGGCGCTTAAAAACCTTCTCGTTTCGGATATCCTTATCAGATTCTGTGAGCAAATTCCCAATTCATTCGTCGTGCTTTGGGTAATGAGCGTGGCTGGCAAAGGAGCGTTTCAGTTTGGCTGGCTGACGGCGATCGAAATGGGCACGGCTATGCTGCTTTACATTCCGGTGGCCTATTTTTCCGATAAGGCGGAACGCAAGCCGTTTGTTTTGGCCACCTTCGGCTTTTTTACGATTTTTCCTGCGATCCTGTTTTTTTCCACCTCGACATCGATGCTGATATTGGCGTTCATCGTGCGCGGTCTCAAGGAATTCGGAGAACCGACAAGGAAGGCGCTGATCGTCGATCTGGCGGATCAGCGTTTGAAGGCCAGAACCGTCGGGTCATACTATTTTGTTAGGGATACGGTCGTTTCTGTCGGCGCCTTTCTGGGCGGCTGGCTATGGAGTATCAATCCGGCGCTGAACCTGTGGACGGCATTCGCCTTCGGTATTATCGGCACGATCTATTTCGCCTTATTCGGCCGATCGGCGGTTGGGCGGGCAGGATAGGTCGGTTTTCTCCGGATAGCTCGGCATAAAATCGAACCTGTGGGCTTGACTGCTTCGTCCCGCGCAGCTATTATATAATTAGGTGACAGAAACAATCGATCATCAGGGATTCAAAGCCGCCTTGAAACGGGCTAGACATGTGGCGGTGCTGACCGGCGCGGGAATTTCCGCCGAATCCGGAGTGCCGACATTTCGCGGCGCCGACGGTCTCTGGAAGAAATTCAGGCCGGAGGAATTGGCCACGTTCGAGGCTTTCATGGCCAACCCGGTATTGGTTTGGGAGTGGTATAATTATCGGCGCGAATTGATAAAAAAGGTAAAACCGAATCCCGGGCATTATGCGCTGGCGGAGATGGCCGGGTGTTTCAAAAAGTTTACGCTCATTACCCAAAACGTCGATGGATTGCACAAGACCGCCGGTTCTCCCCAACTTTACGAACTCCATGGCAACATAAGGCGAAATCGGTGTCTGAAATGTAATCGGACGGATTATCGGGATGATTTTGCTCAGTTTCCGCCGCTCTGCCAATGCGGCGGCAGCCTGCGTCCGGACGTCGTTTGGTTCGGCGAGATGCTGCCTGAGCGTGAGTTATCCGCCTCGATGGCGGCCGCCCGGGATTGCGACCTTTTTTTCTGTATCGGCACCTCGGCGGCGGTTCAGCCGGCGGCATCGCTGCCGCTTATAGCCAAACAAAACGGCGCCTTCGTAGTCGAAATCAATCCCGAACAAAGCGAAATTTCGGCTATCTGCGATCTGACCATCAGGGGCAAAGCGGGCGAGATAGTTCCCTTGATCGTGCGGATTATCAGGGAAATCCAAAGGGAAAATTAGAGGAGACGTTTCATGACCGAAAACAATATACCGGTCAAGCTCGGGCATCTTCCGCAAAAAAGCCGGCATGCCATCGAGGGTTTCTGCAGCGACCTGCAAAAGGCGTTCGGAGGAAACCTGATTTCTCTGTTGCTTTATGGCTCCGCGGCGCGCAGGACGCCCACCGCATCTGAAGAAGATTTCAAGGAGGGCAGTTCGGATATCAACATGGTGCTCATATTCGAAAAAGTTACAACCGTCGAACTGAATGCCATAAGAGATATCGGGCGGCGATATCGAAAATTCGGCTTGGTTGCACCGTTGATATTCAGAAACGACCATATTCCGAGTTCCCTCGATACTTTTCCTCTCGAGTTTTCCGATATGAAAGAAAATCATATCTGCCTTTACGGCCGTGACCCTCTCGAAAGCGCGCAAATCGAGGTGAAAAATCTGCGTCATCAGTGCGAGGTGGAATTCAAAGGAAAACTGATTCACCTGAGGCGTGGTTTTGTCCAGATTCCGGGCGATAGGGATTCGCTTCATCAGCTAATGGCGGGGTCGATTAATTCGATTTTGGCGGCCTGCCGGGGAATGATTCGGCTGAAAGGGCATCTGCCCCCATCGAGCGTGCCGGAACTTTTGCGAATGATTGAAAAGGAATACAAAATCGATATGGCGCCGGTTGCCGAAGTCTGGAAATCGAAACGCGGAGAATTGGAGGAATCAACCGCCACGCTCGAAATATTGTTCGATAATTATCTGGCGGTCATTAAGAATCTGGCCGTTTTGGTTGATTCAATGTAGAAGTTCAAGTTGCCCTATTATGTTTTTCCAAGCATCCCACTGTTATGCGATAATAAGCAAGAAAGGAGGACTAAATGAACCGTTGCCGGATCACGCCGAATGACAATGGCTCTTTACATATCGAGGGTGAATTCGAACTCGTCGATCCCTCTGGACAAACGTTCGATCTCGGCGGCCGTACCGAAATCTGGCTTTGCCGGTGCGGTCAATCACAGGATAAACCGTTTTGTGACGGCTCACACAAACGCGTCGGTTTTGTCTCACAGATTAAAGCCAAAACTCTGCCTTCTAAAAAAGCCTGATTCGCATCGGGATCGGCGAACGTTGTTTGTGTCGGCCCCGGGCCGCCAAGCAAAAAACGGCGGTCGGAAACCGACCGCCGCCTGAACTAGAGAGATTTTTTCACCAATTCAGACCGAATTTGCACCAGTCGGAGATATACCTCTGCCCGAATCTATCGATTCCCGTTATAACGAAATGATATTTCCCTGCAGGCGCTTGACGACCGTCCTTTAATGAACCGTTCCAGATTACGTTGATCGGTGGTATTCCCTTGCCTTCGACGATATGCACCGCATCCGCCTCCAGTTTCGATTCCGACCAGTCTTTCAATTTGGCCTTAAGGATATATAATCTCCAAGACGTCAGTTTCACCACCCGTTCGGGTCTGATATAGAAAACTATCCGCTTTTCACCCATCGTGCTGATATTCGAGGCCTCGAGACCCATGGCCAGTTTCAAGTAATCGGCCGGGTTAGGCTCGATCGGCGCCAGATTAAGGTTTCCGGCGGCATTAGGCGGCGCATTCCTTGTCGGTTCAACCGGCCGCACCTCATCGACTTGGGCTACTTCAAGGATAGGAGGCGGTTCAGGGATTTGTTTTTTATCTTCCCGGGCCGTTTCCGGTTTCAGGGGCTGTTCCGCAATCGGTCCGGCTGCCGGTTCAATTTGGCCGATCTCGGGTGGTTTCGGGGTTTCGGGAACTGGGACGGCCACGCTTGCCGGTTTCGGCTCGACCTGAGCAGGGATCGGCTGCTGTGGCGGTTCATTGGTCGGCTTGGTTGTTTCAGGCGAAGTTGCCGGCTTGGCCGTCAAATCAGGTTTGCTGACCTCAGGCGGTTTCGGAGTCTCGGGTGCAGGTGCGGCTGTGCTTGTTGGTTTTGGTTCGATTTGAACGGGGGCTGGCGGCGTCGGTACCCCAATCGGCTTGTTTGACTCAGGCAAAGCGGTCGGCTTGGATGCCGGATAGGGCTCGCTGAATTCGGGCGATTTCGGGGTCTGCGAAATGGGGGCATGTGCAACCGACGGTTTCAATTCGGCTTGGACCGGCTCCTTGCCGCTGGCTCGCTCTGCTGACGGCTTCGTCGGCTCAAAAGGCGGAGTCTGCAAGTTTGCATAGTCCTGTTTGGTCTTGCGATTCTGCTGGGGCAGGCCGCCGAATCCATAGCTGAACGAGATGAACTGGTCGATCGCGAAATCCTCCTCGGTGTCGAAAGGGAACGTACGAATGCCGTAGTCCAGACGCATGTCTCTTCCGCCTAAGTCGAGATTGAAGGAAAACCCCGCATGCAGGCGTTTGTAGTCGCTGTCCATCGAATTATATTCGGCCTTCCCCATCGTATAGCCGCCACGCAAGCCGAAACTAAGCTTGGATAAAGTGCCGAACCACCATTCGCTTCCCAAATTATATAAAGAATTCCAGCGTGAATTCTGGCCGTCGGTCTCGGTGGCCTGGTAACCGGCCAGCAGGAATCCGAGGTTGTTGCCGAACGGAATACTGAAAGCGACGGCGGCGCGCGCTTTGCGATCGAGATATGTCGTCTGATTCAACCAGGTCGGGGTCAGTTCGCTTCTCAGGATATTTTCTCCGGTCAGAGCAAGTGTCAGGTTGGAAGTCGGAATTATATTGATTCCAGCGTCCAGATCGAACGCCTTCCGTTTGCCATAGTTGGTCTCGAACTGGTATTTCGTACCCAGGCCAAAAGCGGCGAACGATGCCAGTTTCCGAGCATATCCTATATTGACCGTGTTTGTCGTCGTTATCGAGGTCGGTTCCGCGGTCGAACCGGATTGAAAAGCGTTAAAGGCCAAACTGCCGAGTTTCTCGTCGTTGTAGCGAGCCGCCGCCAGACCGGAATACGGCGATTCGAGATATGTGGAATATCCGTATTCGGTGGGGCGGAGATATTGAAATTGAATTTGCCACCCTTGTGAGGAGGCGATTCCGGCGGGGTTGTGCAATGCGCCAAAAGCGTCATCGGCGATTGCGCTATAGGCGAATCCGATACCCTCGCCGCGGGCCCCAGCATTGACTTCGAGATTGTTCCCGGTCGCAGATACGAAAGCCATCGCCACCGCAACCGTTGTCACCAGTAGCTTCTTATTCATCGTCAATCCTCCAACTTAATTGTGGCAGATCACAGACGAATCCGTAATACAATCTCCAGGCTCTCCGGTCTATGCCACGGATATTCTTATCATTTTTTATATCGACATATTCGAGCGCTAACTTACTTTGCCAGCGATTGTTTTTTTGAGCGATGAGGGTCAGGTTCGCCGTTGCCGTCTTTTCCACGATTCCGGAGGGAAAATCCTCCCGGTAATCCGGCGATTCAAGCCATGGTGTTGTCCATTCTCCGGTTAGCCTGCCTTCACCTCGCCTTTGGAATGTGACTGAGACCGTCAGGAAAAGCAAATCGGATATATGCCAGTCGTAGAATACACCGAATCGGTCATGGTCAGGCCCCAGACTGTCGCCGATGGGAATTCCTTCATTCTCATAGCGATTGTAAGGGCATATCTGATTGTAAGTGCGATTTCGAATATGATCGTAAGTCAGTTCGAGATTCGTTGTATTCACCGGAAAATCGAACAGACATACTCCTCCCGAAAAACCATACTCCGAAGGTTCGCGATCTGAGGCGGTTCGGTTTTCTATCTGCAGGTCATCGATCAGAAAATCGAAATATACGGCGGCTCGATCGGTTCGTTTTAATACTGCTCCCAGACCGATAAATGTGTTATCATCGCGGTTTTCATTGAGCTGTTCCGCGTGGTACCAGAGCAGAGGAAAGGCATAATACAATTCCGGGCGGCGACCCAGACCGCCGTAAACCACCGCTTCTTTCAGCATAATGTCGCACCAACGGAAAGGGGACACAACCAACGCATGGGCTGATAGATACCGGTTTTCAGGCATCGGCAATCCGGCCGGATCGGTAATCGGGGAAAGAAATGAGGTTATCCACGCCAATTCGGCGCGGTCATTAAGTCTATACCTGACGAAAAGACCATCCATCGGCATCGCCGACTCGGAGATAAAAAGCGAACCGGATCGTCGCCCTATAGCCCAACCGGTCCGCCGTCGGCCAACTTCTATCGAAACCCTGTTCGTGACATACCCGGCGGTTGCCGTTTCGGCATAGCCGGCCCAACCGTTCCATTTTTTCCCCAGATAATCGGGATTTCCGGTAAGTTGCGAATCGATGCGATATTCCAAGCGAACGCCGATATTTTTGGAAATACCATATGTCAGTCCCGGAAATAATTGCCAGTATGCTTTATTGAAATCCTTTCCGAAATGGCCGTGACCGACCGCCGTGAGATTTACTCGCAGAACCTGATCGGCGGCGGCATAGCGTTGAGATTTCAGGCTTATCGGTTGCCACAGATATTTGTCGGTTTCAGCCGAATGGCTTGTTTTATCATGATATCCGATTTCCGTCGGCAGAAACAGAGCTTGCCCGCCGGAAATCTTACCCCGCATATATAATTCCCTTAAAAATAAGTTGGCGACTTCGGTATCGAGTCTGCCTATCGGTATCGCCCCGGCACGACTGAAGACGATGAACAATGCCAGCAGAGTCGAAAGTTCGCGCATGACCGACTTTTTACACCGAAAGCGGGACTTCGTTTTCACGGTCGACCGAAGCCTCCATTTCCGAGTCGGCCATCTGCGCCGCGGATGCCCCATGTTTTTCATTCGAGGCCGATTGATGTTCTTTGATTGGCGTCGGGGCCCGATCGCCGGTCGGCGGATTTCCGAAAATGAGCCTGTGACGTCCTTCTTTAGCCGCCGCCAGGTTTCGTATAACCGACGAGATTATTTTTTGTTGTGCCAGATAAACAGATGCCGTTAAGGCAAGCCAAGACAGCGCCAGCGCCGGCCGCAGATCGATATAGGGGTTGGCGAAATACAATACGATCAAATAAAGAACGTGGGCGATCGTGATTGAAACCAGCCTATGCCCGGCCGCTGTTTTTGAATTTATGAATCTGCTCCAGAATCTGGCGGTCGAAATGGCAAATCCGTAGCAACAAACAAACGAGGCGAGCAGCAGGACGATTTTTATGGCTGCATTCTCCCTCTGGATATCAGGAATCGGGAGGAATTGGAAATTGATGAAAAGGGCGGCCGCCATCAAGGCGGGTGCGGGGAGATGGCCGGTTATTTTCGACAGGAATCGGGTCGGCCTGCCTTGAGACGCACTCGTTCTCCGATGCAGGGTGATCTCACGGCCGAAATGATCGTTCCGGCGTGATCCGGCAAGCCTGAGGAGATCGTCGATATCGAAAGGTTTCAGCAGATAATCGGCGGCCCCGGCACGGAACGACCTGATTATCGTTTCATTGTCGGATTTTCCAGAGACAATGACCGCTTTCGTATCGGGATTGGCTTGTTTTATTTTCGATACGAGGTTAAGACCATTGGCATCCGGCAGACCGATATCGATAAAAGCCACGTCGAAATCTTTGGCCTTGAACAATGATTCGGCCTGATTTCCGGTTTGGGCGATCGCCACATTATGGCCGTCGCTCCCCAGAACTTCCTTGATGAGCTCGGTGATGCATTTATTGTTATCTACAACCAGAATCTCAGCCATTATTAACTCATCTAATAGGCGCCCCGCCTAGTCAGGATGGCCGGTATCGTCCGGGCCATGATTTTGAAATCGAGCCAGAGCGACCAGCGGTCGATATATTCGAGATCCATTTTCATCCATTCCTGGAATTTAATCTGGTTTCGCCCGCTTATCTGCCAAAGGCAGGTGATTCCCGGTTTCACTGATAGTTTGCGTCGTTGCCACGGCTCGAATCTCTTAACCTCTCCGGCAAGCGGCGGGCGCGGACCGACGATCGACATATCACCCTTGAGCACATTGAAAAGCTGGGGTAACTCATCGAGCGATGTTTTCCTGAGGAAACCACCCAAAGGTGTCACTCTCGGATCGTTCTTGATTTTGAACACGGGGCCGTCCATCTCGTTTATCGGCAGCAGGGCTTTTTTGAGTTTATCGGCATTGCGGACCATGGTTCTGAATTTGTACAGGACAAAGGCCCGGCCGTGAAGTCCCAATCGTTTCTGTTTGAAAAGAACCGGCCCGGGTGAGCTGATTTTAATCGACAGGGCGATAACCACCATAAGCGGAGAAAGCACGATCAGTCCGGCAAGGGCTAGAATTCTATCCAGGATATTTTTCAGTGCCAGCGATAGGGAGGCATGCGGCTCCGGATCGGAAACGATAAGCAATCGGTCGTCGAATTCTACGATTTTGCTTATTATCTTGGGTCGCGCCGGCATATCGGCGATCTGAATGGTTTTTATCCCCATCAGATGGCATTCGTCGACGGCTTTCCGGATATGTTCGAGGCCATTGTTTTCGGCGGCGAAAATTACCCAGTCGATCCGTCTGGCCTTGATAAGACGAGGCAGTATTTCGAGGTTCCCGACAACCGGAATGTCGTTGATTCTTCTTAAGGGCAGGATATTGAACTTAGCGGCGTTGTCGGCGTCGATGAATCCTATTATCCTTGCGCCCCATTGGCGATTGGCAGATATCATATCGGACACCGAGCGCGCCCGTTTGCCGTCGCCCACTATCAGCACGTGGTGAAGATTTTTTCCTCGGCTCCGGTAATATCCGAGCAGAAAATGAATGATGAACCTGATTAGAATCAAGCCGAAGACGCAGATTGCGAAAGACAAGAACAGGCGGGAGCGGCTGCTTAAAGGTAATTCGATAAAGTAAAGATAAGCGAACAATCCGACGATGGCTTTGAGCGAGGCGGCCATAATCGGTCTGATTATATCCTTGGACGACCTGCCCCTGAACGAGTAGCAGTCTTTCCGATTCCAGAGCGCCAAGCCCCAGCAGACTACGGCTGCGAGAACGACATTATTGTAAACAATACGATTCTGATCGCCGTAGTCGCCGAATGGGTATGTGCCCAAGACAAGGCCGGTGGCGGCCGCCACCAGACCCATATCCGCAATTAACAGCAGATAGCGAAGCAGGTTCATCTGGTCTTTAATCATAACCGAATCGGATCAGGCTTGGGTTTTCGCCCTATTATGTTTTTCGGCAGATGGGGGATAATGTTTAAAGTTGAAACACGACAACTCCGTTCAGGGGAACATTCTCCACTGCCGTTGGGTAAACTGTCGGAGAATTGGGGCGACTGCGGAATGACGTTACGGTCAGTTATAGTCATCGCCTGAATTGTCAAGAATGACAGGCGAAGATTTACCGGCGCGGTCGGATTGATTTGGAGGGCCGACTTAAGCCGTGATTTTCGAATCCGGCGCCGTCACCGTCTTGCGGCCAGCGACTCCCTCGACAGCTCCCCGTCTCTCCGCAGCGGTGATCCGATTGTGGATTTCACCGGTATGAACAAAAGGCGGCATTGACGTCGTTTCAATGCCGAATATGGGTTGGACAATCGACAAATTTTCCAGGCCGTCGATTCCCTCCAGCCTGCGGCAGCGGAATGTATCGGCCGGCAATTCATTCCGCAGAGCCACCGAATCATGGGCCTCAACCAGCAGATAATCACCGGGTGTTTCGATGACCTTGTAACCGGCCTCGGTTAGCCTCGCCGCCAGCGCTCTGTTCGAGAGCCGGATCGATTCGACCCGCCTTTTCGCGAAATCCAAATCGTTCAAAGCGGCTTCACCGGCAATCTGAGCGAAGAAGTTCGGAGAAAACCCGATCCCGATTCTGTCGATATATTGCCAGTTCATGGAGTCGGAAATGACATAGAACAGGTCGGCGCCGGCCAAACCAAAAGCGGGCGACAGCGATCGCATAATAGTCAGATTTGGGAACTTGTCAATCAGAGGCAGCATGGTGACGCCGCTGAATTCGAAATAAGATTCATCTACGACGAACATGGTGTTTTGGCCGTAAGAGAGCAGGAACGTCAATTCCTGAGCGCTCCAGATCGCGCCGGCCGGCCAACTCGGATCGGCGATAAAGACAATCCTCGTTTTTGTTCCCATCGAGTCGATGATCTCATCGACGCGGGGCTCGAACAGGTTTTCGTGCTCGGTATAGCGGATATTGGCCCCTGTGGCGATTGCGGTTCTCATTACGGTGTCGTCGGCATGCGCAGTGATAACGGTTTCAAGGCCGTAACCGAGGTAGGTTTGAAAGATCGCCGTCAAAGCGGCCGTCTTGCCGGCAAAACATCTGATATATTCATGGCCGATCCCGTTGTAGATCGATAGCTGTTTTCTCAGTTTTGCGGCTAAGCGATCCGGCGGAAGAGCGGAAATGTTCGATGATAGATTCCTTATTATGGCGTCGCCGACATGAGGTGATTGGATCTTCCTTGTCTCGTCCGTCCGAGTCGCTGTTTCCGATTTTCCGGGCATCGAGATTAATCGTTCGGGCGATAAAGCGTCTGGGGCGGGAATATCCAAAATATGGGGAGCGACCTTGACCGGCTGCAAATTCATAATCACCTCTTCTGCTGAACCTGTTTATGGTCTTTATCGGCATAGATCATATTTCCGAAAGTCGATCCGATGTCGGCAATTCCCGTTATTTGAGCTGATAGACTATGAAAACGGTTGTCGCCATCGAACCCACGATAGTTGCGGCGGTCGCCAAAGCCTTGCCGACATCGGTTTTTCGTTTTATTTTTGCGGGCACGATTATGGCGTCGCCGAGAGCCACCTTATTGGAAAACGCCTGCCGGCCGTAAAGCACCTTACCGCTCGGCTTTACCAACCTGACCTGGTTTCGATCGGCATCGGGGGCGAATCCCCCGGCCTGTTCTATATAGTATTTTATGTCTTTATTTTTTTGATAGGATATGGTGCCGTTGGCGGCGGCTGCCCCGATGACTTGGACGCCCGACGGAGTCCCGGGAATGTATAGATAATCGGAATCAGCCATTGCGATATCCTCCGGGCCGAGAGGTGACTGTAGAATCTTCGGCAAATCGATCACCACCCGATTCAACTGGTTCGGATCGAACCCGACCTGTAATTTTTCTATTTGCCTGCCTGCGGAATCCAGATAAGTCTCGGTGGTATTGCGAATTATGCTGGTTATGTTTCGGCGCGAAATATCGCGCGCTATGGAATGACGCAATAATATCGAACCTTCGGGAAAGGCGTTTGAGGTCAATCCGCCCGCCCTCCGGATAATCTCCGAGAGCCGCTCGTCTTTTCTGGATAAGGCGTATTTGCCGGGGAATTTGACTTCCCCTTCGATAATAACCATCTCGATCGGTTTCCAATCGGGCAGTTGCCTGATAAACACATGATCCTCATCGCATAATATGATATCGCAGTCGGTGGAATCCCGTTCGAGAATCTCAGTCAGGTTGACCCGGAAGATTTCGGTTGATTTATTCTTGTTGAATCTGGCTATCTCGGCTTCGAGAAGGTAAGAGGCCTTGGTCGGATTGCCGGCCAGAAAAATCAGGTCGGACAGTTTCATATTGTGATAAAGGGGAAATCGCCCCGGCTTGGCCACTTCGCCTTCGATATAAACGAAATTATCACGGGTCACCTCGGCATATGAGAATACGTGAAGGCTGTCCTGCTCCCTGAGCAGAATATCGGAGCTGATATCGCCGGTCAGAATCTTTTTGAGGTTGACCGGAATAACGGAACGCCGACCGTCGCCTTCCATCCGGAAAAGCTTGGCGCTCTCGAGATAAGCGTCTGGCTTAAGCCGACTGCCGCCGGCGATGAGGTCTCTAACAAACATGGAGTCTTTAAGGCCAAACGGGCCGGGGTGCATTACGTGTCCGGCAAGTTGCACCATGTTCGCATGAAATTCGTATATCGACGGCACCCTCAGCCGATCGCCATCCCGAAGTCTAAGTTCATCAGGCGGCAGCGAATCGATATCGGCGATATTCAGGTTGCGAAGCAATCTGTTGTCGGTTTCTCCGACCCGGTCGATGGTGATCGATTGCAGATAGGCGGTCGGCAAGACGCCGCCGGCGAATTTAAGAGCTTCTTTAAGTCCCTCATTTTCCGTGAGTTCGTAAATCGCCGGCCGCCGAATCTCGCCGCTTATGCTGATTCTCGGACCGGTCACCGGCACATATACCACATCGCCCGAACGAAGTTTAAGATCTTTGGAGTTGTCTCCTTTCAATAGCAGGTCATAGAGGTCATAGGTCAAGAACGGTTTGGAATTTCGCACCAATTGCACAGACCGCATGGAGGCGTTTTCGGTAAGGCCGCCTGCAATATAAAGCGCCTGAAGAACCGTCGCCAAGGGGCTGACAGAATACCCACCCGGGCGTTTCACTTCCCCGAAAACAAATACCCTTATTTGGCGGAGCTTGCCGAATGTCACCGTAAGTTGAAAATCGGAATAGACCTTGTCGAGATTGTTTTTCAGGATCTTTTCGATCTCCGAAAGCGTCGCCCCCTGAACCGTCAAATCGCCGATTTTCGGGATGAAAATCGCCCCCTCTCTGTCTACCTCAAGATTCAAGTCGAGTTCGACCCGTCCCCAAGTGCGCACCAAAATGTTATCGCCGGGACCGACCTGATAATCGGCGGGCGGCATGGCCGGCGATGATTGATCGAAGAACGAATTCTGCGATGAAAATATTTCCAGCCCGTATGGTTTCAGGAGTGTATCAGTTTCCGCAGCCTCATTTGAATCGGTTTTGCCGCCATCCGAAAGAATCAATGAATCAGCCGCAGGCTCGGAATCAAAAATGGCGGGGGAGGTATATTTTTCGGCGCCGGTATCGGTGACTGCGTTCCGGGATTGAAGCCGTCTGTTTATCAGTTCAAGCTGCGATTTGGTTAGCCCTGCCGGAATGGTCTGTCCCGGGGATTGCGTTATCCAGAACGCAAAAGCTATCAGGACAAGTGACTTGTTTGACATACAATCCTCGCCGTTGAGCGAATATTTCTATCCGTCATCAAACAATGCAAACAGCATGCCGCCTGAAAAGCATGGTTCGGCATTTATCTAAGTATAGACCGTAAAAAGAATTGCCTGATTTTCGCGCCCGGTTCGATATGAAGCGGCCGGGCAAACCAGCGGAAAAAAAGTCCGCCTTGGCTGAAAATTATTCTATGATTGTCGGTCGTCGGAAAGTCGGCCAAGGCCTAATGCCGCTGATCCACGGTTCTGCTTATCCGTTTTGAATTCAATCGTCAGAAGCGATTCGAAAATCAGCGAAAGTAATGCCAAGGCCAGACAGTATTTCCAAAGCTCGATTCCGAATTTGGCCTGTGCCACCTTTTCTGCAATCTTCCCGCCGGCTTCTATCACCGTAACATCGCCTAACAGCTTCCCGAGCCGCTCGATTTCGATCCGCCTGCCGATCGATTCGAGGCTGTCGTGGTTTATTGCGAAAACGGCCAAAGTATCGGAGCCGTCGATAACCGAATAAAATCCGGGCATCTTTTCCGACGGCAGATTTATGAAGCTGCCGTAGAGACCGCGCTTGAGTTCCAGGGTTTCATTGACTCCAGGGCCTGATACGGTTACCGCCGCAGACGATCTGGCGCCGCCTATCATGAGAGTGAAGGTTTTGCCCGAAGTTAAGTACTCTTCACGCCAGGTTTTCGATGTCGCCAGATATTCGACGGAACGTATTAGTAAAGGAACTATGAACGAATGAACGGCGAGATCGGAGCTTTTCAAGTCCAATCCTGTTCCGAGGACGAGAATTTTCCCCTTTTCCGATTCGGCCATCACCGCCCTTCGGTCGCCCAAGGCGATTAGTTGTCTGCCGCCGGCAAGCGGACGGATGGTCCAGAATTTCAGCGGAGGAATGGCCGGCGCCTCTTCGTTTTGCGGGCTGTACACGTCAAGAATCGGATGCGAATAATCGAACTCCGCCGGCTCATAATACGACTTTCCATCGCCTCGAGATCCAGGTATGCCGGATCCGACCGTAATGCCCGAAATTTCAATCAGGAAATTCCGCCATAATTCCGGATTCGATCGGTCGCCAAGGATAAGAAAAAGCCCGCCGCCGTTTCCCAGAAAATCCTTGAGCAAACCTCCCGAGATCGGCGCAGGTGCCGGTAGATCATTTACGACAATGACATTAAAGGCCGAAAGGTCTTGGCGTCCTATCGTGTTGGGGTGAATTTCGCTATACTCGATGAAGCCGACCTTTGTCTTGGCAAGGCAATTCTTTATTATCTTGCCGCCGTCATCGTTTTCGCTTATCGCCAGAACCTTTATTTTTGCCGGAATCTCGATGCAAAAGTAGGCCCTGTTATCGGCGGGATAATCGTCGTCCTCGATTTCCAGATATCCCAGATGACGTCCCGCCCGATCCAATCGGGTGATGAATTCGACGGTGCGGGATTCCTGCGGATTGAGCGAAACGATGGTTTGCGCTTTTTTCGAATTATCGATATGCAGCTCCACGAGCCTGTCGGCCGATTCCGTTTCGGAGTGGTTTCTGATCAACGTTTTGACCTGAAATTCCTCCCCCGGCGCCAGAAGCTGAGGTGGAAATTCGACCGAGGCAACAGAGATATTTAGATTCTTTCTGGATTCGGGAATGATTGCGAAAATGTGCGTTCTGGGATCATTGCCGATATCGATCAGGTTTTTCCAGTGGGGCCCGTCCTGAAAATCGGAAATCAGGAAGATATCTCGGTTGATATTATGACTCGTTTCAAGCAGTTTCGATGCCAGCGATACACCTCCGGCAACATCCGGCGAGCCGGCTTGTGGGGTTGTTGACAACAAGGCGGTGCGGGCTCCGGCGGAATTTCCGAATCGACCGATCAGAGTAGGCTTGCCGGCGAGAGTGATTAGAAAGGTTTCGTCGCCCGGTTTTGCCATATCTATTATTTCCAAGGCCGTCCGTTTGAGGTCGTCAAAGACGGTCCCGGCGTTCGAGCCGGCCTCGCAGGACGGCGAATTATCTATCAGCAACACCGTCGAAACGGGGGCGTTGCTTTGCCCCTTTCGGCTTGTGATCGCCGGTCTGGCGAATGCGAGAACCAGCAGGGCAAGAGTGGCGATGCGCAGTAATAGCAGAATGATGTCGCGGATTCTGAGCCAGCGCAGGCGGGATTTTTGCATTTGCAGCAGAAAACGCAATGATGAAAAATCGATCACCTTGATTCTTCTGCGTGACAAAAAATGAATCAACAGCGGGATGGTCACCGCCGCCAGAGCCGCCAGAAATATGGAATTCAAAAAGGTCATTTATTGGCCGCCGAATTTTTTAATAACAATCTGGCGAGATTTCGGTTGTAACCGCCGCCGTTGGATTCCGCCGCCATTTCATAATATTTTCTTGCCTGCATTTTATCTTCCATGCGTTCAAGAAGGCGACCCAGACCCAGCAGTGCCGCGGCGGTGTAATAAGGACGGTTATCGACCAATAAGGCGGCCTCGAAATCGGCTTTTGCCCAGCGATAATCGCCTTTCAAGAGCCTGCAATAACCGGCGTCGATGTATCCCTTGGCTTCTCCCGGTATTTTGGCGATCACCTTTTCGGCTATCCCGAGTCCGATGGCCGCCAGCGATTCAGCGAGATTCGTATCGCCTGCGTGTTGGGCCAATCGCGCTTTCAAGATCGCCGTCCAGGTATCCGAGATCGAGGTTATTTCGGCAAGATAAACGCTGGCGCTTTCCGGCCTGCCGAAATCAAGGTAGTACTCGGCGATCGCCTTTCTGGCGGTGTAATCGTCGTCGATCCGTTTTTTGAGAGCCGTAAGAGCATCTTCGAATTGCCCCGCCCTGAGTTTGGCGATCGCCGCCGGCGTTTGCCAATCGCGGCCAGAGTCGGACAATTTCCCAAGCTTATCATAGCACGCTATCGATTCTTCATATCTGCCCTGCGAAAAAAGCGTTTGCGCCAAGCGACGCAGATAAAACCCCTTTTTTTCGGGGAGAGCCTCGATCAGGTATCGTTCGAGGGGTTCCACGAGCTCGAATCTCATCATCTGCCGATAAGCGTTTGCCATCATGATCGCCGTATTAAGGTCGATGTTGTAAGCTTCGATATATTTTACGAATTCGTCGATAAGCGTTAAAACCTTCCTGCCGAATTGCGCCTCAATCGGCAAATAACCCGGTGCGGATTTGCCGTAAAACTCTTTGAACGTGCCAATCCCGTAACGGCCGATTATGAACTGGCAGAAAGCGCCGCAGATCATATCGGTGGTTTCGGAAGTCGCCATAGTTTCATCTTCGAGCGCGGCAAGCAATTCATTCACCGACAAGCGGGAGATCATGCCTTTAAGGCGATAGGAATCATCGAGGAAATACCTGGCCATGCCGACGGCCAATCCTCGCGAACCGCTTCCCCAAGTTTCGTAAATCACGAATCTTTGCAATTCGGCCGGCATCGCCGCGTCAAATTCATTGTTCATCACAACGAATAAAGCATTTCCCGGAATATCGAAGCCGATTCCGCTGTGATGATCAAGTGCGGCGTTTTCCAAGGCGCTGGAAAACACTTTAAGATTTATCTTGCCGGCTCTGGTTATCGACAGCTCTTTGCGATACTTATCGAAATAACTTTCGATCAAAGACGATCGGGATGGCCATTTGTAATCGGCGTAACTTCCGGGCGGCAGTTTCGTCTCATAATGGACCGACGGCCGCGGCGAAAGGCTATCGTCGGGAAGCGGCACAAAATCGGCAAGTGAATCAATCGATAATCTGAAAATATAGCGATAGCGAAATGATTTCGATTCCAAGCTGTCGACAATGAAATCGCGCGCCATGATCAGGTTCGATTGAGCCTGCCTGAATCTGAACCCCGGCCCCAGCTCGTGGAAATCCAGGCTGATCATGTAAATGGAATCGCGGAGAGGGTAAATGGTGCAATATATCGTGTATGGTGGCAAAAAAACCGGCAACCGCTCGCCCAATCGAACAAAATTGACGGCCCTGCTCAAGGTGTCGGCCGTTCCGTCATCCAGTATCTTGGCGCAGGTTGTTTCAAGATAGGTATCGGCTGCGGCGACGGCTGAAAATGCCGCTACAACAAATGCCCCCGTGAAAATTAACGCCCTAAAAAACATGATTCGCCGAATTAAGCTGTTCCCGGGCGGGATGATTCTGTTCAGTCCTGACGGCCCGCCAACTTTCGTAATAGCGCAAGATTGATCGCATCCATTTCATCATCGTCGCCTTTCGGGGTTTCCAATATCTTCGGGATGTCGATCAGCCGCGGGTCATTCATAATCATGCGAAATGCCTCCAGCCCTATCGCTCCCTTGCCCAAATGATCGTGACGGTCAATCCGACTTCCCAACCCCTTTTTTGAATCGTTGAGGTGAATCGCCGCCAGCATCTCAAATCCGATTATACGCTCGAAGTCGGACCAAGTTTGCCGGTAACCCTCCGGCGATGATATATCATAGCCGGCGGCGAAGGCATGGGCGGTGTCGAAACAGACACGGCACTTGTCGGGAGCACCCGAAAGCTCGATCATTCTGGCGAGTTGTTCGAATTTGAAACCGAGGTTGCTTCCCTGGCCAGCGGTCGTCTCCAGGGTTATGAATACGTTGAAACCTCCGGTGCGCTCGAAAAGCCAGTTGAGCGATTCGCCGACCCGGCGTATTCCCTCCGCCTCGCCCGATTGCAGATGGCTTCCCGGATGAGTCACCAGATACCGTATTCCGAGATCGCGGCATCTTTCCATTTCAATCAGGAACGCATTCCTTGACTTTTCAAGCAAATTTTTATCCGGCGAGGCCAGATTTATCAGGTATGAGTCATGAGCAATCACCGGCTCGATACCGGTTCTTTTTTGTTCGTCCCGAAATTTCTCTATTTCGGATTCGGTCAATTTTTTGGCCTGCCATTGGTTGGAGGCTTTCACGAAGATCTGGATCGTTCGACAGCCTTTCTTTTCGCCTTCTGCGAAGGCATTGAAGGTGCCGCCGGCAATCGACATATGGGCACCTATCAGAGGCTCTCTGCTGATATCTTCGCTTTTCTTTTTTGGGGGCATGGCGGAAGATAAAACCTGGACGTAAAGAAGCAAAACGTTTTTATTCCGCTGTCATTCTGAAACTTGGCAGGCCGCCCGGACCGAATTTGTCCGCTGCTTGCGGAGTTTTATGGTCCATGGCCTGATAATCAGCCTTACGCCGCATTTTCCCTTTCCCTTTGACAAGCATGATTTAAAAGGTATTTTTACCGGGTGGCCGATTTTCGTGTAGATGGAGGTGGAGCTTTCGTTAAGGATTCGGATGATTTCGAAAGGCTGGGTTTCCGGTGCGGCCTGGAAATACATCAGCAGTTATTGACCCGTAATAAGCTTTTTTGCCGCTGTCCGGCCGGCTATCGCAACGATAAGCCGGAGGCTGAAATCATCAGGCATATGCGGCCGACGCTGTCGGAACTTGGGGAATACGACGGCACCGCCCTGATGGAGTTCAAGACTAAAAAGAATGTTATCTATCAGCTTTATCGAGATAATTGCTGCACTTACGAGATGGATGATACGCCGCCGTTTCCGTTGAACCGGCAAGCATTGGAAATCGCCATAAAGCTGGCGATGCTTCTGAATTGCGCCATCGTCGATGAGCTGCATGTTTCGCGCAAACAATATCTCGACGGTTCCATACCGACCGGATTTCAGCGCACGGCCATTGTCGGTGTCAACGGCTGGGTGCCGTATAAGAAGCGCAGGATCAACATCACGCATGTCTGCCTTGAAGAAGACGCCTGCCGCGAGATCTCCGATATCGGTCATGACATCGTTTTCAGAACAGATCGACTTTCGATGCCGCTTCTGGAGGTTATTACCGCGCCCGATATGAAAAACCCTCAGGAAGCGATGGAGGTGAACGCTCTTATCGGCCGCACACTCAAGGCCTCGGGTCTGGTCAGGAGAGGGATCGGATCGGTGCGACAGGATGTAAATGTCTCCATTGCAGGAGGCAGCCGTGTCGAAATCAAAGGGGTTCCGCAAACTTGGATGGTTGAAAAGCTGACCGGAATCGAGGCAAGGCGGCAGTCGGAATTGTTGTCGATAAGGGATGCGCTTCGCGCCAGAGGAATCACCGATAAGACCATTCACGGCGAAAAATTCGATCTTGAAGATTTGCTTAGGCCGTTCAGGATTCCGTTGATCGAACAGGCGTTTGCCCGTGGCTGGTCTGTCCGCGGAATAAAAATCGACGGTTTCGCCGGCATACTGAATTGGCCGTTGCAGCCCGGCCTGACGTTTGCCGATGAGCTTTCCGGCAGGGTGAAAGTGATCGCCTGTCTCGATCAAATGCCCAATATCGCCGTTTCCGACATTCCCGAAATGGCCGGTTTTTCTCCGGAAATATGGCAACAGCTCAGACAAAAATGTCTCTGCAAACATACCGACGCGATGGTGATTACCTGGGGACCAGCGGCCGATGTGACGACCGCACTTTCCGAAATAAAAATCAGGGCGGTTGAGGCGACCCGAGGTGTTCCCAACGAAACAAGGCAGGTGTTTCCCGGCGGCGTTACCGGATTCGAGCGGATTCTGCCCGGTCCCGACCGCATGTACCCCGATACGGACAGTCCGCCAATCGAGGTCGGTCGGGATATTCTGAAGCGGCTGAGAAAAGAACTGCCGAGTCCGGCCTACCGGATCGAGGAAAAATGGATTGAGGCCGGAGTGCCGCCCGGGATCGCTGAAAGAGCGGTCGTTTCGCCGATGGCGGAGATTTTCGGCCGCTTGATCGAATTGGAAATCAAGCCTGAGGTTGCCTGGTCAGCGCTTAATATTATCGGGGTCAAGGCGACGGAGTATATTCAGTTGATGAACGGCGAGCTGGAATCGGTTTTTATCGCCTATCGCAATCGGACCATCACCGTAGACGGGCTTTATGCAATAATGCGGTCAATCAAAGACGGAAAGGTCGATTCTATCCATTCCGAAATCGAGAAACATGCGGTCATAAGTGTCAGCGATCCCGTCGTCCAACGCGCAATCGAGGAATTGATAATGACTACGGCCAATGGGCAGTTTACCGAATTATCCAAGAGAATCCGCTATATTTCAGGCCGGGTCAAACGGAAATTCGGCAATCGCCTCGATGGGGCGCTGTTGGCAAAAGAAATTTCAAGCAAGTTGCGATAACCGGTGAAGAAGGGCCCGTTGGCCGAGCCGAAAATTACAACCGCCATAGAGCATACATCTGAAAAAAGCGTCTTCAAGGTTTTCTGACGGCAAAGACATGGCGAAGCTGGATAGAATTTTCCATATCACTCACGCCGAACCAATTGAGGGCGGCAGCAAATCTTGCCGTTTTGCCGCAAAGACAAGAAAATGATTTGCCTGCGGCCCGATATTCACTATTTTATTTAGCGGGACATCGAAATATGTTCCACCGAATCGAGGATTAAAGGGGCAGTAGCTCAGTTGGGAGAGCGGTACGTTCGCAACGTACAGGTCGGCGGTTCGATCCCGCTCTGCTCCATTGAAAACGATTGGCGGCGCGCTAAGCGGGGAGTTAGCGGTGCCCTGAACCCGGAACCCGCTATACCGGGGCCGAATCCCCATGCCGAGGCCGGCAAGCCGCAGGCGGGCTCCACTTGATGGCGATGAGCGGACGGGCCTGGCTCAACGGGCTACCGCCGAACCCCGTCAGGGCCGGAAGGCAGCAGCGGTAAGCGGAACAGCCGTGTGATGCAAGATAACCCGATCGTGAGCTTTTCAGCGGATGCCTTAATCAGGCCCAGAGGCCGAAGGTGGGTGCGCGCCGCTTTTGAAAATATCGTTGCCGGAGTTGCAGTCAGCAAAAGGGGTTTATGAGTTATCTATCGCTTGCCAGAAGATATCGCCCGGGCGATTTCGAGAGCATCCTGGCTCAGAAGCATATAACCAAGACGTTGAGCAATGCGATTTCGTCGAATCGGATCGCCCACGCCTATTTGTTTTGCGGGCCGCGGGGCACCGGCAAAACGAGCACCGCGCGCGTGCTCGCAAAATCGCTGAACTGCCACAAGGGGCCGACCGCAACACCGTGCGGGGAATGCCCGAATTGCCTTGAAATAAAATCGGGCGTGTCTCCCGATGTTCTTGAAATAGACGCAGCCAGCAATCGAGGTATCGACGACATAAGGGAACTTCGCGAAAACGTCCGCTACAGCCCTGCCGCCTCCCGCTATAAAATATATATAATCGATGAGGTCCACCGATTGACCGGAGAGGCTTTCGACGCCCTGCTGAAGACGCTCGAGGAGCCGCCGGCGCACGTCATTTTCATTTTTGCGACTACTGAGCCGCAGGCGTTGCCGGCGACGATCTTATCACGAACCCAGAGGTTCGATTTCCGAAGGATTCCTGTGTCGGCTTTGGCCGAATCGATCAGCGCTGTAGCCAGATCGGAGGGAGTCGAAATCGAACCGAAGGCGGCCATGATCGCCGCCCGCAAGGCCGATGGCTCGCTTCGCGACGCCCTCTCACTGCTCGATCAGTTGATAAATATCGGCTCGGGAACGATAACCGCCGAACTGATCGCCGACGCCATGGGACTTATCAAGAGCGATTTGCTTATTGATTTGTTCGAAAAAATTTTCAAGCACGACACCGCCGAGGTGATGGCCGTATTCGACCGTTGCTATCGTGAGGGCGGCGATATCGATGAATTGGCCGAAGAGTTGACGGCTTTCTGCGGCAAGCTCCTGATGATAAAAAACGGGGTCAGCGATGCCGCCGCGCTTGACCTTGATCTCGCCGAACTGGACAAAATCGCCACCATGATCTCCCCAATCGACTCGGCCGATTTGCTTGGGTTGGCGGAAATAATGGCCGATTATCACGCCGATCGGAAATCAGGCCTTGATCCGCTGATTGCTATGGAAATCGCCCTTACGCGGATGGCCAATCTGGATCGGGCGGTGGATATCGAGGAACTTCTCGTTCGAACGGGACAATCGCAGTCGGCCGGTCGGCCAAGACCGGTGTTGCCGACGGGCGGTTCGGCCGTTTTGGCCGATAAGGTGTCTTCAGGCAAGCCGGGGATATCGCCTGCGCCGGAAAAAGGCGATGCGCATACTGGCGGCGAAGGCGACCGGAAAAACGAGGATTATCCGCACGATCGGCCCAAAAGGGTCCTAAGCGATATAGCGGCGTGGTGGCCGGATTTCCTATTGTATCTTAAATCGAAAAGCCGGGCGGTCTGGAGCAATATTATTCATGCGAAACCGGCGATCAGCGACGGAAACTCGCTGAGTCTGGCGTTTTCCAATAATCATGAGTTCTATCTCAAATTCATGGATCGGGAAAACCGGAATTTCCTGCATGAGAGGTTGAAGGAATTCTGCGGTGCAAGTTACAGTATCGAATATATAAGAGCCGAGGCATCAATAAGCCCCGAAGACTATGGGGCGGATAATGGAGAGTCGCAGCCGGAGTCGGCGCCCACCGTCGGTATAAAAAGACAGACAAAGGGCAGCGGGTCATCGCCGCGCTGGCGCGGCAGTAAAGAGCAGTTTGCGAAAGAATTTTTGGATCGTAATCCCTTGATGAAGAGACTTCACGATCTTATCGGGGGAGAGGACATGGCGTTCAGAGGAAATCTGGCATGAATCAGGAAATAATGATTAGCATAATCAAAGGAGCTGTTATGGCAAAGGGCCTGGGCGATTTGATGAAGCAGATGCAGAAAATGCAGGCCGGAATCGAAAAAATGCAGGAGGAACTGGCCCGAAAGACCGTTGAAGGCAGCGCCGGCGGCGGGATGGTGCGGGTTATCGCCAACGGGCGTCAGGAAATAATCGAAATCAAAATCGACCCCGAGGTGGTGAATCCGGGCGAGGTCGAAATGCTCGAGGAGTTGATCCTGGCGGCGGTCAATCAGGCGCGTGAGAATGCGGAAAAGTTGCAGCAGGAAAGCATGTCGGGGCTTACGGCCGGTTTGCCCCCGATTCCCGGGCTGAAATTTTAGCCTATTTGGCCGATATGGATGGGGCATTAGAAGAACTTATAAAAAACCTGACTCTTCTGCCCGGAATCGGGCGCAAAAGCGCGGCGCGCATCGCTTTCTTTCTGCTGAAAATACCACGGGAAAAGGTGGAGGAATTCGCCGGCGTAATCGTCAAGGCCAGACGGAACCTTCGCCCCTGCGGCATCTGCGCCAATTTAGCCGAGACGGATACCTGCTCTATCTGCAGCGACCCCCGGCGCGACCAGTCGATCATTTGCGTAGTTGAGGAAGTTTCGGATTTGCTTGCAATTGAAAGCGCCGGCGGTTTCACCGGCACATATCACGTGCTGGGTGGTGCGCTATCGCCGCTGGACGGTATCGGTCCGGATGATATCAACCTCGCTCAACTGAAAAAACGGGTCGGGAAAGGAGTGCGTGAAATCATAATCGCCACAAATCCCAATACCGAGGGAGAAGCGACCGCCGCCTACTTGATAGCTCAACTGAAAACGCCCGAGCTCAAGATCACCCGAATCGCCCGCGGTGTCCCCATGGGCGGTTTTTTGGAATATTCGGATAAAAGCACGCTGTCCAAGGCGATAGAGAACAGAATCGAAATAAAGTAATCCAGTCCGGCCCAACCGAAAAACGATCGTGCAGAATACCTGCCGCTGCCGCCCGCCCCGAAGTCGCCGCAATGCTTATCAACAAAACCGCCCGCAAAATCAGGCGATTTTTTTTAAAGCCTGATCCAGGTCGCCGATAAGATCGTCCGCGTCTTCAATCCCTACGGACAGACGAATCAAACTATCCGTGATCCCCGTTTTTCGGCAGATTTCCTCCGGCACTTCCGAGTGGGTCATTCTTCGGGGATGGGATATCAGCGATTCCGTTCCGCCGAGGCTTACGGCCAGCCGGCATATCTCCACACTGTTGAGCACCGAAAACGCTTCTTTCTTGCCGCCCTTGATATAGAATGAGATCAAAGAACCGTTTCCCCGGCATTGCTTTTTGAATATGGCATATTGCGGGTCATTCGGTTTGAGCAGTCCCGGGTAAACGACTTTTTCCACCGAGGGATGCTCCACTAGAAATTCGGCGATTTTTTGGGCGTTGGCGGCCGCTTTATGCATCCGGATTTCGATCGTTTCGAGGGAGCGGGCCATCAGCCAGCAACAGAATGGATCGGTGACAGCACCGATCACCGAGCGGAATGCTTTTATTTTCTGTATCGTCGGTTTCTTCCCCAGGACAAAACCTCCTATGAGGTCGGAATGGCCGCCGATGAATTTGGTCGCCGAATAAATGCTTAGATCTATGCCTTGTCCGAAGAAACTCTGAAACACCGGTCCCATGAAGGTGTTGTCGACGGCGGTGAGGATTTTTCTTTCCGGTGTAGAATATTCTTTCGCGAGCGCGATTATTTGTTCAACGTCGGTGTGGACCATGGTCGGATTACTCGGCGTTTCGATGAAAATCAAGGCCACCGCTTTTTTCTGACTATCGAGCGCTTTTCGATATTCGCTCATGTCCTGAGTGAACATGGGAATAGCTTTGATGTCAAATCTGGGCAAGACATCCTCGAAAAGATGCTCGGTTCCGCCGTAAACGGGCGCTGAATATAAAATTACGTCTCCGGGGGAAAGCAGGGCCAGTACGGTCGTCGATATGGCCGACATCCCCGATGGCAACACGGCGGCGTCTTCAGCGCCCGGTTCCATAACCACCATCTTGTCTTCGACGATTTCCATATTGGGATTATTCATCCGGGAATAGATCAAACCCGGAATCTCGCCGTCATGCCTTTCGTCCGGGTGGGCGAATAAGCGGAAAAACCGCTCGCCGTCCTCGGCGGTTTTGAAAAGGAAGGTCGAGGTTGCGTATATGGGCATTTTCGCCGCCATTTCCGAAAACACCGGATCGTAGCCGGCCGAAATCACCCGTGTCGCCGGTTTGCAACCGGGCAGCGGGCTTTTCCACCATTCAGGCTTATTGTCGCCTTTCATAATCAACTCCGTTCAAATTGTCATAATCATCTGTTATCGGCCAATCGCCTCTTGAATATTCCCGAGTCGATAATCGAGCTGATGGATAGCGAGGAAAGCATCAACAAGACTAAAATCATCACTATCCGGAATCTCGGCACCATCACCAAGGGGATGTAAAATAAGAATGGCAGCAGAGGCGCAATAATAAAAATACAATCGAAAGTCTTATTCTTTCCGGCGAGAATCCCGCCCCAGATTCCGAATATGACGACGAAAAGGTAACCGCCGAGATAGGCGAAATTTCTCGTTAGGGGATGGGTTGGATCGTAGGTGAAAAAGTACAAGGCTCTCTTTAACACCAGAGACAAATATCGCTGGGGATTTTCTTTTATGAACCGAACCGCCTCGTTCCGGAAAAACAAGTCGAGTTTCACCTCTGTGTCGGGGTAGTTTTTTTGAAGATACTGCTTATATTCCGGCGGTAACTTGGCTTCACTGGTCTGATATGGATTGAGAAACTCGGTTCCTTTCGACCAGGGATGGTTTCCCCGCCAAAGATTGTAACCTAAATTTGAACCCAGAATTATCGGGGCCCGCATCACGATTATGTTTCTTGCGCTCCAGGGACTTATCGCTACAATAAACCCCGACAAAATCAGCAGGCTCGTATTCAGCGACGTTCGCGAAAAACGATTCTTGAGAAGAAGGCAGATAATACAAGCCGCCAGCAGGAGAGTCCCGGTCGTCTTTATCAACGTGAGGACCCCCAAATACAGGCCGAATAGAAAAAACGGCCGCCACCCGAGACCGTTTCTCCGATTGTCGGCAAGCGATCTGTACAACCATATCCCTAACAATATTCCCGGGATAAATAAGGGTTCGGAGATCATCTTGGTGGGTGATACGGCGATTTCGGGAAAGAATGCGTATAAGGATGCCGCCCATACACCGGTTTTTTCGTCTTTCAGTTGTTTGCCGATGCCGAATGCGGGGAAGATTCCGAGGGAATTCAACAGCGCCTGAGCGATATAAATCCAACGCGACGGGTCGTCGAAAAGATATAAGAAAATGACCAGAAAATAGGTGTAAATCGGAGGCAACAGGGCTGTCGGTTGAACCTTAAGAATGCCGTCCCAATCCCATGAGTAGCCCAGTCCGTTGACGATATTCTCGGCGATTGCGAAATTCTCGAAATGCGGCCCCCTGTTCCAAGCCGTAACCAATATAATTAGCAACCGTAAAAAGAAAGCGCCCGCAAATATCAGCCAAAGCCTGCTCCGCAACGAATTTTTTAAGAGCGTTTTCACTTCAAAATTCCGCTTTCACGATGATGTGAACGAAAGGATTTTCGACTTTCCTGCCTATGACATTATCGGGATTGATCACGCGGCGCATTCCGATCCTTCCGGCAACAGCCAAATCGCCAAAGACCTGCCTCAAATCGAACCAGGCGCCGGTCGATTTCTCCACCGCTCCGGACGGGAATTTCGGCGTCTTGTCGCCCCCCTCGACTTCGTACGGCAAGTCGAGCGTTCCCTGTCCTTTACGGACACGATCGAAAGCAAGTCGCAACAACGAGGAAGGCCCGGCGATCCAGGTCAATTGACAGAACAGCTCATCGGCGTCGGGACCCAGCCAAAACCCCAACGGCTGTCCGGCATGGCTCCAGGCGTTTACCCTCGACACGTGGGTGTATGTCCATTTGGCGGCACGGCAATATTCGATCTGGAAATCAAGATAGTCGACAAAAAAGTTCTTTTGGGCCAACCCGGCCAGAAAAGCATATTTCGAAGGTCCCCGATCTTTGCTTTCGAAGTACATGAAATCATCGTTCAAGAATTCTCCGTAAAGTTGGAGGCTTCGTGTCGGGTAATAGCTTATATCGATAGCCGCCAGCAAATTGTCGTCATTGTTCGGCCTTTGCCGCTGGCTCACGAAAACCGGCATTATCGGATTGATATAGGCAGAGGGATCATCAAAGAAAGACACGGCTTCGGCCAGACCGATTCTTAAGTCCCGCCAAATATCGATGGTGATCCTTTTCCCCGAAATGAATTTTTTCTTTTCCCCGCTGAGTTGCCCGGAAAAAGATGTCAGACCGATTTTCCAAAAACGATAATCGAATTTATAAAACAGATCGATCGGCCGGGCCAGCCCCGAAAACAACAGCCCGTTACGATAGCCGGGTTTCTGGATCAGCCGTTCGTGACCGGCGGTGATGTCGATACCGTAGAGGTTTAATGCGATCACCGCCCGATCGGAGGCTATATCGAAATCGAGGGGTCCCCCCTCAAGCGGATCGGTCCAGTAGCTCGGATAAGAAATCAACGGATCGCGCAGAAATTCCCCCGTTTGCGTTGCCTGTCCGAGGTTAAGTGTGTTATCCTCCCGATACAACGTTATATCTTCGTAGAAATCGATTTTGTTTTTGATTTTCGCATAACCGTTCACGCAAATCGACGATTGGAGACTGCTGAAATTGTCACCGCTTTCTTTGAAACCGAGCCAGTTTTCGCTTAAGCGAAAGCCGATCCGAAAACGGAAATCGCCGTTCTCGAATCTAAGCGGATAGCGATCTGGCGATACGGCCAATTTACCGGTAATGCTGTCTATGGCGAGGTTCCGGAAAAAGCCTTGGCGATAGCGCTCGCGACCGGTCGGGATTGTCTCGAGAGTCTTGGCCCGCAGCCACAGCTCGTATATCGGCGATGGCAACCGCGGATCGAGAGGATCCAGCAGCTCATGCGGTGCCAATGTCTGTCCGGCCATGGAAAGCGCACCCACCAGAATGACAAAAACCGCCGTCAGCTTCCCGAATCTCATTGTGCTAAAATATCCGGCGGTTGTCTTTCGGTCAAGGTCATTCAGGATAGCGGCGGATGGCTTGTCATGTCGCCGCCGATGGAAGGCGTGGCCTGCACTTCTAAAATGTTGCCAAAAAACATGAACATAATTAATATAATTTTGTATAAAACAGTTTCGGATGAAGGCGGTTTGAAAGGAATTTTTAATTATCTATAGAAGGAGCATTTGATGGTTGAAGCTAAAGGCCTTTGCATGAATTATGGAACGACGCGGGCCCTTATCGATGCCTCATTTGTCGCCGCCGATAATCAGGTGATGGGGTTGCTTGGACCGAACGGGGCGGGCAAAACAACCTGTATGAAAATCATCACCACCCAGATGGTTCCCACGGCGGGAACGGCGGTCGTCGGCGGTATCGATGTGCTTGAGGATCCGATCGCGGTCAGGCGGAAAGTCGGCTATTTGCCCGAAACCGCGCCGCTCTATGCCGACATGGAGGTGGCTGAGTATCTTGAATTCGTCGGCCGAGGGCGCGGCCTTGAAAACGGCGTTTTGAAAAACCGGATCGATTGGGTTGTCAATGCCTGTCAGGTAAAAGAGGTTTACCGCAAACCTATCGGCGATCTGTCGCGCGGATACAGGCAGAGAGTGGGCTTGGCTCAGGCGTTGATCCACGATCCGGAAGTGCTTATTCTCGATGAACCGACCTCCGGCCTTGATCCCCTGCAGATTATCAGTATCCGGCAGTTGATTAAAGACCTGTCGACGAGTAAAACGATCATTTTTTCGACTCACATTCTTCAGGAGGTCGAGGCGATTTCCGATCGGATAGTGATTATAGACGAAGGGCGGATAATCGCCGACGGCACGCCCGATCAGCTTCGCAAAATGGCCAGCGGCGAGTCCGGCTACTTCCTTGAATTGAAGGCTCCGCGTCAGGAAATCGAAAAGTCGTTATCCGAAGATGATCATGCGCTGAATTTCGATTTCGTTTCCGAATCCGATGGATTTACGAGATACTATGTAACGGGCTCCGATTCGGAGAAGCTCTGGTCTGATTCGGCCGAAATCATCAGGCGCAAAGGCTGGCTGGTGCGGGAGTTCGCACCGAGCCGCCCCAGTCTCGAGCAGGCATTTATCCAGTTGACGAGGGAGAAGAAGGTCAGATGAAAAACGTCAAAACTATCTTCAAGAGGGAATTCGCGGCCTACTTCAATGCCCCGATCGCCTATATATTTATCGTGGTCTTTTTGGCGGTTAACAGCGGCCTGTTCATGACCTCTTTTTTCCTTGCCGGCAGCGCCGATATGCGGGGATTTTTCGCCTTGTTGCCGATAACCCTCATCGTTTTCATTCCGGCGGTCGCCATGAGGTTATGGGCCGAGGATTCAAGGGGCGGCACGATTGCCCTTCTGCACTCGTTCCCGATCAAGCCATCGGAGCTTGTGGCCGGCAAATTTCTGGCCAGCTATTTGTTCTATCTGCTGGCGCTGGCCGGAACTCTGGTTATCCCGATAATGATCATGTTTCTGGGAAAGCCGGACTTAGGTCCGATTATCGGCGGCTATTTCGGGGCGGCGTTGATAGGCGCTTTCTACCTGTCGATAGGAATTTTCATCTCGGCCTTGTTCAAAGACCAGATTATCGCTTTCATTCTATCGATGGTGGCCTGTTTTCTTTTTTACATGCTTGGAACCGATTATATCGCAGTGATAATCGACGGCTGGATCGGCGGGTTGGGAACGCTTTTGATGAATTCGTTGGGAACCGCCAGCCATTTTTCCTCCATCGAACGCGGCGTTCTGGATATTCGCGACATCATCTATTTCCTTTCCTATATGCTGCTCTTTCTTTGGCTGAATTCGGTGACCGTGGAGCAGGTCATGCGTCGGCTGGCCGATAAACGATTCGCGATCAACGCCCTTGTTGGGCTGGCTGTGGTACTCATGCTGAATCTGGTGATCGGCAACCTGAGACTGGGCAGATTCGACCTTACCGAAGGAAACATTTATACCGTAAGTCCGGCCGCCAGAAATATCCTGAAAAAACTGAAGGATGCTCCGATTACGGTTCGCTACTATGTGTCGCCTAAAGACAAAATGCCGGCGGCTATGAAAACGATCGAGCAGGACGTCACCGATCTGTTGCGCGAGTTTGAGGTCGCATCGAAGATGTTCCGCTACGAGGTGATCGATCCGACGACCGATGTTGAGATGGCCGGAACCCTGCAAAGCAAAGGGATAAATCCGTTTGATACCCGATCTGTCGAAAAAGATGCTTTCAACATAAAACGGGTATATTCGGCGATCGCCATTTCTTATCTGGATAAAGCCGAGGAAGTGATACCTCAGGTGATTCCCCAAAACCTATCCAGCCTCGAATACGAAATTCTCGCCCGCATTTTCCGGATGACCATGGAGCGAAAGCCGAGAGTGGTTTTGGTGGCACCGTTTGACGTCTCTCAGCAGGATCCGCGCATGCGTCAGTGGATGATGCAGATGGGGCGGCAGGTGCCGGATAGGGAAGATAGGTTCAAGACGATTAACCAGATTCTTTCCGGCGAGAATTACGAAGTAATTCGTTGCGAGCTGACCCAAGATGATCCTCTGCCGACGGATTTTGACTTGTTGTTGGTGATTGCCCCGAGAATGCTTTCCGATAGGGCCAAATACGAAATCGGCCGGGCGATCGCCTCGGGGAAAAACGCCGTATTCGCCATCCAGAATTACAAGTTTAATTATATGCCTCAGGCGGGATTGGGAATTCAGGTGATGGCCGAACCGAACCGCTCCGGCATAAACAGCCTGCTGGAAAATTATGGCGTCACGGTCAGTGAGGATATTCTGATGGACGAAAGTCATGAAGTGCTGTCGATTCCGGTGCGGCAGACGTTCGGCGGATTTCTCAGCGCAATGGTTGAAACGCCGGTGAAATTACCTATACAGGTGAAGATAACCGATAACTCGATGAATCAGGCTCTATCGATCACCAACCGAACCAACGGCCTGCTTTATCTCTGGGGCACCGCCTTGAAGCCGGACAAGGGAAAAGTCGATCAGATCGGCCTTAAGGCGGAAACACTTATCAGTTCGTCCCCCAAAACCTGGACGGTGCCGTATTCCGGCGGGTTTATCAGCGGCGATGATATTAACCCGCAGAAGCACGAATTGATCGGCGCCCAACCTCTCGGGATGCTGCTGACCGGACAATTCCCCGACGTGACTGCCGGCAAAGCTGTTCCTCAATGGCCGGGCGATACATCGGCGGTTGCCATGGCCCCGCCGATAACTCCTCGCCCCGCCAAAGTAGCAATCTATGGCTGCGGCGAGATGTTCGCGGATAATGTCATCGGGGCGTTCGGGAACGCGCTGCTGTTGCTGAACACAGTGGACGCCCTGACTCTGGGAGATGATCTTATCAACGTGCGTTCGAAAATGATCACTCAACGTTTCATCAGAGAGACATCCGTGGCCGCCAAAATGTTCTGGCGTTTCATCGTCGTGGGTCTCGTGCCGATTATCCTGATCGCAATTGGAATAATTCGTTTCATGATGCGGCGCCAAAGGCGGGAAATTTACCAAAGGCTGCTCGCGCAATCGGCCTGAGGAGGAACCGATGAAAAACAGAAATTTCGCGATCTTGCTTGCCGTCTTGGGGATTTTGGTGATTGTCTATGTTATTCAACAGGTAAGCTCCGGAAAAAAAACAATCGCCGAAATGACGATCAAGCTCTTTCCCCGATTTGAACCTTCGGATGTCGCACTGATCAGCGTCTATAAGGAGCAGTATCCCGATTCGGGAATCGCTTTCGCCCGGAAAGATACCGGCTGGATTGTCGCTTCATATCATAACGCCCCCGGAAAGAAAGCCGATATCGAAAAAATCATGACCGATATGAAAGGTCTGGGCGGTGAGATACGTTCGACCAATCCCTCGCTGTTCAGCGATTTCGGTCTTGCCGATGATGAAGCGTTGCACCTGAAATTCATGAAACAGGACTCGACCGTGCTGATTCACTTTCTGGCCGGCAAAGGAATCGCTGACGCACCGCGGAGCAGTTTCATACGGCGGGCGGGGTCCGATACCGTTTATAAAGCCGATGAGAATTTCATCTCCCGTTTCGCCATGTGGAATGCCGAGCCATGGAGAAGGGTTCAGGTTAACCGTTGGATCGAGCTGAAAATGACCGAACTGGCGCTGGATAGCGTTATCGCCTGCGATCTTGTGATTAAAGGCAAAACCAATCGTTTCGTGAAGGAGACGCAGGCCGTTGAGGATACTACCGCTCCACCGAAATCAAGCTGGAAACAGGTCGAATCCGGATTCGGCAAAAAACTCGAAGGAAACGATATTCCGGGCATCTTGAGCCGCCTTACGAATATGCGGGCGTTCGACCTGACATCCGGGGAAATCTACGGCGTCACCGGATTGCAGAAGCCTGAAGCCAAAGCTTTATTGACAACTACGAATTCAGGGGTGATCGAGATTTCTTTTGGAGCGATGGCGGACACGACGCAGAAAACGCGTTACGCCATGGTGTCCGACAAGCCGTTCATTTATAAGGTTTCGGACTCGATTTACGAGTCGGTATTCGTGACGCCGTTTAAGAAAACCGATTAATCCAGTCTTAAATCGGGCGGCGGCTTGTTATCCTGAGCCGCCGCCTTTTTTCATGTCCTTTCGCCTGCCCGTTTCGATGTCTGTTTGCCTTGGCGCCGCAAAAACGGATTGACCGCGTGAATATTAGCCATTATATAGATTTCATGAGGATTCTGCCGGCTGTCTTCTGGATCATAGCCGAAATCGCCGCGGCCGGAACGTTCTATGTGGGCCGCGATCCGGCTCGTTTCGGGCTGGAAGAAACGGCGAAAAATTTTTTCAATCATCTGCAGCCGGCGATCGATCGCGCGGCGGACGGAGATACGGTCTTGATTGCGCCGGGGGATTATGCCGCAAAATGGCATGCTTTTGAGGATATATATTGCGGCAACTGCCAGGAACCGACGATTAAGGTGGCGGCTTCGCGAGGTTTTTTAGTCGAGTCCAAACGACTGGTGATTCTCGGCAGCGGTGTCGATTCGACGACGCTTATCACCAACGCCGGTTATGGGATTCTATTTATCGATTCCCCCGGTTCCCTTATAAGCAATCTGAAAATTACCGGCGGCGTGCGGGATCGCGACGGCAATGCCACCGATGCCGCAATCGTGGCCAGGAGTTCCATTTTAATCGTGGAGAATTGTCTGATCGCCGACAATATCGATCGGCCGGAAAAGGTAGTTGTAGGCATAGGCGGGATATTCGGCAGGGAAGGCGCCGAATTGACAATCAGAAACAATCGCTTGTTCAACAATGGCTGGGACGGTATCGCGCTGTATCGCGGCGCCACCGCCGTTATCTGTGATAACGTGATCGACGGCGGCCGCGGCGCTGGTATCGGTATCACCTGGGATGCCACCGCCGTCGCCTATCGAAATATCGTCAAAAACTACTGGAAAGGAATCGGGGCATTCGGGACCAGCAGGGCTATCATCAGCAATAATCTGGTTATTGATAACCTCGGCTGGGGAATAATAGCCACCGGAAATGCTTGGGTCGATGTTGCCAATAATTTGGTCATTCGAAACGGAAACTGCGGCCTGGCGATCTGGTCGGACAGTTGCGCCGGCAGGATTACCAATAATATAATAGTCGAAAACGGCTGGCGGGAGGAATGGGTTTGTCCGCCGGTAGGGTTCTGGAACTATGGCCATCCCGGACGATTCGTGATAGGCTATAACAATGTTTTCAATAACGCCGGGGGGCAGTATCGGGATATGCCTGATCAAACCGACCGACTGGGAAATATCTCTGCCGATCCGTTATTCAAAGGAAAGGACGATTTCCGATTGCTTCCCGGTTCTCCCTGCCGCGATTCGGGCGATCCCAATATCAACGACAGAGACGGTTCAAGATCGGATATGGGGCTTTACGGTGGTCCGCACGGCTTTCGAGAGACAGGCGATTCCTTGTTGGCCAAATTAAGATAATAACTCCAATTGGGAATTTTCAAATAAAGAAGCAGGTCATGTCAGGAATACACCCTACCGCAATAGTGGCAAACCCCGAAAAGGTTCCTCGAACCGTTACTATCGGGCCGTATTCGATTATCGAGGACGATGTCGAATTGGGCGACGGCGTTTGGATCGACTCACATGTCAGCATAAAACCTTACGCCCGAATCGGTCCGAATTGCCGAATCTTCAACGGTGCAGCCATAGCCGGACCGCCGCAGGATCTGAAATTCGGCGGAGAGAAGACTTTTTTGATAATCGGCGCAAACTGCACGATCCGCGAATACGTAACCTTGAACCGGGGCACGTCCGCCCATGGTAAAACGGAAATCGGCGACAATTGCCTTTTTATGGCCTATTCGCACGCCGCCCACGATTGCGTCATCGGGTCGAACGTGATAATTGCCAATACCGTCGAAATGGGCGGCCATGTCGAGATCGGCGATCACGCCATAATCGGCGGCGGAACGGTAATTCACCAATTTTGCCGTATCGGCGAACATTCCATGATCGGCGGCGGATTCAGGGTTACTCAAGATGTCCTGCCGTTCAGTCTGGCGGCGGGCTATCCCTTGCGATGTCTGGGCCTGAACGCCGTTGGCTTGAAACGTCGGAAGTTCAGCGAAGAAACGATCTCGAGCCTGAAAAAGGCTTTTCATTTCCTGTTGAGCTCAAAATTGAAAACGAGTCAGGCGCTCGAGAAGATAAAAACCGAAATCATATCCATCCCGGAAATAGAGAAACTGGTCAAATTTATCGAAACGGCCGAGAGGGGAATTATAAAATAATCAGAGTTGGATTGGTCGGCTGCGGGCATATGGGGAAATATCATGCCGCGAAATTGTCGGCTCACCCCGATGTCCGGTTTGTAGGGTGTTACGATATCGATCCCCGGCGATCCGAGGAGATCGCCTCGCGCCATCGGACGAAATCGTTTTCTTCTCTGGAACTTCTGGCGGCCGAAATCGAAGCGGCCGTCGTGGCCGTTCCGACCATCGAGCACGATGCATGTTCGATTCCGCTGCTGAGGCGCGGAATCGCGGTGTTGATCGAAAAACCGCTGGCGGTGAATTCGGCTCGGGCAAGGGAGATCGACCGGGCCGCCGCCGCATCCGGTGCGGTCTTGCAGGTGGGGCACAGCGAGCGGTTCAGTCCGGTTTACCGGGCGGCGCGATCCCGAATAAATCGTCCCGGTTTTGTCGAAACACACCGGCTTGCCCCGTTCAAAGGCCGGGGACATGATGTTTCGGTAATTTATGATCTCATGATTCATGATATCGACCTGTTGCTTGATTTGACCGGTTCGCGGCCGCTCGATATTCAAGCCGCTGGAGTGGCCGTGATAACCGAGACGTTCGACATCGTCAACGCCCGACTGACCTTTCCGGACAATTGCGTGGCGAACGTCACGGCCAGCAGGATCTCGTTCAAAGAGATGCGCAAACTGCGAGTTTTCCAAAAATCAGGCTACATATCGATGGACCTGGCGAGCAGGGAACTCGAATCCTACGTGCTTGTCGATAAAAATTCGGAGAAGGCCAACGAGAATCCCTCGTTTTTGAAATTCAATCTGGGCGATAATAATGTGATTATAAGGGAAAATATCGACATCCCGCCGGGGGACAACCTCGAAATGGAACTTGATTCGTTCGTCAAGGCCGTGAGCGGCTTGCATGCACCGCTGGTCGGCGGCCAATCGGGTTTGGCCGCCCTTGAAGTGGCCGAAGAGATCGAGAATCGCTGCAGGCAGTATCAGCGGAATCTATGAGCGAGATTCTGATATCCGCCGGCGAGGCGTCCGGTGATATTCTGGGAGCCAAATTCATCGAGGAATTCATTAGACTCCATCCGCATGTCGGTTTCTATGGACTTGGAGGAGACCGAATGGCTGAACGCAGCTGCGAGTTGCTGTATCATATTAGAGACCTGTCGATTCTGGGATTCTGGGAGGTAGTCAAGAACATCGGCTTCATCCGAGCGGTCCAAAAGAAAATCATGCTTTCAATCGAATCCAGAAAGCCGGTTATGGCGGTCCTTATCGATTATCCGGGGTTTAATCTTCGCCTAGCCAGAATTCTCCGACGGCATGGGATAAAGGTGTTCTATTATGTCAGTCCTCAAGTCTGGGCTTGGGGAAAAAGGCGGATTTCGGATATTCGCAACAACGTCGATTTGATGGCCGTTTTTTTCGATTTTGAAAAGCGGATTTTCGATGACGCCGGAATCCCCGCCGTTTGTGTCGGTCACCCTATGCTCGATCATGTGAAAATAGACCATGATAGAGAGACGTTCCGGAAAATTCTCGGCGTCCGGCCCGATCAGGAAATAATCGGCCTGTTTCCCGGGTCGCGGAAGCAGGAAATAAGATTGATTCTGCCGCAGATGCTGATTGCCGCCAAGAAGCTGACGACGGCGATCGGGGCCGGATTTTTTATCGGCAAAGCTCCCTCGATCGAAACATCTTTTTACATGGATATTCTCAAAAAGGAAAAGGGGGCGGCTGAATTATTCGAGGGGAACGGTTACGATCTTATGGCACACTCCCGTTTGAATCTGATCTGCTCCGGCACGGCCACTCTCGAAAGCGCGGTATTGGGCACTCCGATGATAATCGTTTATAAAACCTCCGCTTTGACATATTTCATAGCCCGAAGTCTGATTAAAATTCCGGTCATCGGCTTGGTGAATGTCGTCGCCGGCCGCAAGGTTGTGCCGGAGTTGATACAAAATAGGTGTACCGGGGCCGAGATGGCCGAAGCCGCAATGCAGATGCTCGAAAACGAGGCGCGATATGAAATAGTCCGCCGGGATTTGCTTGAAGTTAAAAGCCGTCTGGGCAGCCCGGGCGCCTCGGCCCGCGCCGCCGAAGCCGCCTTCGGATTATTGAACCCGTGATTCGATATGGGCCCGGTGATACTATTTTTTTATCAGATTTTAGCCTTCTTAGCAATCGTTTTGGTTCTCCCGTTTTTGGTTTTGCGAGGGGTATTTCCGATCCGCGGATTATCGGAACGATTCGGCAAATATGGGCGGGTTCCCCCTTCGGCGGTTCGTGTCTGGTTCCATGTAGCTTCCGTCGGCGAATTGAAGGCGGCAGCCTCGCTGATACCATTATTAAAGGCCAAGGTGGCCGATCTCTATCCGGTGATCTCCGTTGTCACTAAAACCGGCAAACAAAAGGCGCTTTCGGCCGGACTAAAAGCGGCCGTCTATTATGCTCCGTTGGAAATTGCCCCGGCCATAATCAGGGCCGCGCGGACGATCCGACCTGAACTATTGATTCTTGCCGAAACCGAACTATGGCCTTTGCTTATCCGGCTGATACGCAAAAGCGGGGCAAAGGTGGTTATCGTTAACGGTCGAATCTCCTCGAAATCGCTCAAACATTACCGGTTTTTCCGATTTCTGTTCAGGCCGGTTTTACAGGATTTAGACTTGATAATGGCTCAGACGGAAACCGACCGAAACCGCTTCATAGAAATCGGAGCCTCTCCGGAGCGGGTTGAAACTTACGGCAATATCAAATTTGATCAGATTAATAGTGCGCCGGAAGAAGCGATAGACGAAGATCTCGGCCGGTTTCTTCAGCGCTCCGGGTCGTTCGTGTTTGTGGCGGGGTCGGTGAGAAGAGGCGAAATCAAGATTTTGCTTTCGGCTATCGAGCGATCACTGGCAACCGATCGTCCGGTGATAGCTGTAATCGCCCCGCGACACATGAAAGACCTTCCGGCTTTTGAGAAAGAACTTGCCAGCAACTCGATCGTCTATACCAAGCGATCCGAACTCGCGAAAGGCCGATCAGACCGGTCTTCCGTGCTGCTGCTTGACAGCATGGGCGAATTGTCCCGGATCTATCGATATTGTCACCTTGCGTTTGTCGGAGGATCGTTGGTGTCAATCGGCGGGCATGATCCGCTCGAACCGGCCTCTGCCGGCTGCGCCCTTTGTTTCGGCCCGTTCATGCAAAACAATCAATATGCCGCCTCGAAATTGCTTGAACTAAACGCCGCCCGGGAGGTGGCGGGCGCCGGCGACTTGTCGGAAATGATAAATTATCTTGCGGACAACCGTTCACAGGCGGCGCTGATGGGAGCCAGGGCGAAAGATTTCGTCAAGATGAATGCGGGAGTCTCGGAAAAAACGGCTCACAGACTGCTTCGATATTTGCAATGAATCGCTTGTTATCGACCATCCTTCGCGCCTGTTCGATCGTTTATGCGATAGCGATATTTTTCTGGGATCTATATTGGCGGATCGCCCCCAAAGTAAAGCCGCCGGTCAAAATAATCTCGGTCGGCAATCTGGTTGTAGGCGGCACCAGCAAAACCCCGTTGACGATCTATATTGCCCGCCTGGCGACCGAAAGAGGCATCAAGACGTCGATCGTCGCCCGCGGCTATGGACGGAAAGAAAAAGGGTTGCTTGAAGTCAACGAGAAATCGAGATGGGAAGATGTCGGCGATGAGCCGCTGGAGTTATCGGCGGCGGTTCCGCAGGCGAGAGTATACGTATGCGAATCGAAAACCCGGGCTGCACTCAAAGCCTGTGCCGATGGGGCGGAGCTGATCATTATCGACGACGGCTATCAGCATCGGCGATTGCAACGAGATTTGAACATTTTATGTCTTGATTCGGAAAGGCCGTTCGGTAACGGTCTGCTGTTGCCGGCCGGCAGATTGCGTGAACCGAAAACGGCCGTCAAGCGAGCCGATATTGTTGTCTACACTGGCGGTGGGCCGACCCACGGCGGTGAAGCAAGGCCTGATTTTTCCAATATACCCGTCTTCTTTTTGCAACCGGTGAAAACGCATTTCCGGGAACTTTCGAGCGGCCGGGAAATCGATATCAGGGAACTGGCCGGAAAACGGTTTGTCGCTTTCTGCGGTCTGGCGGAACCCGCCAGATTCCGGCGAACGTTGATTGAGCAAGGGATTGCCCTTAACGATTTTATCGCTTTCGGCGATCACCATAGTTACGGCCCTCATGATATAGACAAAATGGTCAGGATGGCACAGGATAGCGGCAGCTCGATCATAACGACCGCCAAAGATGCAGTTAAAGTAAAGGATTTTGACTTTGGTCGATCGGCCGTCTATATTTGTCTGCCGGAATATGAGATTGACGATCCCGATCAGTTCAGAAAGGTCATCGCGTTTTGACGAGGGAATATGACATTATCGTAATAGGTTCCGGCATCGCCGGTCTTATGTATGCACTCAAGATGGGTCGCAACTACCGGATCGCTATTATCACCAAGAAAAGCAGCAACGACGCCTCGACCAATTACGCTCAGGGCGGAATCGCCAGCGTCATGAGTCAAACCGACAGTTTCGCCAACCATATAAGGGATACTCTGGAGGCCGGTTGCGGCCTGTGCCATGAGGAAGTGGTGCGCAAAGTGGTCCGGCTTGGCCCTCGATATATAAAGGAGCTGGCCGGTTTCGGGGTCGCCTTCAGCCGCCGTTCGGGTGCCTACGATCTCGGACGCGAAGGGGGTCATTCGCACAATCGCGTTGTTCACTCCGCCGATCATACCGGCAGAAATATCGAACAAGCGTTGTTGAATTCTCTGAAAAAGCACAGAAACGTGGATCTTTTTGAAGAGCATACGGCAATCGACCTGATCACGGAGTATCATTTAGGCCAGAAGATACCCCGGCGAGGCCCGACATGCTTTGGCGTCTATGTATATGACAACGTCAATCGTCGGGTCGAGGTTTTCGGAGCGCGGTTGGTGTTATTGGCCTCGGGGGGTGCCGGCCAGGTATATCAACATACAACGAATCCGGCGATCGCCACCGGCGATGGGATGGCCATGGGTTATCGTGCCGGTGCATTTGTCGCCAACCTTGAATTCGTCCAGTTCCATCCAACCAGTCTGTATGCACCCGGCCAAGATCCTTTTCTTATCAGCGAGGCGGTCAGGGGCGAGGGGGGAAAACTGATCACGGCCGATGGCCGTCGGTTCATGGATAATTACCATCCCATGGCCGAACTTGCGCCCCGCGATATCGTCGCCAGGGCGATCGATATGGTTCTCAAAGAAACCGGCGCGCCCTGTGTTTATCTTGATATCTCTCATCGCGGCAAAACCTTTATTAAAAGACGATTCCCCACCATAATGAAAAAATGCGAAAGTCTGGGAATAAATCCGGCGGTCGATCCTATCCCGGTGGTCCCCGCGGCGCATTACTTTTGCGGCGGCGTCCGCACTGATATCAACGGATGTTCGTCAATCGCCGGGTTGCTTGCCGCCGGTGAAGTCGCCTGTACAGGGATGCACGGTGCGAATCGGCTGGCCTCCAATTCGCTGCTTGAAGCGGTGGCTTTCGCCGATTTTGCCGCAAACTGGACCCGGAAGAATTTGCAGACAAGGGCCAAATACAAAGGACCAGCGCTGCCGCCATGGGATGAATCGGGAGTATTCGATCACAAGGAATGGGTTGTCGTTTCCCATGATTTTCAGGAGATTCGCAAACTCATGTGGGATTACGTCGGCATCGTCAGATCGACCGATAGGCTGCGTAAGGCGTATGATCGTTGTCTGGTGATACGCAAACATATCAAGGAATTCTACCGCAAGAATCCGGTGCGACCGGAGGTTTTGGAACTGCGCAATATCGCCGACGTCGCATTGATCATCATCCGCTCGGCTTTGCTGAGGCAGGAATCGCGGGGATTGCATTACAACATCGATTTCCCGCAAAGAGACGATTCCCGCTTTAGCCGGGATACGATCATTCAAAGGGATTTCAATTGAATTCCCCGGATAAGATAATCGTTTTAGATTTCGGATCGCAGTATTCGCAGTTGATAGCGCGGCGTGTCCGCGAATGCAGAGTATTTTCGGAGCTGGTTCGCTATGACACGAAACCTCCGGAAAAAATCCCCGCCGATCTGAGGGGGATAATTCTTTCGGGTGGTCCTGCCTCGGTGCATGATCGCGGTTCGCCCCGCCTCGATTTGCGCTGGTTTGACCTCGGAATCCCGATTCTCGGGATTTGCTACGGGCTGCAATTGATAGCCGATCAATTAGGCGGCGTTGTCCGTAAAAGCGCCAATCGGGAATACGGGCCTGCCCGTTTGCGGCTGGCCGATGGTCGTTCCGGATTGCTGGCAGGTTTGCCGCGTTCGTCGCGGGTCTGGATGAGCCATGGCGATTCAGTAGTCAAAATTCCCCCCGGATTCAGGAAGACCGCGGCGACAGAAAGCCTGAAATTCGCCGCATTCGAAAACGCCGCCCGTTCGATTTATGCGGTCCAGTTTCATCCGGAGGTGGCCCATACCGAATTCGGCGCGAGGATTATCGAAAATTTCGTCAGAAAAATCTGCGGCTGCCGGGCGAATTGGACGGCCAAATCGTTTGTCGATTCTCGTATACGGCATCTGAGAGAAGAGTTGGGACGCAATAAAGTCATCTGCGCAGTCTCCGGCGGCGTCGATTCTACGGTGACGGCGGTTTTGCTGAAACGGGCGATAGGCAAAAACCTGTATTGTATCTTCATCGATAATGGGCTGCTGCGATCAGGTGAGGCGGAACGGGTGGTTGCCTCTTTCCGCAAATTGGGACTGCCGTTGCGCCATATTGATGCTTCCGCCGTTTTTCTGCGCCGCCTGAAAGGGGTCGCCGATCCCGAAAAAAAGCGCAAAACGATTGGAAAAACTTTCATCGATATTTTCACCGCCGAAGCGAAGAAAATCCGCGGGATAAGCCACCTTGCGCAAGGGACGCTTTATCCTGACGTGATCGAATCGACCTCGTTCAAAGGGCCGTCGGTAAAGATAAAATCTCACCACAACGTTGGCGGATTGCCGGCCAAGATGAATCTGAAACTCGTCGAACCTTTGAGGGAGCTGTTCAAGGATGAAGTGAGGGCGGTCGGGGCGCAGTTGCACATACCGGCGGAACTTCTCAACCGCCACCCTTTTCCCGGTCCCGGTCTGGCGGTGCGAATCCTCGGCTCCTTGACTGCGGAAAGGCTCGAAATCGCCCGCAAAGCCGACGATATTTTCATCGGGGAACTCGTTCGGGCGAAATTGTATGATTCCGTCTGGCAGGCCTTTTGCGTTTTGCTGCCGGTGCGAAGCGTTGGGGTAATGGGCGATGAAAGAACCTATGAAAACGTGGTTGCCCTGCGCGCCGTGACATCGGCCGACGCCATGACCGCCGATTGGGCGCGCCTGCCGGAGGATTTTCTCGCGCGTGTGGCCAACCGCCTTATCAACGAAGTCAAAGGAATCAACCGCGTCGTTTATGATATCTCATCGAAACCGCCGGCAACGATAGAGTGGGAGTGACCGATTGATAAGACCAGTTTTGTTTACGAAAAATATATTTATCTCCATGGAACTTCAAATATCGAAGACGGATTAAACGGTTAAAGACATGCAACTAAGACAAACGCTGAAAAAAATCTGGCGGCATCTTAAACCGCCGCTGACCTTGAAAGAGGCCAAAGCCAAAGGGCCGTTGTATCTTGGGTTGATAATACTTTTCTATCTTGTCCGCGATCTGCTGCTTTATGTCGTATTGCCGCTTACGGCCTGCAAGGCGATCTGCAATTGATCAGATTCGCCGAAAAATCATGGCCGTAATGCCCCCTTTTGCCTTGAAATGTCTCTGATTTTTGCCGTATATAACTGGCTACCGATGTATGCGTTTGTCATCAATACTCTAACGGTATTGCTTGGAGCGGTTATAGGACTTCTGGCGGGCAATAGATTGAAAGAGCAGTACAAGAATATAGTCCTTTCCGCACTCGGATTGGTCACTATCGCCATTGGCGTCAAGATGGCGATCGGCACCGAAAATTTCCTCTATGTGGTCGGCTCGCTGATCGTCGGCGGATTGCTAGGCCAGTTGCTGCGGATCGAAGAAAGGCTGGAATCGCTGGGGGAATATCTTCGGCAAAAAACCGGTTCGCGGGGAGGGGATTTCGTGCTGGGATTTGTGACGGCATCTTTGCTGTTTTGCGTCGGTCCGATGACCGTTGTCGGCTCTTTCGAAGACGGCCTTTACGGCAAAGGGGATCTGATTTATATTAAGTCGCTGATGGATTGTTTTGCGGCCGTTGCCCTCACCGCGGCTTTCGGGATCGGCGTGCTTTTTTCTGCGGCCGTCGTGCTGATTTATCAGGGAACACTTACCTTGCTGGCGAAGTATCTTGAATCAGTGTTGAATCCGGCCGCGGTGAATGAGATGTCGGCCGCCGGCGGTGTTATCGTTATCGGCATCGGGGTCAATGTGCTGGGATTGTCCAAAATTAGGGTGGGAAATCTTATTCCAGCGCTGCCTTTGGCCCTTGTGGCGGCGGTCTTGTTCGGCCGGTGATTCCAAATGGACAAAATAGGCTGTAATTGTGCGATGATTAATCGGATTGAGTCAGGGAGTCAAGATGGCATATTCAAAATTGCTCGACAAACGTCATGAATCGACCAAGGCAAAGCTCGGTTCGAAAAGCAGAATCTGTCTTTTGAGCGGCCGCGATATTTTCCATGCGATTCGCGATCGGCAGATGATGCTCATGGCCTGCAACATTCGAATAAAACATGTGGTTCCGGGGATCATGCGCGCCGCTCAGGAGCTCGACGCTGTAGTCGGATTCGAACTGGCCAAATCGGAAGGGAATATTGACGGCGGCTATACGGGCCAGAATCCCGCCCAGTTTTTCGATATGCTTATTGGGTACGCCGACGATGTCGGTTTCACCATGCCGTTTTTTATCCATGGCGATCATATAACCGTCAAAAATACCAGTGAAAAGGAAATCGAATCGGCCCGGGCGCTGATAGCGGCGGAAATGGAGGCCGGATATACATCTTATTGCGTGGACGCTTCATTCAACGAGATCGAGGCCAATATCGATATTACCGCAAGGCTCTCCGCCCCGATTGTCGAGGCAGGTTGGGGGCTTGAGGCGGAGGTCGGCGAGATATCGGCCGCCGGGCAGGATGCTCATGTGACGACGGTCGCCGAAGCGACGGAGTTCGTCGAGGGGATCATCGCCAAGGGAATTCACCCGAATCTGCTGGCGATAAACAATGGTTCGAAACACGGCAACTATCTTGACGGTGAAGAGGTAAATATCGATTTGAAGCGGACCGGCGAGATTTACGAAGCCATAAAGGGGAAAGGCGTCCGGATCGCCCAGCACGGCATAACTGGCACACCTCCTCATATTCTGAAACGGTTCGTCGAGTTCGGCATCCGCAAAGGGAATGTCGGGACCGAATGGCAGAATATAGCCCATAGAAACCTACCGGCCGAATTAATGGAGAAAATGAAAAAATGGGCGAAAGACAATAACAAGAACATAAAAGAGGCCACCAAACCTTTCAAAAAGGAGATTGATAATATTCCTGAGGCTTCGGCCAAGGCGATCGCCGATGAAGCCTATCGGGTGGCAATGGATTTCATCAAAAACTTCAAAGCCGACGGTTCGGCAGCCTTTTTGAACAGCGTGCTTTAGTTCAAAATGAAGCTTGACATCGGACGGATATTAATTAATTTCATGCTTAAAGAAAGGGGTTTTTATCGCATCTGGCTAAAGGGTTTGTGGCGAAACCGCCGAAAATATAATGGATTAAGCCTTTTAGTCCGGAGGGAAATCTGAATATTTCAGCAAGGATTCCTGGATTTCCCTCAGGAGGAGTTTTGAGACTCATTCTCAATGCGATAATTGCCGCCGTTCTTATTTTTGGGGCGAAACCTTCTGCCGCCGATCCCGAGAAGGCTGGCACTGTTTTCGACGACGACATCATCATCAGCGAATCTTCGGCAAACGGTCTGACATTGACCTATATTGTCCCGGCGGCGATAGAGACGGATATAGAAGGTTACCCGAAGACGTTTAGATATCCCCGGATTCCCAATACGGCCCAGAACAGGATTGAGGGCGAACCCCTGTTGCCGATAAAAGTGGTTCCGATCGGTGTTCCGTTCAATTCCGATATCCGGATAACCGTATTGAACCAATCTTTCATCCCGCTAGAATCAGCGGAAACCGCACCCTATATTTGTGCCGCTTCCGAAAATGAATTCCAGACCGAACTTGTTCGGAATCAAAGGCGGATATCCAGTTGGCCCGCCAAGATCGCCTGGCTGGCCGGCGAAGACATAATTCGGGGATTGCGGATCGCCAAGGTGGCTATTGCACCGGTAAGAATTGACGGTGCACGCCGTCAAAAGGCCGAGAAGATTGTCGTTCGGATCGATTTTCAGCCAGTTTCCCGGGCAGAAGCGCCTTCTCTGCGGCCTGCCGGCCCGATATTCGATGAAATCTTAAAACGGCTCGTGGTGAATCATGAAATCGCGGCCGGTTGGCGGATTGACTGGCCGCCGCAGGCATTGAAGGCTCAAACCGCTGCGACCGCTTTTGACTCGTCGAGCGTTTGGCTGAAGATGGAGATCTTCAATACTGGAATTTACAGAATAAATCGATTCGATCTTTCCAATGCTGGTCTGGACGTCAGCCGGATCGATCCCCGCCAGATCAGGATATTTTATGGGGGCGGCGATGAATTGCCGTTTGCCAACGAAACCGCCCGTCCGGTCCTTTTCGAAATACCGATCGAGATCATCGGCGGCGATGACGGCGTATTCGATTTCGGCGACCAGGTGCTTTTTTTCGGCGAAAGCGTGGATCGATTCGAGTTCAACGAATCGGCCGGCCGTTTCACTTTTCAGCGCAATCATTACACGTCCCGCAATGTGTACTGGCTGACATACGGGGGAGATTTCGGCGGCCCTCCCCGGCGTTGGGCACGGGAAAACGGCTCGCCCGCCGGAACGCCGCTGGCGATCATGACCAGTTTTACCGATTTCACCCATGACGAGCAGGAATTCGTGTTTTATAGAACTGAATCGAGCGGAGAATTCGTCAACTATTTCGATTGGTATTGGGGCAGAGGACAAAATTTCACTGCCAGCATCCAAACCGCCGACGCCCTAGGAGGAATTCCGGCTAAGGTGATCGTGAAAACCAGGAATTCCTTTTCGGGACTGATGGTGAATGGAGCGGCGGCGACACGCGACTCGGTTTATCGGAATCCCTATTACTATCTGCATTTCTTTACCACGCAAAACCTTCAAAGCGGTTATAATACTCTCGTCCTGAGCAACGCCGTCGAATTCTTTTTGGATTATATAGAGATTCATTACAGCAGACATTTGCGGACGATCGATAACGTTCTGGCTTTTACGAGTCCGACTTTGCTCGGCCTTATCGAATACCGGGTCGCCGGAAGCCCCGGGGATTACGTTCTTCTCGATATCGCCTCTCCTGACAGTGTGCGCAGAATCGTCAACGGCATATTCTCCGGAGATACCTTGCGTTTTCAACAGGTCAATACCCGCCGTCATCGTTTCTTTATGGCGGCGCCATCACGATTCAGAATGGTGGGTCGCTATTCGCTTTACCAGCGCGATAACCTGCGCGACCCGGCCAACCGCGCCGATTATATTATGATAACGCATCCGGAATTCAGGGAACAAACCGAGCAACTGGCCGAACACAGGGCAAGGCAGAATCCCGAACTTGAAGTAAGGGTCGTTAATATAGACGACATCTTCAATCAATTCAGTTGGGGGCTGTATGATCCAATCGCCATCCGTGACTTTTTGAAATACGCCTACGAAAATTGGAGCGGCGCTTCCCCCGGAATATGTCTTTTGGTTGGGGACGGCCACTATGATTTTCGCAACAACCTCGGCGGCGGCCATCCGATATTTATCCCGCCGTTCGAGGCCGCCGACCCGCCCGAAGCCGGAGCATCCGGTTCCGATGAGAATTTCATTTATTTCGGCAGATATGGATATTTCGATTCCGACAGCTCCGGCAGTCTCGACATGATAATCGGCCGGTTGGGGGTGAACTCTCAGGCGGAGTTGCAGGGTGTAGTAGACAAGATAATCGATTATGAGGTGAACCCCGATATGGGCAAATGGCGCAATAACATTATTGTCGTGGCCGATGACAATCTCGGCGGGCAGACCCCCTATGAAACATTCCATACCTCCCAGGCCGAAGCTTTAAGCAATTTTCATGTGCCGCGGACGATGGAAGTACAGAAGATTTATCTGGTCGAATATCCGACGCGGGCGGGCAATTTCAAAACAGACGCCCGGGAGACTTTGGTGCGGGCGATTAACAACGGGGCGCTGATCGTCGATTGGATCGGCCACGGCAATAAGAATTTATGGGCTCATGAACAGGTATTCCGCAGGGTGGAGGATATTCCTCGACTGCGCAACGGCCGCAAATTGCCATTGATGCTGGCAGCGTCTTGTTCGATAGGATTTTTCGACGCCCCCGCCGATCAATCTATGGCCGAAGATTTGGTGCGCCATCAAGGCGGCGGCGCTGTAGCCTCAATAGGCGCAACCCGCGTCGTGTACGCCGGCCCCAATACCGACCTTAACAACGAAATTTTCGACCAGATTTTGTTCGAAGACTCAACCTCATTCGGCGGCGCTTTTTTTCTGGCCAAATATATAAGGCAGCTGAACAGCCCTTCCGGCCCGATCGCCAA
>Ga0129299_1000039_pt1 | contig 58702 bp, 44 predicted proteins | sample ConPoolayeCmetaG_FD_94477 | JGI IMG/M metagenome (GOLD analysis project Ga0129299, IMG submission 94477) | Hot spring microbial mat communities from California, USA to study Microbial Dark Matter (Phase II) - Cone Pool mat layer C metaG ...
CGGCAATTTGAAGACCAATTTCACCGACAGTGTATTTTTCGCCTCGACCGATGCTCAGGCCGTGTTGCCCGGGCCTTATCGTTTCACCGGCGGTGATGCCGGTCAGCATATTTTCTCCGGTAGTGGCTTTTCCTTGAGGAGCGCCGGTTTGCAGAGGGTCGTGATTTCCCGAGGTTCGATCGCCGACACCTCCGCGGCCATCGCCGTGGGCGCAGCTCAAATAAGCTCATTCGTGTTGACGGCGCCGGCTAGCGTCACGGCCGGCTCCACCTTTTTTCTGAACGCATCCGAGGCTGTGGATGCCTATGGCAACAGCGCCTCCGGCATAATCACCATCACCGACAGCATCGGAGCGACCAATTCGCCGGACGGTACGCAGCCGGTCTTGAATAATATCATAGTCGATGCAGGATGGGGCAGTTCACCGCAATCCTTGGTGCGTGCCGGAAACGCGCGCCTCAAAGGCACAACCGGATCAGTGGTGCGAGGCACCAATAATATCGTGGTGCGTCCGGCTGCTCTGGCCAATTTCGAACCGGTCATCGCCACTCCCCAGATATCAGGAACCGCTTTCAATCCGCCCGCTACGCTGACGGCTATGGACGCTTTCGGTAATCTGAAAACCGATTTTGACGCAAGTGCGGATACGGTGGTAATCAGCGCATCCACCGGTGGACCGATGACCAATAACGTCTTGCGGGCGGCCAATAGTTTCAATGCAGGCCAGGCCGATTTGGCAGCCCTTGGCGTCACCTATTCAGGAATAGGCGGACAGGTATTCTTCACGGCAGCTTCCCAATCCGGAATTTCCGATCAATCGAATATAGTAGAAGTCGTCTCGCTGACCGCCAATCGGTTATTGTTGGTTAATTCCCAAGTGGCCAGAGGCGATACCGCATTCGGCAGCGCGGTTTTGACTAATCTGAGCGCTTTGCCAATCGTAATCACCAGTATTTCGATTTTCGACGATGCGGGATTCCAATTTTCCCCGGTTTTCACCCCGACACTGCCCGATACTGTGGGACCGGGGATTGAAACGACGTTCGTTTTCGCCATGCCCGTAACTCCATCGGTATCGTTCGGCCTTCACCCTCTGGCGATGAAAATAACGGGTGGCTATTCCGGTCGGTTCACTTCCGATAGTCTAAGGCAATTCACCGATACGCTCGAGGTGCTGCGAGCATCGCAGATAAGTTATGTCGATTCTTCCCTTACTCCGAAAACGGTATCTGCGGGGCTGACATATTCGTTCGTCATGCGCCTTGCCAATACGGGCGATGCCGCCCTGAGTTTGAGCGACTCTTCGAATCTGGTAATTGGCGCCGGACCGAACAGTTTCAGGGCGAATCTAACCCAGCCGGCAATCATCAACGGCGGATCTTCGACTGAAATCGTGTTCGCCTCGAATCAGATTCCTGCGGTCATGGCCGGCGGTCGATATGCGGCCACTTTCAGGTATTTCGGCGCGGAACTCGGTACGCTGGTGGCCGATTCGCTGGTCGGTTTCGACAGCGTTGAGATACACTCCGGGGTGCAGCTCACCTATATAAATTCAAGTCTTCGTCCTGACAGTTTGCTTACCGGAACTGCGATCAGTTTCACAGCCAGAATCAATAACTCCGGTATCGCTGCTTTGAATCTGAATCAAATACTGACTTCAATCAGTTTCAGCGACGGGCAGCGGATATATTCCGCATCGCTCGACACGAATCCGGCGGTGCGGGTCGAAAGAATCACCGCTGGCGACACAACTCTGACTTTTAGAAATACGGCATTGTCCGGGCAATTCATTCCCGGCCGATACCGCCCGACCATTCATATCGAGGGTATTCAAAATTCTTTGCCGTATTCAGTTGAATTTTATCCGGAATCGCTTGAGGTGCTGACTCCGGGTGCATTGAGAATCGATTCGCTGTATGCCGTTTGCTATAACGAACCCCGGGTTAATATCAATCAGGCGTTCGCCATCGCCGGTCGGCTAAGGAACCTCGGGGTCGATGCCGTTGATTCGATATCGCTATTGCTTACCAGCGACGGCTCCTCGCAATTTGCCGATACTTTGGATTTCGGCACCCTCGATGGTTTAAGCGATGCCCCGTTTTCATTCGATATAGTCGCTGCCTCCGTTCCCGATCCCGCGGAAATCTTTCATGTCTCGATCGTCAATTCGCGCAGTAGATTCACCGGTCAGGCGGCGCAGATTCTGCCGCCGCTCGATAATTCGGCGGCGATCGTAATAGAGTCGCCGGCGTCGCTCCGATTCGACACGATTCATGTTTCGGACGAATCTCTTTCGACGGGACAATTGTTTACAATATCCGCGACAGTCTTCAATGACGGATCGTCGAGCTATTCCGGATCGAACCAGATCGAACTTGATTTTCACGGCGACGCCGGATTCCAATCAGTTGATTCAACGCGAAGGGATTTGGCATTCGGACAGCCCATATCGTGGAGGATAAGGGCTCCACTGACGGTTCGCAGCAGCAGCGTAATCTCGGCTAAATTCCGCGGTTCATTCATCGACCTCAACGATTCAACGACGGCGCTTGCCGCCGATTCTATTGCGGGGGTTACCTTGACGGTAACCGAATTCGCTTCCATCGCTCATCAAGCCCGGATCGTTTCACCTGCCGGGGCGGTCGATCATGTTCTTTCCACATCGCAAAGTTTTGTAATCGGCGATTCTCTGTTTCGCGCCGGCAACAGCGGACCTGCCTTTGCCCGGATTCATTTACCGACCGGCTTTTCCAGCGTCGATCCGCCGGTACAATCCACGGAAGATGCCGTAATCTATTGGAACTTGCGGGCACCGGAATCTCCGGCCGAGGACTCAATAGCCATCGATTGCTGGTCCTTCGATTTCAATACGGGCGATTCGGTTTATGGCAACCGGATTTGGCTGCCTCTGCAGATACAAAGAAGATCGATGATCAACCTCGGCCTTGACATCACCGGACCACCGTCTGCTGAAGACAGAATAATCGAACCGTCGGGATTCTTTATTGTGGAAGCGATGGCTGTCAATCTCGGCCAAGCTCCCACCGGAGACGGCCTCATGAGCTTGAGTTTTCAGTCTCCGGGATTCCACAGCTCTGAACCGCTGATCAGGCAATTCTCCCCGGGCGTTCCCCTAAGCTGGACGGTTACAGCCCCCGATTCTCAAATCCTGCAAGGCACTTCGATCAGCGTCAAAATAATCGATGTTCCGATCGATTCAAATTCGAATCAACCTGCCTTCATGATCGCCGATTCTGCAGGACTTGTCGTCATTATCAAAAACGAGATTCCGAATCTCGTTCTGCGGGATCTCAGGCAGCCGACCGGCGCAATAGTGAGGGGGCAGCCATTTGAAGTCCTCCGTTTCCGTCTGCAAAACTCGACCCTGATCGCCGCCAGCCGGATAGGCTTGACAGAAATACAGGCATTTTTGGTCGATGAAAACGATCTGTTTTTGCCGGCCGATGTTCTGGTTTCAGCCACGATCACCCTTGGCGACATCGACTTGGCCGGTGTCCTCACCGATTCGGCGATTTATTTTGGCATTTCACCGCCTCTTGTGATCGATCCCGATTCAAGTTTGGTCATATCGTTAAGGTTAACCACTCACCCAAACGCCGAATTGGAGCGGATCGGAATTATGCTGACCTCGAATATGATAAAAGCCAGGATCGTCGTTGGAGATGTTCCCGAGCAATTTGTGAGGGTGGTTCAGCCTGACGGCGAGAATTTCGTGATAAATACTCCCCGGTATATTTTGGTTGACCCGGAGTTCGCCGGTTCGCTGAGATTGAATCAAAATCCGTTCCTTCCCTCACAAGGACCGCTGCGTATCGGTTTCAACTTATCGGCAAACGCAACTCTCGATTTTCTGATCTACGATACGGAGGGAACTAAAGTCTGGGAATCGCGAAAGGAATTGACCGCCGGATCCTATTATTCCGATGAAAATGCGGTGGTGTGGAATGGGCGCAGCTTGTCCGGCAACAGGGTATTGAGCGGCCCGTATTATCTTTTCGTAAACAATTTAACAAGCGGCCAAACGGCCAAAATCAAGATTGCGGTGGTCTGGTAAGCGTGACCAATAGGATAACGATGATAATCCTGCTGGTGATTATGGCGGCAGGACGACTGAACTCGGAGATCTACTACCGGTCGCCGTTTACGCTCGGGCTGGGCGCCCGCGAAATCGCTCTTGGGGGAACAGGCGTGGCAGGTTCGGGGGGAACAGCGGCGATCTTCTGGAATCCAGCGTTGCTTGCGCTGACAGATCGCGCCGAAATCCAATTATTTCATACCGCCCTGTTTATGGATACCCGCTATGAATATGTCGCCGCAGCCTTTCCCACCACCTCGGCCGGTGTTTTCGGAATCGGCTTAGGCGATCTCGCCAGCGGTAAATTCATCCGTTATCGTTCGGATTTCAGCGACGATGGGACATTCTCGAGCCGCCAGAATCAACTCAGCCTGTCCTATGGTTTTTTACCTTATAAATCGATAGCTATAGGTATGGCGGTCAAGGGTGTATTGTTCGATATCGATCGATACCGGGACTCTGGATTCGGCATAGACTTTGGCTTATCCTATCGGCCGCCGTTTCTGGGTGGCTTAACTACTGGTTTAAGGGTTTCAGATATCTTAGGTCCGAGAATCAGGTTAGACAGAACTGAGCAACGTTTTCCATATGCCGTCAGAGTAGGTCTGGGTTATGGCCGCAATCTATCCCAAACCATCTCTGCAACTGCGAATTTCGACCTCGAAAAATTCGAACAGGGAGGCAGCGAGATCTATACGGGAGCGGAGCTGGGGATATCGAAGCTTGTTTTCGTTAGAACAGGCTTCCGGTCGGACAGGTTCGTAATCGGAGGCGGACTGGCCTACTCCGGGCTGCGTTTCGACTACGCTTACGTGCCGCTGAATGAATTGGGTGCGTCTCACCGGATGTCGCTTATATTCGCTTTCGGATCGTCGGTCGAACAGAAACGGATAGCGGACAGGGAAAAAGCCCTAAAAGAGACTCTCGGCGAAATTGATAAGGCACGGCTGACCGAAAGGCAGCGAAAAATCGATAGTCTACTGGCCGCCGCTTCCCGATTCGAAAGCGGAAACGAGCTGCTGGCGGCGATAGATTGCTACTACCGAGTCTTGGGGATCGACGATCAGCATGCTGAAGCATCGCAAAAGGCCGCCGATTTGTTCGAACGCATCAGGCTTGATATCGGTCGCCGGGCGGGCGACCAATTCGTCACGGCGATAGTCTCGAAGCAGATAGAATTGGGAGAAAGCTACCTGGCCAAGAATCAGTTCGACCGGGCCGAAGAGCAGTTCAGGTTCGTTTTGCTTCTGGATCCGGAAAACAAGATCGCCCCTGCAAAGATGGCTTCGATAGAAAAAAGCAAAGCGGAACGGATCGGTTCCCTGAAGATAATGATGCGCGAGGCGATCTCCGCCGGCGACAATCAAAGAGCATTATCGACGATAGAGGAGATCCTCCGCCTTAATCCCAATGACGGACAGGCTCTCGAGAATCGAGGGCGAATCCTGGGATCGCTTGAGGCATCCCGGCATCTCGATAACGCCTTGCAGCTTTTCAGTCAGGAAAATTATTCGCAGGCCGCGGCAAGCGCCGATTCGGCGTTGGCCATAAACCCGCGCCTTGAAGGCGCTCGGAACCTGAAAACAAAACTTTCCCAATACACCGCCCGGGAGACTACGCTTGAGGATATCAAAAAGAATCCCGAGCATTGGAGAATCTACCTCGATGCCATGGATAAATATCAGGCGGGGGATTACAGGGGCGCACAGCAGTTATGGCAATCTCTGCTGCGGGATTATCCGAATAACCCGAACCTCAAACGCAATATAGAACAGGCCGCCGAACGGGCGGGCAAGAAATAATCCGGATTGCTGCATTCCATCGCGAATCATTATCGTATGTTCGGAACAGGAATATTTGGCGTCGGCGGCGGTATTAACTTATGCGCATGGCTTTTTTATTGAAAGTGCTTGCCAAATGATATCGCATAAACTAAATTGCTCAAGTTTTGCTAAGGCCGATAGGTGATTTTGGGCCTTTTGCGATGTCGCGTGAAATTTACTCTGATCTTATTGGGAGGAAAAGATGACTAAGGTGATCGCGGCAATTCTGGCGCTGGCCGCCCTTGCCGGAATGGCTTCGGCACAAGAACAAAGCAGGGAATACGGCTACACGGGCATAGGCTATACCCAGTTTATCGATTTCAACGGCTCCGGATTCGGTGCAAAATCGAGAGCGATGGGCGGTACGTTCATGTCGATCGCCAACGATGCGTTCGCCTCGTTCTTGAATCCGGCCACCATGTCTTACACCGGAAAATCGCTTATGTCCGTCGAAATCGTCAATTCCGCCGATAAGCACGAAGGGCTGGGAGAGCTGAAATTCAGGCGAGAAATGGGCGATTACGTTATCAATCGAATAGACTACAAAGCCTACCACACGAAACTTATCCAGGCCGGTGCCGTGGCGCCGTTTTCATACATGAATCGGGATTGGTGGGTGGGCGGAGGTTTCCGCACCGTTTACGATACTTATCTTAAATTTGAAGATCCGGTCTATGCAGACGCTCCCGACAGATACGTCAGAAACCATACCATAGACGCGCTGAATCTGGCCATTGCCGGAATGCCTCATGAATACATCACGCTCGGGCTTAATTTGAATTATTATATCAGAGGATACACGGAGGATGTTTACAATACCGAATATCTTCCGGACACGAATTCATCACTTTTGACCGATAACCGCCATCTGCGCGACAAGTCGGGGTTTTCCGGAGCCAATTTGGATATAGGCATGATGTTCAATTACGATAGGATGGCTGCCGGTTTCGTTTTCCGGACTCCTTACACATTGAAACAGGAAGCGTTGCTGTGGATTACCCGCATCAATGTTTACGGCGAGGACGATGGTATAATCGACCGGGTAACCGTGAAGAATAAGATCCCGGCTTCATACGGATTCGGCATATCGGGGCAGCCGATCGACAACCTCACTCTGGCTTTCGATTATGATATCAGGCCGTTCTCCAAAACCGAGATGTCGTTTGCCTATGAAGCAGCCCATTGGAAAGATGATACTCTTTATAAACCGGAATGGGTGGATATCCCTCAATATCGTATCGGCGCCGAATATGTTTTCGACGCCGGATTCGCCAAATTGCCCATACGAGCCGGACATAAAAACCAGCGATCGATTCTAAAGAATCCGGAAACTATCGCCTACGACACCCTGACAATCGATACATTGCAGCACTTCTCGTCGATAGTCACCTACGGCAAAGACATCGAGGCGAAAATCTTCACCTTCGGGACCGGCTTGAAGTTCGAAAAAATCTGGTTCGATTTAGCCTATGAATTCGGCTCTTCCGAATTCGACCAGAACAGGTCGCTTGCGGCCACGTCACAATCTTGGTCGGGCAAGTTGAAATTGAAGTATTCGAAATTATACGCATCCGTCAATATGCTGTTCTGAGCAAGCCGAACAATGGAACTTAGGCGGCGCCTCGTCTTATCGATGGGCGCCGCTGTCGTTTCGGAATTCATTTCGATCGAGTGGCATGTATTGCGACTAAATTTCACTTGAAAAGGTTACGATATAGATATAGATTGACCGCCGAACGAATCATGTTGGAATCGGGTTTCGGGAATGCCGGTGGCTCTATAATCTCCCGAAAATACAGGAGGAAGTATTGAATCCGGAAAAACGAATCACCAAGGCGCAGATGAAACAGGATAAGCTTGTTATCGCCGCCCTGAAAGCAAGCGAGTACGTCCAGAAAAACAAGAAATATTTTCTGATGGGTGGCGGCGGAGTTCTGGCAATTGCGGTCATTCTCTTGATTATCAGCTATTGGTCTGGCAAACGGGCCGCCGATGCCGTTGAATTATTCGGAAAAGCTCAGCTTTCGACGGCCATGGGGCAGACGTCCTTGGCGATCGCCGATTACAGCACTCTCGTTAATGAGTATGGCTCAACCGATGTGGCGGCAACGGCCTGCTATCTACTGGCGGATATTTACGCGCGACAGAACAATTTCGACAGCGCCGCTGTTTATTATCAGAAGTATTGCGACAATTTCGGCAACAATAAGATGCTTCTGGCCGCCGCCTATGCCGGCTTGGCGGTCGCCTTGGAAAATAAAGGAGACTTCGCCCGATCCGCCGAAAACTTCATGAAAGCGGCGAAAGTCGCCGATGACGAAACCACATCGCCTGAATATCTCGCCGGGGCGGGACGGACATTCACCAAGGCCTCGCAATACGACAAGGCGGTCAAGGCGTATCAACAAATCATCGATCGTTACAACCGCTCCCAATATTATTCGATCGCCCGCCGCAAACTTGCCGAACTGGAATACGTCAAGCAATAATCATAGATGAAACTGGCGTTTCTATGGCATATGCATCAGCCTTTTTATAAGGATCTGGTGACCGGCCGCTATGAAATGCCTTGGGTGAGGCTTCACGGCCTGAAAGATTACTATGATATGGCCGCCATTCTCGAGAGTTATCCACTGATAAAACAGACGTTCAACGTCGTCCCCTCGCTTCTGGAACAGCTCGAGGAATACGGCAGGGGAGAGGCGGTGGATACACATCTTGCCCTGACCAGAAAGGCCGCCGACAAGCTGACAGATGCGGAAAAAGGAATTATCCTTTCCGAATTTTTCAAAGCCAACCATGATACAATGATCGCCCCCTATGAGCGGTACGAGCAGCTTTATCGCAAACGCCTTCTTGGAATCTCGGTTTTCACCGAATCGGATTGGCGGGATTTGCAGGTATGGTCCAACCTCAGTTGGATCGATCCCATATTTCGGGAAAAACCGTTAATAAGGACATTGTTTTCTAGGGGCAGGGATTACACTGAACAGGATAAACTCCGCCTACTTGAGTTCGAGGCCGAGATTATCCGCATGATTATACCGGTTTACAAGAAGCTTGCCGAACAGGGACAAATAGAGCTATCGGTAAGCCCCTATTTTCATCCGATCTTGCCGCTGCTTTGCGATACCGATTCAGCGCGGATCGCCCGCCCGGGGATTCCCCTGCCTAACAATCGGTTCCGGCACCCCGAAGACGCCCAATTGCAGGTTCAGATGGCGATCGACTTTTTTTATGAGCGTTTTGGTTTTCATCCTCAAGGAATGTGGCCGTCGGAAGGTTCGGTCTCCGAAGAGATAATCCCGATACTAGCCGATTCCGGAATAAGATGGATCGCTACCGATGAAGAAATCCTGGCCAAAAGCATCGGCAGGGGTTTGCGGCAGGCCGGCGACAATTCTCTTACGGACAACGGCGATCTTTATAGGATATATACGATAACGGTGAACGGCCACAGCCTGAACGTTTTTTTCCGCGATCATGCCCTTTCGGATTTGATAGGTTTCGTCTATTCGAGAATGCCGGCCGATGATGCCGCGGCCGATTTTATCGGTAGGCTCGAGGCGATAGAAGCCAACCTGAACCGCAAGGGAAAAGGAGAGGCCGTCGTCAGCATTATCCTCGATGGTGAAAACGCTTGGGAGTATTTCCCCAAAGATGGACATGATTTCTTAAACCGACTTTATGCCAAGCTTTCCGAGCATCCCACGATAAAAACCGTAACGTTTTCCGAAGCCCTTTCCGCCGACCCGAAGCCGGTTTCTCTGGAGCGCCTGCATCCCGGAAGTTGGATAAATCATGATTTTAGCGTCTGGATAGGCCATAAGGAAGACAATAAAGCATGGGATTTGCTGTACGATGCCCGCCAGAAACTTGAACAGGCGGCAGACAAAGGCGGCAATTATCAGACGGCGTTAAAGGAAATACTTATCGCTGAAGGTTCGGATTGGTGCTGGTGGTTCGGCGACGAGCACCATAGCCCCGATAACGACTTATTCGATCAGCTTTATCGTTCCCATTTGAAAAACGTCTATATGCTGTTGAATCTGCCGGTGCCGACGGCGCTGTCAAGACCGATTCGTTCGAATTTCGTAATGGCTCACCTGACCGAGCCGATTGATTTTATCAACCCAATTATCGATGGCAAGCTCACTCATTATTATGAATGGGCTAACGCAGGTTTTTTTGATTGCCGTAAGGCCGGATCAACGATGCACAAGGCCGACCGAAAATTAAGACAGATTTTTTATGGCTACGGCCGCGACGGCTCAATTCATATCCGGATAGATCCGGCGGCGGCGATCGATCTTGATGACTTGGATTTCGATATTGAGTTCAGCGTCCCCGAAGGCATGATTGTGTCCGTCAGGTCCGGCAAAGCCATCTCCAATAAGGCGGTTGACAAAATCATCTGTGTCACCGATAAAATTCTTGAGATGACAATCAAATGCGGGGCAATAACCGGCGAAAATTCGTCGATGCTGGTTCGAGTTTTGGAAAAAGGGATCGAAATGGAGAAATGGCCGGCGGTGGACAACATCCCGATCAGGCCTGATTTGGCCCGAAATATGTTTTGGGCGGTTTAGAGGAAATCTGGTTATGTCCTATAAGATATATTATGTATCATATCTTATTATTCTAATTCCGCCAAGCGCCCCTCCATTCATTTCACCACAATATTCACCAATTTCCCGGGAACGACTATTTCCCTGACGATCTCTTTGTTCTCCAGATATTTACCGACGTGCTCGTTCGACTTCGCGGCTTTCAGCAGCTCTTCTTCCGAAATTGACCGATTCACCTCCACCGTCCCGCGCAGTCGGCCGTTTACTTGCACTGCTATCGTCGTTTTATCCAAAACGAGGGCTTCTTTGTCATGTTCAGGCCAGCGGCAATTGAACACCGAATCACAATTTCCAGTCCGCGACCAGAGCTCCTCCGCCAGATGCGGCGCCAGCGGAGCCAACATTTTTATATATTGAGCGAGGGCAAAATCGAATAAATCGTCGGTGTTTCCGTTTTCCGAACGCTTATAAAGAAGGTTCAGCAATTCCATCATCGCCGCGATTGCGGTGTTGAAATCAAGCGATTCTATATCGGCAGCGACTTTTACGATCGCGTGGTTCAAGTAATACCTTAACTCCATATCTGAACTTATTATATTACCATATGATATACTGACACCGCGACGAACGTTTTGAGCGTGTTTTTCGTACAGCCGATAAATCCTCCCGAGGAATCTGGCCACACCGTTTATGCCGGAATCGTCCCAATCGCCCCCGTCGGAATAAGAACCCATGAACATCAGATAGCATCTGAAAGTGTCGGATCCATATTTTTCAATAAAACGATCGGGATTTATTACATTTCCCCTCGACTTTGATATTTTTGCCCCATTGTTGGTGATTATCCCCTGATGGCGGAGTTTCAAAAACGGCTCATCGAAATCTATCAGCTTCATATCGAAAAGGCATTTTACGATAAATCTGGCGTACATCAGATGCATCACCGCATGTTCGGCGCCGCCGACATAAAAATCGACAGGCAGCCATTTCTTGACGAGTTTTTCATCCCAAGGCTTGCTGTCAAGATACGGATTAAGATAGCGGAGAAAATACCAGGATGAATCGACGAAAGTGTCCATGGTTTCGGTCGATCGTCTGGCCGTTCTTTTACATCTCGGGCAATTCGCATATAGAAACGTCTGCGATCGCGCCAGCGGCGATTCACCGGTCTCGGTTGGCCGAAAATCGCTAATTTCGGGCAGTACTATCGGTAATTCATTTTCAGGCACCGGAACTTCGCCGCAGTTGTCGCAGAACACCATCGGGATCGGCGCGCCCCAGTAACGCTGCCGCGATATCAACCAATCCCTGAGACGGTAACTGACGGCCTTCCGTCCGCTACCCATTTCGCTGAGTTTAGCATTGATCCTTTCGATCGCCGTCCGGCTGTCAAGACCATCGAATTCACCCGAATTGATCAACAACCCGAATTCCTCGTATGCCCCTTTGGACAGGTCCATCGTTACCCCGTCCTGAGGCTTTATCACCTCCCGGATGGGCAAATTGTATTTTTGGGAAAATTCCCAATCCCGCTGATCGTGACCGGGCACGGCCATTACTACACCTGTCCCGTACGACGCCAAAACATAATCGGCAATCCAGATGGGAAGCCGTTCGTTGTTTATCGGATTTATCGCATAGGCTCCGGTAAAAACACCGGTTTTTTCTCTGGCCACGGATAGGCGATCTATCTCGGTCGCCTGCTGCGCCTTATTCTTATAATCGTTTACCTCGGCAACCCGAGCCTGATCGGTTATTTTATCCACCAAATGGTGTTCCGGGGCCATTACAAGGTATGTCACCCCGAACAGGGTATCGGCCCGGGTCGTAAAAACCGGCAACCGCAAGCCGGATTTTTCCTCGACAAAAACAATTTCGCTTCCCTCGGATCGGCCGATCCAATTTTTCTGCATCGTTATCGTTTTTTCGGGCCAGTCGATCCGGTTATGGCCTTCAAGAAGGCGGTCGGCATACGCTGTTATTTTGAAAAACCACTGCACGAGATTTTTCCTGGTGACAAGCGTATCACACCGTTCGCACTTTCCCTCACGCGCTTGCTCGTTTGCCAGAACCGTGTGGCATTTCGGGCACCAGTTTACCGGCGCTTCTTTTCTATAGGCAAGGCCGTTTTGATATAACTTCAAAAAAATCCATTGCGTCCACTTATAATACGACGGGTCGCTGGTTATCAATTCCGCGCGAGTGTCGAACATGGCCCCGATCTGACGCAACTGCTCGCGGAAAAAATCGATATTGGCCTTGGTGGAAACGGCCGGGTGAACTCCGTGCTTTATCGCATAATTCTCGGCCGGAAGACCGAAAGCATCGTATCCGATAGGAAAAAAGACGTCATACCCCTGCATCCTTTTCAAACGGGCCCAGGTGTCGGCGGGACCATAATTGTACCATTGCCCTATATGCATTTTTTCGCCCGATGGGTATGGGAACATCACCAGGCAATAAAGCTTCCTTTTGGCTGCGGCAAGATCGATTTCGTATAAATTTTTTTCCCGCCAGACTCTCCGCCACTTTTCTTCTATATCGGCAAATGGATATTGAGCGCCTGATAGCTGTTTCATATGATTTTATTCCGATGATCTTTATCCGGGTCGGCGGAATCGCTTTTAGGCACGGTGAATTCACCGTTGCGGATAACGGATATTGTCAGCAAACCGCTTCCCGCCGTTCAATCGCCGCCGCCCCAATAATTCACGTCAACCATCGCCTCTGCAACTTACGGGATATTATTTGACTAATGACCCATCAAAATCCGGATTGGGAAGTATAAAAAACCTTTACCGGCCGCTTGACATCCTTGCGGCCTGATTCGTCCCGCCTAACCTTGATATCCGCAGTCGGCTGTTTTAACGCCCCTCGGGGCCTATTATCTTATTTTCTTTTTGTGTCTATCCCGACGCAATCTCTTTTTGCGTTTGTGGGTTTTTATTTTTTTTCTTTTTCGTTTTCTGCCACAGGGCATCTTTACACCTTATTCACATTGGAATTCATGACCAGAATCTTGAATTCATTAGATGGCTTGAATACCGGGATTTTTCTATCCGGGACCGGCACTTCCTCGCCGGTTCGAGGATTGCGCGCCTTACGGGCCTTGCGCGGCTTGATCTTAAATGTGCCGAAGCCGCGGATTTCAATATTCTTACCGGTCTCAAGGCATTTTTTGATCGCCTCGAGAAAATTGTCAACGGTCGCGGCAACGTCGGTTCTGGTTAAACCGGTCTTTTCGGCCACCTGTTCCACCAGATCAGCTTTGGTCATTAGCTCCCTCCTCTCATCTACTTATTACAGCCACTGCAACTATGTTTGGCGCATCCGCCGCAGGATGATCCACTTGAACTTACGAATCCCCGCGAAGATGCGAATCCGAAAACGGAAAATTGCTTGGTAATATCGGTCGAGCCGCACTCGGGGCAATTCATCTTAGCATCCGATCTTTCGAGTGTCTCGAATCGACATCTGCAGATATTGCAACAATATTCGCGGAGTGGCATCTGTTCAAAAGTCCCTCATCTATATAGATATTTGATTTCCGGCCAGGGTTTGATTATACCGTCGATTCCCAAAAGCGACATCGCCTTCTCCGTCAAATAATCAATGAGCCTTTGCCGCCTTGGGTATTCGCGGGTAGTTCTGGGCTTATCGCCGAGCCCGGCCATATTTCCGGCAATCGACACGGCATCCTCCAGACCGCCGAGCTTGTCCACAAGCCCGAGTTCCAAAGCTTGATTACCCGTGAATATCGAGCCATCGGCCAGCTCTTCGACCTGTTCGATATCGATATTCCTCGATTCGGAAACGGTTTCGATGAATTGGTTGTGCACATCGGTTATAGCAGCCTGAAGCATCGCCCTTTCCTTTTCGGTCATCTGACGAGAAAAATTGCCCACATCCTTCAATTCACCCGCCTTTACAACCTCGAGATTCACCCCAATCTTTTGCATCAACCCCTGAACGGTCAGAAATTGCATCAGGACGCCGATCGATCCGGTAAGCGTTCCCGGGTTGGCGATAATCGTGTCGGCCGCACAAGAGATATAATATCCGCCCGAGGCAGCCACCGACGACATCGATACGATCAAAGGAATTCCCTTTTCTTTCATCTTAAGTAATTGCCCATAAATCTCCTGCGATGGCGCCACACCGCCGCCCGGAGAATCCACCCTCAATACGATCGCCTTTATACTCGAGTCTTTTTCATACTTTTTCAGAAGCGAAATAATCGATTCGGAATCATCTATTATTCCCTTGATGTCCACGATTGCCACCCGGCCGCCGCTCGAGGCCAGCGGAATTCCAGTCTGGCGGGTGATTCCTGATATCATTATTATCACTAAGACCAAAAGCATCAGCACCATGCCGGATATAATGACCCCAATCAATATGTCTTTTCCCTTGATCATGGAAGTGGAATCTATCGTATTAACAACGGGTTGTCAAAGTCTTTTTGTTGGCTATCGTGCATAAATATTTATTCTGTCGCCACTTCGGAGCAAATGAGGATTGGTTATCTGATTCCATTCGATCAATTCTTCAACCGTGACCTCAAACAGGTCGGCTATTTTGGATAAAGTGTCCCCCTGTTTGATCCTATATGTTTGGACCTGCCGGCCGGAATTCTCAGCCCTCGATTGCCGACTTGTTTCGGGGATTTTCAGAACCATACGGGGATAAATCCGGCTGCTGTTCAAGCGATTCAGCCGTTTGAGCGCTTCGACAGTCACTCCATATTTAAGGGCAATCTTATGCAAAGTATCTCCATTGCGGACAATATGCGTCGTCGCCGTCGCGACTGCCGGCTCGCCCCCGTTTCCCGGGATTTTCAATTTTCTTCCGGCGTAGATTACATTATGACGAAGGCTATTGGCTCGTTTCAGGGCGCTGACTGTAACCCCATGTTTCTGGGCAATCTTTCCCAGAGTATCTCCCTTTTTGACCGTATATGTTTTGACAGGATTCTTTTCCGTTGACGACGATTTGATTTCAGCCTTGGCGATTGCCGAATTTTGCGACGCCTTGGCTGGAGCCTGTTCCGCCGCAGCGAGACCTGGTTTGGGAATTATCAGCGATTGGCCAACGTAAATTTTATGGTTTTTCCCCAGATTGTTCGCCGACATGATTGATGAAAGTGTGACCCCGTGTTTGGCCGCTATGCGGCTCAAAGTTTCTCCCTTCCTAACGGTGTGACTAACGAAACTGACGATCTTTTCCGAGGGTATTTCCTCATAGGAAGCAAGGAATTTATCCCGATAACCCACGGGAAGGCGCAGTCGATATGGTTTTTCGTTCGGCGGGGTTATGCCGCGAAGGATCTCCGGATTTAGGAATTCGAGATCGGCGATACTGATTCCGGTTCTGGCCTGGATATTTTTGAAGGAGATACACTTATCGATCTCGACGGTTTCCCACTCCAGTGGTGGCTCGTAAATCGGATTAAATCCGTATTTTTGCGGTTCCTTGGCGATAATTACCGCCGCCATGAAAAGCGGGACATAATCGCGGGTTTGTTTCTTGAGATCCAGTTTCCAGAAATTGCGGGTTCCTTTTCTGGCAATCTCTTTGCGAACCCTTCCCTCTCCTCCATTATATGACGCCAAAGCCAGCTCCCAGCACTGGAATTCGTTGTACAGGTCTTTCAAATAGCGACAGGCCGCCCGAGTCGATTTTTCGAAATCGCGCCTTTCATCATGCCACCAGGTTCTGTCAAGACCGTATCTTTTGCCGGTGCTGGCGATAAATTGCCACGGTCCCATCGCCTTTGCATAAGAATAAGCATGCGTATTGAATCCCGACTCTATAAGCGGAAGATAGACTATGTCGTGCGGCAAACCCTCCTCTTCCAAGATCTTTGACATCAAGGGGATATACCTGGCCGACCGACCGAGATATTTTTCAAAAAGATCATGGGCCACCGTTTGCAAATAGATAAGAGAATTCTCGACCTTTTCATTGAATACGATGGGCACGTCGTAGGAGACTTTCTGGAGGTCGGGATGACTCACCAGCGGCTGTTTTCTTCTTTCTTTCAATGACTTGAAATTCTTGATATCCGAAAAAAGCTCCCTGAAAGCATTGGCTGAACCTTCGGAAAAGAACTCGCCGGAGGCCATGAGTGTCAATTCATAATCGGCCTTGATCTCCTTCAATAATGTTTCAGCCCATTTCGACTCTTCGGAAAAATAGTCTTGTTCGCTGTCGATGTCGATATCCGCCAGCAGTTCAAGTGCCTTGCCAAAAGCCATCTGCGATGAATCAAGTTCATTTTTCTGGTAGTAGATAATCCCCTGAGCATATTGTTTTTCACACTCTTTAAGGGCGTTTCTTATTTGAGCGCGGTTATTCTGAATCGCGGCCTGTGCCGAATCTGAGGCAGCATAATCAACACCCTCAAAGCCGGAGTCTTTATAACCGTGTTTCTCTGTTGCGGCTCGATCGAAGTCGCCGCGGCGGGCCGTGGAGCATCCACCGATCAAGATAATAAGCAACAGAACAGCCAGCAATCGACCCAAATCCAGCTCCTTTGTTACTAACTTGTTGCATATAAAACAATTGCCATAATCTGTCAAGCCCTTTTGAGATAATCGGCACACAAACAATATACTTTATCCCGGCAAGATTGTTCCGCCGGATCAAACCACATGATCTGTTTCACCTTAGCGAACCAAGTCAATTGCCTTTTCGCGTAATTCCGATGATGTTGTTTGACAAGGTCTATAGCCGTCCGACGATCGAATTTTCTCAGAACAATATGGTTAAACATATCTACATACCCCAATATCCTTTTTTTCATGATCTTCTCATAATCGGGCAAAAGTCCGCGCAACTCCTCTTCCCACCCCTTTTGGATCATAGTGTCGACCCTTGAGTTGATCCAGCCATATAGGGTGGGTCTGGCGGTATTCAGCCCGATCCAAAGAGGTTGCCCCCAGCTTTCGGAGGCCCCTTTTCGCCTGTGGATCGAAATGGGGATACCGGTTTGTCTGAAAATTTCCAAGGCCCTTATTATGCGTACTTTATCGTTCGGTGACAACTTCCCGGCAGTTTCCGGGTCGACAAGTGCAAGTTCATCATACAACGCCGTAAGGCCGGCCTCGCGACATTTTAATTCGAGCTCCTCGCGCAAGTTGTTATCCGGCTCCGGCGATTGGAAGAATCCGTCTGTTACAGCTTTCAGGTACAAACCTGTTCCGCCTACAACGATCGGGATTTTTCCGTTATCATTAATCTCGGCAATAAGTTTTCTGGCCATAACGCCATACTTGAAAGCCGAGAAATTTTCCGATAGATCAAGGAAATCAATAAGGTGATATTTCAGCCCTGAATACTCGTCCGGAGCGGGCTTAGCCGTTCCCAGGTTTACCTTTTTATAAATCTGACGGGAATCGGCTCCGATGATTTCGCCACCGAGTTTGCGCGCAAGCTGGATACCGAGCGATGTCTTGCCGGAACAGGTGGGACCGCAGACTATGATATATTTCATCTTCTCTTGAACAATTTGTCCAGATCCTCGCGGGAGATCGTGACGATAGTCGGGCGGCCATGAGGGCAATGATAAGGATCTTCGCATTCGAATAATCTGGTAAACAACGCTTGCATCTGTTCCTGACTCATGGTATCGCCGGATTTTATAGCTGCGTGACAGGCAAGCGAAGCGGCCAAGGCCATATTCGGATCTTCGCCCGTGGATAAGCCGTCTATAAACCCATTAAGCAGATTGCGGAAAACGGCCTCGATGGAAGAGCTTTCGAAATATGCGGGCACGCCCCTGATTATCAGGGATTTCCCTCCGAACGGATCTATCTCGAATCCCAGTCTGGTAAACATATCTCTATGGCTTTCGAATACCGCCATCGCCTCAGGTTCAAGATCAATCGTCATGTCGAAAAGCAACCTTTGGGAAGCGCCGTGACGCTCATATAGATCGTTGAGGGCGGTTTCGAAGAGAATGCGTTCATGGGCGGTATGTTGGTCAAGCATCCATACTTGGCCGTCGTGAAATCCCATCACGAAGGTGTTGTACAATTGCCAGAATCTTTCGCCGCCGCGGCCCAACTCGAATGTGCTTTCGACAGCCAGATAAGACGGATCCTCCTCCCTTGCATTTGGCTGTTTGAGATAATGAACATGTTCATGATTTTTAATTTGGACCCCGGTCTGCAAAGGGCCATCCGCGGAGCCGGTTAGGCTTTGATTAAATCTATTCTGAAGACCGGGCTTGCCGCCTGCGGCAATATCAGCTTGGATCGAGAACAGGGCGGGCAATTGGATTGCCGATTCAACGACTTTCTTCAGATGCGAATAAATGAACCTTTCATCGGTGAAACGAACCTCGGTTTTCGCCGGATGCACGTTCACGTCAACCGATTGCGGCCTGATCTCAATAAATATGGCAGCCAGCGGAAAAAACCCCGATTCGAGTGTGTTGCCGTAGCCTGAGCGCAAGGCGTGCACGAGCGAAATGTCGCTTATCGGCCGGCTGTTGACCATAAGGTATATTTGATTTCGATTACCCCGGCTGATTTCGGGCCGGCAAATATACCCCCAAATATGCAAATCGGGTGATGGCCGACTATCGATCTGAATCAGTTTCGGCCCGATTTTCTCTCCCCAGAGTCTTTCCAGCCTGTCACTCAATTCCGAATCGCCGCTATAGTCGATTAACTCCCTGTCGCCGGAAATCAATTTTATCGAGGTTTTATATGAACATACGGCATATTTGGAAATGATCGCCGTTATCTTTCTCATTTCCGCAACTTCCCCCTTAAGAAATTTCCTTCTGGCGGGAGTGTTGAAAAATAATTTCCGAACAGTCACTGACGTACCGATTCGCGGGGCGGCGATTTCAAACAGCTTTTCCTTGCCGCCTTCCATGATGATTCGAGTGCCGCTTTCGGCTGTCCGGGCGGCCGTGTGCATCTCCACGATCGAGACGGAGGCGATGGCGGGCAGAGCCTCGCCCCTGAATCCATAGCTGCTGATCCGGTGAAGGTCATCCTCATCGGCGATTTTCGAGGTGGCATGACGGGCAAAAGCCAATCGGACTTGATCATGGGGAATACCCGATCCGTTGTCGGAAACCATTATCGAATCGAGCCCGCCGCTTTGGACGGTCACGCTCAAAGAATCAGCACCGGCATCGAGCGAATTTTCGATCAGTTCCTTGACCACCGAGGCCGGATTTTCCACGACTTCGCCTGCGGCGATCTTATCTATCAGGAACTCGGGAAGAATCTTTATTAAGGCCATGGCGACTAATGAAAAAACGCCCCCGGCATTTGTTGAAGGCTGCCGTATTTCAATGCTATCGCTCGCAACATTTTTTAATTGTATCATCCCAATCGATATATTTCAATATCAAAACCGCCCGTCTTTTCGACACCCAAGCAGAATCCTGTCGCGTATCCGATAAGCAATCGATTTGACTCGGGGTAAGAATTCCAAAGGCTGGGATCTTAGAACAGCTGACTCAATTTGCCGGCGATGCTTTCAAGCAGTATACGATCGGATTCGCCGAAATCATCGGGATTGTCCGAATCGATATCGATTTCGGCTATAGCCTCACCGTTTGAATCGAATATCGGGACGACTATTTCCGATCTGGTGCTCACCGAGCAGGCAAGATAACGAGGATCAGCGGTAACATCGGGAACGATTATCGTCTTTTTTTCCCTGATCGCCGCGCCGCAAATCCCTTGATCGATCGGGATGGTTTCGTGGGGCGACGGCGAGCCTCTATATGGCCCCAGTTTCAGCCTATCTCCGTCCAGTATATAAATCCCCGTCCAAGAGTAGTTCTTGAAATTCGCCGCAAGCAACGCCACTACACCCTCAAGCGCCGAATAGCGGGTCGAGGCGGTTTTGACAAAATCGTCCACTACTGCAAGAAGTTGCTCGGGCGTAATTGTCGGCATGTATTCGTCCATAGACCTCAATCTCCAACGCAAGCCCGTAAAGCACGGATATTTTCTTCCGGAGTGGTGACTTTCATGGCGCAACCGGGGGCGATCACCAGCGGATGACCATCGGCCTCCGCCAGCGCCTGCCGGAACTGACTACTGATTTCGGCAGGATCGGCATCGAGCATAGCGCCATTCTGGTCGATACCGCCGATAAACGCCTTGGAAAAAATGTTCTTGGCCTGGGCGAAATCCAGATTGCCCTGCTCATGCTTGTTCCAACTTAGAAACCGGCATGGATAGTTTTTGAATAACGGCAGCAGGTTGTTTTGTTTGCAAACATGGACGATATTGAATTTGGCTCCAATCGCCGATTCCAGAACCCGCAGATCGTACGGCCGCCCGAATTCCAGATATTCCTCCTCCGAAATGCGATCGCGCGTCCCCCATTCCGTCGTGGCGAAAAATATGCCCGACACGCCGATTTTCAGAAGCTCGGACACATAACGGACAAGTGTGCGGGTGATTGCCTCCAGCGCAGGTTCAAGATTGGTGCGGTCTTCGAGCAATTCGGCAAAGAGATCATCCGAGCCTACCAGATCGGCGGCGATAGATAAAGGGGAAAAGACGGTCTGGACATAATCAAGTGTCCCATTCAAACCATCGCCTATCAATTTCACGGCTTTCAATTGTTCGCCGAAGGAACCAGAACACGGATCCAACTCCTTTATTTTCAGCCAATCCGCTGGGTCGGCCACCGCTCCTGAAATCATCTTTGGCTTGGTTCTGTCATCGGTTGACTCGGTAAAGCGACAGCCCCAATCCTCGACATAATAAGAGGCGCGTGGATTAATTTTCATGAAATCCCAATCGTATTCGCGCTGGAAATTCAGCATAGCCGAAGCCAGATTTTCCGCAGACCGTTCTTGTCGATAAAAATGTCGCCAGGCAGATACCGGAGGCCGGTCGACCTCCTTGTATTCGAGCAAACGCTTAAGCCTTTCGATATGTGTAATTGCTGCACCACCCATCTGTTTGCCTAAAAAGTTTTTTTATAATATCGCCATGGATTTTTATTGTCAAGCTAATTCGTTATGGCATAATAGATTGTGAAAGCGTGCACAAGCCGGATCAAGAAGCGATTTGGTAACGCCGGATCGATCGTCGGTCTTATTCCGTTTGTCTCAGAATTTTGATTATATCGAGACAGGTTTCGAACTTATTGAAAGAGGGCATGAGATAGAATCCGGCGACTTCGTTCCCGATAGAGTCTATTAGTTCGAGGGCGATTTTCCTCCCCTCCAGACGGGATTTGTCGCCGGCCTGCGACATCCGCCACCGAATCTGATCGGGAATGCTTATCCCAGGCACCTCGTTATGCAGGAACTCAGCATGTTTGTGGCTCACCAGCGGCAAGACGCCCAGTATTACAGGCAAACCGAACGATTTGCAGTCTTTCAGAAAATTCCTGATGAGGTGCAAATCAAAAATCGGCTGGGTAAAAATATACTGACCGCCGGCATTGATTTTTCTTTCCAATCTCGCCATTTCCAAAAGATAATCCGGGGCGGTCGGATTGGCCGCCACCCCTATTGAAAATTCCGTTCCTTTCCCGATTGAATTGTCGAAGAAATCGAATCCGGAATTCATTTTACTTATGATTCCGACAAGTCCGATGGAATCGACGTCATAAACGGCGGTCGCCTGCGGGTAATCCCCTACCGATGGCGGATCGCCGGTGAGAGCAAGGATATCCCTGATTCCGAGAGCATGCGCGCCCAGCAAATCGGATTGCAGGCCCATCAGGTTTCTATCGCGCGTGGTGAAGTGGAGAATGATATCAATATCGATATGCTGCTTAATCAAGTATGCCGAAGCCAAACACGACATACGGATCCGAGCCAGCGGCGAATCGGCGATATTGACAGCGTCTGCCCCGGCCTCTTTCAAGGCAGCCGCGTTCTTTATCATATTCTCCGAGTTGGAACCTTTGGGCGGATCGATCTCGACCGATATGACCGTTTTGGCCTTCAATTTCTCGAGGAAACGCGAGCATTTTGCGGTCCTCGGCGGAGAGGCCGGTCTGATTTCGCGGATCGTCAACGAGCTGATTTTTTCCCCTGCCTCACTCCTGTCAGAATCAGGTTTTGGCGACGACCGAAAATGATTCAGCGTCTCCGCAATCGCCGCGATATGTTCGGGCGTGGTGCCGCAGCATCCGCCTATAATCTTGACCCCGGCTTCGACAAACTCTCTGGCGTATCTGGCAAAATACTCCGGCTGGGTGAAATACATGAATCGTCCGTCATACATCCTTGGAAGACCCGCATTCGGTTGTGCAGACATCATCCGGGCGCCCGCCCTGACGAAACCATTAATCACTTCCAGCATCGCCTGAGGCCCTACGGAGCAATTGGCACCCACGACATCGGCTCCTCCGGCTGTCAATCTGGATACCACTTCAGCGGGGTCGTTTCCGTGAAGAGTGATACCTTCTTCGGTAAATGTCATCTGGGCCACAATCGGCAGGTCGGATACTTTCTTGACCGAAGCAAGCGCTATCTCCATCTCCTCGAGATTGGACATCGTCTCTATGATAAACAAGTCTATTCCTGCCTCGAGCAGGGCCCCGGCCTGTTCCTCGAACATTTCGGCGGCCGACTTTTCGGTGATTTTGCCCAAACGGCCAATCCTTTTGCCGAGAGGACCCACCGAGCCGGCGACGAGAATCTCCCTGCCGGAAACATCCCTTGCTTCCCTAGCGATTCTGCCCGCCCTGATATTGATCTCTCTAACCTTCGATTCGAGGCCGTAATTGGCCAGCCGGGCGGCATTGGCCCCGAATGTATTCGTTTCTATCATCTCCGCACCGGCCGATATGTATTCGAGATGAACTTTGCCGACGAGCTCTGGACGCGATAAATTCAACTCATCGAAACAATGTTCATAGGGAACGCCCTTCTGGTTAAGATACGTCCCCATCGCCCCATCGCAGATTATGAACGACTTGGCCAGCTTATCATGAAATGATGTCTTCATCTTCATTTGTACCGATACTGGTTCTTCGAATACGAATTCGTGTCGCCGATAAACTTATCGACCAGGCGATTATCATTATATATCGTATTCCGCAAACTTGAGCAATGGAATTATGCGATGATGCTTTTCATTCTTTTCAGAATCGTATTGGGACTGGCTTGATTATCGGGGAAACTGCCCTTGTTTATGGTGATTGTACGCCGGGGTCCGGCCGTTTCCGACTCTTTCAAAAACATTCTGATTGTTTCCTCAAGTCGTCGGCCGACGATATCAGCCCCCTCAATGCCGGTTTCAACCAGAAGAATGCACAGCCGACCGTTATTGAGGCCTGAAACAATATCGGTTTGCCTTATGGACGATCTGATATATTTTCGAATATTGGTCCGAAAGTCGGGGTCGGTATCCGATATATCCTCAACTCCCTCAAGCGTGAGATAAGAAACGAAAGTCAGGTAGCGTTGGGCTCTTTTGAGCTCCTGAGACGCCCGAGCGAGGAAATTTTCACTGTTTTCGTAAATTCTGTCCAATATTTCCAGATCGTTTTTCATAATACGGCCATCGGCATCGGCTTCGTCACGGCGGGAAATCGATTCTTCGCCTTTATTATCAAGTATGGTGTGTGCAAAATGAATGCCAGACATACTTACAATCCGATTCTCCATGTGGTCTGATTCGCTCTTTTAATCATATGCCCCGCAATAGGTTGCATAATCACGTATTCAATATCCTAAAAATGCGTTAAAATCGGGCATTGCAAATTGCAAAGAACTTCATAAATGCTGAAAGATTCAATCCATAATTTTATAATCTTTAATTTTATACAACAACGACCTGTAGCTGATATTAAGCAACTTAGCCGCCTTGCGCCTGTTCCAGTTTGTCTTTGTGAGTACTTTGGATATCAACCTCTTCTCGACCTCGGCGACCACTTTTTCCACTTGGGTTTTCATGTCGAAATTATCATCGCCGATAGCCAAAGCGATGCCGTCTGTTTCTTTCCTTTGCGTTGCGGCGGCTTCTTGAAGGCTTTCAAAAACGATTTGTTCGTCGCCACGGACCACAATCTGCTTTATCAGGTTTTCGAGCTGACGGACGTTTCCGGGCCAATGGTAATTGCAGAGGAACTTCATGGTCTCGGATTTTATGCCTTTGAAATCTTTGTTGTAGAGAAGGCAATATTTCTGCAGGAAATGGTTGACCAAAAGAGGAATATCCTCCCGGCGTTCTCTAAGCGGGGCAAGCTGGATAGTGATTTCGTTGAGGCGATAATATAAATCATCGCGCATTAAGCCTTTCTGCATCGCCTCTTCCAGATTCCTGTTGGTTGCGCAGACTATGCGGACATCGACGTGAATATTATTGATGCCGCCCACCCGAACGAATTCCTGATGCTCGAGCACCTGAAGCAATTTGGTTTGCAGTTCTATGGGCATATCACCGATTTCGTCGAGGAACATCGTCCCCTTATTGGCCACCTCGAAACGACCCGGCTTGGTTTTGTTGGCGCCGGTGAAGGCCCCTTTTTCATAACCGAAAAGTTCGGCCTCGAGCAATTCCCGCGGTATGGCCGCGCAATTTACTTTCACGAAAGGTTCGTTTCTTCGCGGCGACTGACTGTGAATCATGCGGGCGATTATTTCCTTGCCCGTTCCCGATTCTCCCCTGATAAGGGCGGTCAATTCACTGGCGGCCACCTGCTCGACAACCGTTTTCACCTTGTGCATGGCTTCGCTGTCGCCGATAAGCACTTCATGCTGGCTTTCCTTCAAACGCCTCTTCAGGTCGCTGATTTCTTCTTTCAACCTTCGTTTTTCCAGAACCGTTCGGATATGGATTTCGAGTTCCTTGACATCAAAAGGCTTATTTATGAACTCGGTGGCGCCGCGTTTTATCGACTCGACTATATTTTTGGTCTCGCCGTGACCCGAAAGCATCATGACGTCCATCGAGGAATCTATTTTTTTCAGTCGCTCGAGAATCTCGAGACCGGACAGACCCGGCATTTTTATATCGAGCAAAACGAGATCCGGCTGGGAATCCGACGTTTTTCGGGAAAGAAGCGAAAGCGCCTCCTGTCCATCACGAACGGAATCGATTTCATAATTCTCGCCCAGTCCGGCCGAAATTTGGGCAGGGATTCTCGGATCGTCATCCACAACCAGTATTTTGACTTTTTCTGCACCCATAATTTCATACAGGCAGATCGATATAAAACGACGTGCCTTTTCCTTCCTTGCTTTCTACGGATAATCTGCCGTTATGGGCCATGATAACCCTTTCGACTATTGCCAGGCCGAGTCCGCTGCCGCTGTCTTTGGTCGTGTAATATCGTTCGAAAATTCTCGGCAACAGCGATTCAGGTATGCCGCAGCCGGTGTCGGTGATTGTCAGCCTTATATAAGGATCGCCGACCGGATGCATGTTTATCCTCACCGTCAGTTGTCCGCCATTATCCATGCTTTCCAATGAGTTCAGAAGAAGATTCAACACCGCCTCGAGAATCTCGTTCTTGTTCAATTCAATATCGGGCACATCTTCGGCATGCAAGTGAAACGAAATACCTTTTTTCTCCATATCACGGGAAAGAAGCGACGCTGCCTTTTCGACTATGCTCCGCAGCGATTCCTTTTTCGTGTAATAGCGAAGAGGGTTGGCGGAATCGACGACTTCCCTCACCATCTCGGTAAGGCGGTTGATCTCCATTTCGGAATTGGCGAAAAATTCCTCGACTTCAGCCCCGGTAAACTTGTTGCGATAAAGCTGCAAATTGCCCTTGAGATGGGTAAGCGGCTTTTTCAGGTCGTGACAGATTTCCGAAATCAACTTTCCCATCGTGACCAATTTTTCGGCGTTCAGGATCGCCTTTTGTCTTTCGTAAACCGATGCTGCCTGAGTGGCGACAACGGCTGCAAGGTTTTTGCCGTCTTCATCAAGCTCTTCTTCGCCAATTATTACCATGAAACCAGAAAGAGTGCCGCGCAAGAGCACCGGCACTATCTCTAAGGCGAAACCCTGCTTTTTGATGAAGTCTGCAAAAGCTTTCACCAATTCATCTCTGACATTATCAGTATCGACATCTTGGCCGAATCCTATAACTTCTTTACTTATTTTTAGTTCGACGGGAGGATTCAGGTCCGGCGGACATTTTTCGGATCGGTGGGCCAGTTCAAGCTGGAGCGTATTGGCCCGCTCAAGCAAGCCATACCAAAATACCGCCGCAAGGGGAAGCTTTTTGCACATCTCTTCGTAGATTACCTGACCCACTTTTTCGATACTGTCGATCGTCGAAATCTTTCTGGTAATTTCGTAAAGAATCGAAAGTTCATTGATCATTTCCACCCGTTCGCCGAATATATTGGCCCGGTCGATCGCTATGGCCGCCTGAGTGGCGAACGAGGCGAGGATCTTCAGATCGTCCTCGTTGAACGGAGAACCATCGAGCTTGTTGTTGAGATTGATAACGCCAAGCACCATCCCTTTGAATTGCAACGGCACTGAGATCAAAGATTTCGACTCGTAATGCTGGCGGTTTATTCTCGAGAACCGCGGATCACGTTCAATATCCTCGACGATAAGAGGCTTCCCCGATTGGGCCACAAAACCCGAGATCGAGCTTCCGAGCGGCATTCTGGCGGTGGACACGATTTCCTCCGAAAGGCCGCAGGCCGCCCCGATATACAGCTCGTTTTTTACAGGATCGAGTATCATCACCGATCCGATTTTGGCCCCGATAACATCGATGGCAAGCGAGAGTATATACGCCAGCGCTTCCTTGAACTCGATGGTGGAGGCAAGAATGCTGCTGGCATGATAAAGAGCGTCGATCTGGGACAGCCGTCTATTGAGTTGGCTGTTGGCCCGGGCGAGTTCGTCAAAAAGCCGGCTCCTTTCGAGAGTCGCAGCCCGCTTCTCGAGCGATCTGGTTACGGCCAGCTTCAGCTCTTCATATTCTACAGGCTTGGTCAGATAGCCGAATGCACCATGGTCCACGGCCGCCTTGGCGGTATCGAGAGAAGCGTACCCTGTCATTAAGATAACCTCGAGGTTGGGATCTTTTTCGTGAGCGAGTTTCAACAGGTCGATTCCCGATAATTTTGGCATTTTGATATCCGCAATTATCAAGTCATACCTGTCGTTTTCGAGATACCCGGCAGCTTCTTTCGAATCAGTCGTGGCGGTAACCCTGAATCCATCGATTTCCAACAATGTGCGCAGACTGTCGCACATTCCCTTTTCGTCGTCCACAAGCAGGATTTTCGATGATTTATCGGTCATTGTTCTTTGCCGGCAAGGTTATCGTAAATGTGGCTCCGCCGCGCTCGTTGTTACAGGCTGAGATGGTTCCTTTATGCCACTGGATAATGCCGTAACATACGGCCAGGCCGAGACCGGTTCCCTGTTCTCCTTTGGTGGTGAAAAACGGCTCGAATATTTTATTCAACAGATCCTCCGGGATCCCCGGTCCGTCATCACTGAATTTTATTTCGACTGCGCCATTCAATCTCATTATCCTTATCTCGATGATTCCTCCGGCCGGCAGGAAATCTTTCGAGTTCATCAGCAGATTCAGAAAAACCTGTTTGAGCTTTTCGGCCGATCCAAGAATCGGCGGTATATCCGGATCGACTCTCAGCCTCACGTTGATATCGGCTGTTGATAGCTGGTGCGAGAGCAAGGCCAATGTTTCGGCCACCACTTTCTTGATATCGACGTCCCCCACTTCTTCCTGCTGAGGGCGATAGAAGTCAAGCAATTGTCTGACGATTCCCGCTATCCGCTTTACCTCTTCCCTGAGAATTTTAACATAATTATTGAAAACATCTTCCGGCAGCTTCTGGATAGAAAGTATATGCAGGTAATTGGAAATAATTCCGAGAGGGTTGTTGACCTCGTGGGCGATGGCCGCCGACAGTTTTCCGAGAGCGGCCATTCGTTCTGAGGCAACCAGTAATTTCTGGGTTTGCAAAAGCTCTTCACGGGCGCTTTTTTCCCGCGCATACAGGTTCGAGTTTTCGATAGCCACCGATAGCTGATTCATCAAAAGGGAAAGGAATTCGATATCGCTGTCATAAAATTGCGCTCCCGATATTTTAGGCGGCAAAAAGAGAAGTCCGAGCAGACGGTTTTTCATTATCAACGGGGCGGCAAGCTCGAAATCGAGTATATCCAAACTGCCGAAACTGCTTTCTTTTCCTTTAAGCAATTCTCTCAATTCGATTGCGGTCAACGGCTTCCCGTTTTTTACAAAAATATCGACCAGATCGTCGCTGAGTTTGAATTTTATGTCTTTTATGGCGGAAATATCGATTCCTTTGGCATAGGGATGAACCAAATGACCGCTTGCCTGATCGGTGATCAGTATCATAGCGGAATCGACACCCATCTGGCCAAGGCAGGTAAGCAAAATGGCATCGATCAGCATCTCCGTATCGAGCATCGAGGATAGGTGCCTGGAGATCTCGAATACGGTGTATAAATCGAATATCTTGCGCCTGAGCCGCCGATTCAGGTCGCTCAACTCGCTGAATTGTTCGGCGAGCTTTTCCGAACCCTGCGGCTCATCGCCGATCGATCTCTCACCCGATAACGGATCGTTCATCATTATGCTTTTCGGCAACAGGCTGCGGCATTTTAGGCAAATACCGTATCCCGCCACCCTGGATGATGCGCCACTGTATTATGCGGCTTTAATTCCGCCGGCTGAATCTATGAAATTACGGCGTATCCCGGCAATAAATATTTAATAATTTTGTTTGTTGCGTCCGCTACAAACGTGTTTAATATTACCGGCCGAGAATATCCTGACGAGAAAAAAGGAATTGATTGGGAATTTTCTTCATGGCGATAAGAATCATTCAAATTGTCTATCGACGGTTGTGAATACCGACCCATCAAAACATCAGGTAAGGAGGATCTGACGGCCAACAGATCATCGGAAGATTTCGATTTCGGCGACCGGCTTGCCGAACAATTGCAAGGCATCATCGATATTGATGTGATTTATGCGTCGTCCTCAGCCACGATCATAAAAGGGCAACTGATCGACGATTCGGTTTCCGGACAGGCTATATTAAATTCCGTACTTGATCGACTTCCGTTCAAAGCGGAAATCCTGAGCTTAAGCCCAAAGACAATTCTCAGATTTCGGAATCCGGCAAGACCGGTTTTGTTCAGAATCCCATGGCTGAATCTTGCCCTGTTTTTGCTTACGCTCGTTTCAACAATCGTGGTCGGCAGCGGTTTCGAGCAGATAAACGCCTTTTCGAATCCCCGGCTGATTATAGATGACCCATGGCGGATAATCAGGGCTGGAGTCCCCTTTTCCTTTTCGTTATTGGGGATATTGCTTTTTCACGAATTCGGCCACTATATCGTCTCGCGAAAACACGGGGTGGACGTCAGCTTGCCCTATTTCATTCCGGCGCCGACGATGATCGGCACCATGGGTGCGGTGATCCGCTCAAAATCGCCGTTCATTACAAGGAAACAACTGTTCGACGTGGGCGCCGCCGGCCCGATAGGGGGCCTGATAATCGCCATTCCGGCGATAATCTGGGGACTGGCGCATCCTCGATTTATACCTGAGGTGCAAGATTTATCCGGACTCGTGACGCTTGGAGATTCTCTGCTGTTCTCGCTGATTGACAAATTGGTGGCGGCGGAACCACCTCCCGGATACATAGCCGTTCTGCATCCTGTGGCATTCGCTGGCTGGGTCGGCCTGCTGGTAACCATGCTTAATCTCTTGCCCATCGGTCAGCTCGACGGCGGACATATCCTTTACGCAATGTTCGGCAAATTGCAACATAAAATCGCCTTGATTGCAATCGCCGGGCTTATAATGCTTTCGTTTTTCTGGACGGGCTGGATCGTCTGGGCGATTTTGGGAACCATAATGAGACCAGCGCACCCACCCACCGTGATGGATGAGTTGTCGCTGGACAAAAAACGCAAAATGTTAGGTTATCTTTGCATTGTCGTTTTTATATTGTGCTTCATACCGGCCCCGATTACATTGAACTGAATTGGACGATCGCCGATTTCAACCTGTTGATTGATAAATGCAAGTGTATAAATTACAAAATGGAGCTGAGGGGAGTCGAACCCCTGACCTTTTGACTGCCAGTCAAACGTTCTCCCAACTGAACTACAGCCCCAAGATCGAGATTTTCAAACCGCAAAATATGAAGGCTGGGCAGATAAGTCAAGCGGTATTAAGCGAATGATTCGCTAATTTTCGACAAAAACCTGCGGCAACCGATTGCCCCGATTAAATTACGGCGGGCGACTATTGTACCACTGGACAAAGATTAGAAAAGGGCCGAAACCGCGGCCATATTGGCAAGATACAACCATCTATCCGGGAAAAACCCGATCTGGAGAACGCCCAAAAGCGCGATAATCAGCGCTATCAACAGCGACGGAGTCATCTCGATATCGACGATTCGCGGTTCGGGGGGGCGCATAAACATGACGACCACGATCCGGAGATAGTAGAATATGGAAATGAGGCTGTTGAGCACTCCGATTACAGCCAGCCAGATAAACCCGTTTTTTACCGCTCCCGAGAAGATGGCGAATTTTCCTATGAATCCGGCCGTGCCGGGGATTCCTCCAAGGGAGGCCATGAAAACGGTCATGGCGATTGCGGCAAACGGAAACTGACGGGCAAATCCGGCATAGTCAGAAATATTTTCGTAAAGCTCATCCCGTTCGGCAAAAAAGATCACGATGGCGAAAGCACCGATGTTCATGAGGGTGTAGGCAAAAAGATAAAAGGCCACGGCGGAAATTCCCTCGACACCGCCCGCCGTTATCGCCACCATCATATATCCGGCGTGGGCGATCGAGGAATATGCAAGCATCCGTTTGACGTTTGCTTGAGTAATCGCCAGAATATTGCCGACTGTCATGGTCAGAACCGCCAGCGCCCAGAAAATCGACGTGAAATCGATATTGGGACTGGCGACGACGAATATGCGGATTATGGCAGCCATGGCGGCGGCTTTCGGTCCGGAAGACATGAACGCAGTAACCGGCGCCGGAGCTCCTTCATAGACATCGGGAATCCATGCATGGAACGGGAAAAGGCCGGCCTTGAAAGCAAAACCGATCAAGATCATGACGCTGCCGGCCGCCACGAAAAACGGCGAATAGGCTTTGCCGCTTTTGATTATCTCGACTATTCGATACAAATTGGTGCTTCCGAATGAGCCATAGAGCAGAGCTATTCCATAGAGAAGAAATCCCGAGGCAAAGGCGCCCAAGAGGAAATACTTGAGCGCCGCCTCCTGGCTCCGATAACGATCGCGTTTAATGCCTGCCAGAACATAAAGCGGTATACTCATCATCTCGAGGCCGATGAAGATCGTAACCAAGTCAACCGCCGACGCCATCACCATCATGCCGAAAGTGGCGAACAGAATCATGACATAATATTCGCCCAAACCCAAAAATTCCCTTCGCTGATATGACAGCGACACGAAAATCGCCAGCAGGGTGCCGAGACAGAATATCACCTTAAAAAATCCGGCGATAATGTCATTGACGACCATGCCGCCGAAAGCCTCCCCGGTATGGCTGAAACCCGCATAAGTCAGCTGTATCGCCACCAGAGTCCCGGCAATCGCCAGAAAACCGAGCCACCAGCGATAACGGGCGGGAATGAGCAGGCCGGCTATCAGAGCAACAAAAGCAGTGATGCAGATCGCCAACTCGGGATAAATCGCCGGCCAATTAATATCTATCATCATCGCCTCTCCCCCGCAATTCCACGGTTTTCCGATCCCGATTTCAAAATCTGGGATATTGTCCCCGACTTGTATTGCTCGTTACGAATCTGAACGAATTCGACAAGTTTCGCCACCGACGGCTCGATCGTTTTCAGGAAAGGCTTGGGATAAAAACCGATCCAGAAAACCATCACGATCAGCGGCGCCAGCACGAACTTTTCGCGCAGGTTCATATCCTTCAAAATTCGGTTTTTCTCGTTGGCGCACTCGCCGAAAAACACCCGTTGGATCATCCACAACATATAAACCGCGGCGATTATAACGCCGGTCGCAGCCAGTATCGAATAAAGCGGTTTGGTCTTGAACATCCCCAGAAGAATGAGAAATTCCCCGACAAATCCGTTGGTTCCCGGCAGGCCGATCGAGGAAAGAGCGATTATCATGAATCCGGCCGAATAAATCGGCATCACATGGGCAAGACCGCCGAAATCTTCTATCAGTCTCGTATGCCGCCGCTCATAAATGATTCCCACAAGCAAAAACAGCGCCCCAGTGGAAATCCCGTGATTTATCATCTGCAAAAGCGATCCCGAAATACCTTGAATGTTGAAAGCGAACATTCCCAGCATGACGAATCCAAGATGAGCAACGGACGAAAAGGCAACCAGCGATTTGATATCCCGCTGAACGGCCGACACCAGCCCGCCGTAGATGATGCCGATTATGGCAAGGATGCTGATAAGAGGCATAAAATAAAAAGACGCCACTGGGAAAAGCGGCAGACAGAATCTGATAAAACCGTATGTGCCCATTTTGAGCAGCACGCCGGCCAAGATTATCGAACCTGCCGTCGGGGCCTCAACGTGGGCATCGGGCAACCACGTATGGAACGGAAAAATCGGCACCTTAATCGCAAAAGCGAGGCCGAAAGCCCCGAACAGCCAGAATTGGGCGATTCTCGGTATGGGCATATCGAGCAGTTTGATCAAATTGAAGGTGCCGTATCCGTTGATTCCGCCGTGCAAATGATACAAATAGAGTATCCCGATAAGCATCAACAGCGAACCGGTCATGGTAAACAAAATGAATTTGATTGCGGCGTAAATCCGCCGCTGGCCACCCCAGATGCCGATAAGGAAATACATCGGCAGCAGCATGACCTCCCAGAAGACGTAAAACAGAAACAAATCAAGAGCCAGGAATACGCCAAGCATTCCGATTTCGAGCAAAAGAAAGGAAATCATGAATCCTTTGACCTTTTCGGTAATGGCCGTCCAGGTGGAGGCTATCGCGATCACACTGATGAACGTAGTCAGCAGAACCAGCAGGACAGAGATGCCGTCGACGCCGACATGATATTCGATGTTGAAAGCCCTGATCCAGGTCTTTTTCTCGACGAACTGCATCCCTGCCGAACCGCCGTCGAATCCGGAAAGCATAACGAGAGAAAGAACAAAGGCGGCAAGGGCGGCAGACAGGGCGATCAGTCTAATCAGATTTTTTCTATTGCCGTTGATGAACAATATCGGAATCACGCCCAGCGCCGGGACGAAAATTATCCAGCTCAGTATCGGCATGCCATTCATCCGAAAATCCTCGATTCGTCCCGTCGATCGGTCTTGGTTGATATTTTCCGTTCCATGTTCCGCTGCCTCACCTTAATATCAAATATCCGAAAAGAACAGCCACTCCAAGGGCAAAATAAAGAGCGTAGTTTCGAATTATGCCGCTCTGAGCCAAGCGCATTTTGTATGATAGGTTGCCAAAAAATCGAGCGATTCCATTCGCGGAACCGTCAATAATCCTGATATCGAAAATCTTCCAGAAAATGAGCGACAACACGTAGAGCGGCTTCACCACAAGGTAATCATAGATTTCATCCACATAGTATTTGTTGAGCAGCAGCCGGTAAGAACCGGCCAGTTTTGTGGCGATGGCCGCCGGTTTCGCCGGATCTTTGATATAGAACCGATGGGCAAAGAATATCCCGATCAAGGCGGCCACAATCGAACTCAACATGAGCAAATATTCCGTCGATAATTGATGGACATCCGCCGAATGACCTTCATGTCCGATGTGGGCGATCGAGGGTTCAAGGAATCGTTCGAACCAAGCGCCTCCGCCGAGGGCATGCGGCAACCCTATGTACCCGCCGATTATGGACAGGAAAGCAAGGACGTAAAGCGGCACGAGCATGACTTTCGGCGATTCGTGCAGGTGATGTTCAACCTCATGGGCAATATTGGATTTGCCGTAAAATGTCAAATATAGAAGGCGGAACATGTAGAAGGCGGTGAGTATGGCCGCCAGCAGACCCAGAAGCCAAAATATGGGATGCCCCGCCGGAGATGAAAACGCTTTGTAAAGGATTTCGTCTTTTGAGAAAAATCCCGCCAGAAGCGGTATCCCCGCAATCGCCAATGTGCCGATCAGCAGCACGCGATAAGTGTGCGGAAGCCTGTTTTTCAAACCGCCCATCCGGCGCATATCCTGTTCTCCGGAGAGAGCGTGAATCACCGAACCCGCCCCTAAAAAGAGCAGCGCTTTGAAAAAAGCGTGGGTCATAAGATGAAATATTCCGGATGAGAAAGCAGCCACGCCGCAGGCAAGGAACATGTAGCCAAGTTGACTTATGGTCGAATAAGCAAGCACCCGTTTGATATCGTTTTGCACAAGGCCTATCGATGCGGCGTATAGCGCCGTCAGGGCGCCGACTATCGCCACCACAAGCAGAGCAGCCGGAGCAAGCACATAAAGCGCGGAAAGACGAGCCACCATATATACCCCAGCCGTGACCATGGTGGCCGCGTGGATCAGGGCGGAAACTGGCGTCGGTCCCTCCATAGCGTCCGGAAGCCAGACATAAAGCGGCAGTTGAGCGGATTTGCCGGTGGCCCCGATAAAAAGTAGCAAAGCGATAGTGGTCATTATTCCGGTGTTCGCATGCGCCAAGTACGTGGCGGCCTGAGATATTTCGGCAAAATTCAGCGTGCCGAAAGTCCAGAAAATCAACATCGTGCCGAGCAAAAAGCCAAAATCGCCGATCCGGTTGACAATGAACGCTTTTTTCCCGGCATCGGTGGCGCTTTTCTTATGGAACCAAAAGCCGATCAACAGATACGAACATAGCCCGACGCCCTCCCAGCCCACGAACATCAACAAGACGTTGTCGGCGAGAACAAGTACGAGCATGGAGAAAGTGAATAGATTCAAATAGGCGAAAAACCGCGAGTAGCCGCCGTCATGAGACATATAACCGATCGAATAAACATGTATCAGGAAGCCGACGCCGCTGACCACGAGAACCATCACCGCCGACAAGGGGTCGAACGCGAAACTTATGGAGCTGCTGAACGAACCCGATATTATCCAGTCAAACAGCTTTACGCCGATTACCCGCGACTCCGGCGGTATTGATAATAGTGTTATAAAAGCAAAGACAGCCGAGATGAAGGAAAGCAAAACCGAGCCGCAGGCGAGAAAGCCGACTATGGATTTCGGCAATCGCTTGTTGGTCAGGAAAATAATCAAAAATCCAAGCAACGGATACAGGGGTATTAAGGAGATCATGATATTCATCGATATTGTCCGTTCACCATTTCATCACATTGACATTATCCACGTTCACGCTTTCCTTATGGCGGAATATCGAGATAATAATGGCCAGGCCTACGGCCACCTCGGCGGCGGCCACCGCCATTACCATGAAAACCAGCACTTGGCCGGTATAGTCTTTCAAATAACTCGAAAACGCCATAAGACTGAGGTTTGCCGCATTTAGCATCAGTTCGATGCACATAAATATAATCAATGCGTTTCTGTTGCGTAAAACGCCCCATACGCCTATGGCAAACATGATCGAGGAAAGAACGAGGTAATGGGTCAACGGGGCCATATCACTCCTCCGACTTCTTTCCGGCCATGATAACGGCTCCTATGATCGCCGCCAGCAGCAACACCGACACTATTTCGAACGGGTAGAGAAACTGGATGAACAGCTTTTTCGAAAGCAGCGCCGCATCGCCGAATTCGGGATCGATCGGCTGCGGCCCCTTTTGGGGGAAATAACCGGTTGCGATCAACCATAGCTGGATCAAAATCAGCGCACCGATAATCGCTCCGAAAAGCCGTTGAAACAGCCGGCTGTCGAATCCGAATTCGTCCTTTTTCAAATTGAGAAGCATGATAACGAATAAAAATAGAACCATCACCGCACCGGCGTAAACGATTATCTGAAGCGCCGCCACGAAAAGCGAGCCGAGTTGGACGAACAAACCCGCCAGCGCGGTCATGGCCACCACCAGAAACAGCGCCGCCACGATAGCGTTCTTGCGGGTCACCACCATGAGACCCGAAACCACCATCACCGCCGCCAGAATGTAAAATATCACCATCGCCATCATAAAAGCTCAATGCACCGGATCCGCCGGTTTCTTGAATTGAAATTTGTCCTGCCTGATGAACGGCTTTATATTTTTCGCCACTCTGTCTTTTTCGATTTTGTCGAAGTTCGCCAGCAACATTTCTTTCGTATAGATAAAATCGCCGCGATCGCCTGCCGAAAATTCGAATTCATGCCCCAGAAAAATGGCCTCTTCCGGGCAGGCCTCCTCGCAGAAGCCGCAGAAAATGCAGCGTAGTTCGTTGATTTCGAATACCTTCGGATAGCGTTCGCCGGTTTCGGTTTCAGTAGGTTCCATATAGATGGCATCGGCGGGACAGGCCTTGGCGCATAACCCGCAACAAACGCAGCGCTCGCGCCCATCGGGGTAACGGGAAAGATAATGTAACCCTCGATAGCGATCCTCGAAAACCGGTTTGACATCGGGGTAGCGGGTGGTAACCTTGCGACGAAACAGGTGTTTGAAGGTTACCGAAAGACCGGTCGGTATGGCCAGAAAAATCGATTTAATCGTCGCCCACATCCCTGATTATCTCCAGAGGTAAATCAGCAGCCCGGTTATCATTATATTGAGCAAAGTCAAAGGAATAATGACCAGCCAGCCGAAACGCATCAATTGATCGTACCTGAACCGCGGCAGAGTTCCTCTCACCCAAACATAGATGAAAAGGAAAAATATGACTTTTATCAGGAACCAGAATACCGGCGGCAGATAGGGGCCGTTCCAGCCGCCCAAAAACAGAGTGGCCGCCAGCGAGGATATGGTTATCATGCTGGCATACTCGGCCAGATAAAAAAGGCCGAATCGCATGCCGGAATATTCGGTATGGTATCCGCCGACGAGCTCGGATTCCGCCTCGGGCAGATCAAACGGCAGACGATTGGTTTCGGCCATGGCGCTTATGAAGAACAGCAAAAACGCCACCGGCTGTTTGAATATGAACCAGTTGAATATCGATCCGGATTGGAAACGCACGATTTCGGCCAACGAGAACGAGCCGGTTATCATGACAATGCCGACTATCGACAGACCAAGACCTATCTCATAACTTATCATCTGAGCCGATGACCGCAATCCACCCAGCAGCGAATATTTGGAATTGGACGACCAGCCGGCCAGAACGATGCCATAGACGCCCAACGAACTCAAGGCGAAAATATAAAGTATCCCGACGTTCAAATCGGATATTATCAGATCGATTTTGTAGCCGGCGATACTGATCGTATCCCCGATAGGGATTACGGCTATCGCCATGCAGGCCGGCACGAACGACATCATCGGGGCGATTGAAAACAGAAACTTGTTCGCCTTCGCGGGTATGAACTCTTCTTTGAACAAAAGCTTCACCGCATCGGCAAGCGGCTGAAGCAGCCCGGCGGGTCCCACCCGGTTGGGTCCGATCCGACTTTGTATGAACGCCACCACCCGCCGCTCGAAATAGGTCGTATAGGCGACAGCGGTCAGCAAGCCGACGAAAATCACGGTCACCTTTACAATCACGATTATCACCGGAATCAGCTCAGCCAAAGTCCACCTCAAACCTTTTCGATTGCGGCATACACCGGCATGTTCCAGCCGCTCATAAAAACGTTTGGCGGGCTGGTTATGGAAAACCCGGAAAGCACCAATTCCCCGTGATTCAAGGAATCGCTCAGCCGCCCTTCGAATACCCCCTCGCCTGCGGCTGTTATGAGCTTAATCCTATGGCCGTCGGCAACGCCCATTTTACGGGCGTCTTCAGCATTTATTAAAAGATGCGGGTTTCCGGCAAGCTTGTTCAAGGTGTTCGAGCATGAGGTCAATCCGGATGCCCCGTAATAAAAACCGGGAGCGAATCCAAGGATAAATGGATAATCGGCCGGGGGAGTGGTTTTCATCTCGGTCATTACCGGCACGTTCAATTCGCCTGACAGCGCTATCGGGGGGTTGTCGGAAACACCGTATGAAAATGAGCCGAATGCGGGCAGTTTTCTTTTCATCTCCTCAAATACCTCAGCCGCGGAGTAATACGGTCGGCCGCCGAGTTCGATTTTCAGTTCGGTGAATAACCGTATCAGTGAATTTATTTCACGGGCCGGCCTATAGGCCGGAGTCAAAAACTGAAGTCTTCTTTCGATATTGAGTAAAGAACCCGCCGATTCCGGCGGAAGCGCCCGCGGAATTATCATCGTGCTCAACTCGGCGGTGGCATCCGTAAAAGCACTCCAATAAATCGTGTATTCCGAATTTCGCAAAGCCGAAAAAATCAGCTTCCGGTCCGGGTAAATATCGACCGGATTACCGCCGGCGATAAAGAGCGTCTTTATTTTTCCCTCCGCCAACCGGGCGACCAGTTGTTCGAACGAACAATTAGGTTCGGCGGAAAGGCACACCCCGATATAATTGGTTTCATCGGGCAAGTATGAAACTTTTGCCTTGATGTCGGCGGCCAAATCGATAATCGAATTGCGAAGCAGCCCGGAATTGGGATTATTGAAAAAGTCGGCGCCGACGATGATATGGATATTTTTCGCCCGTTTTATATCCTTTTGCAGTTCATTCGTCGAGGCCTCGGCCATCAAAGAAGCCGGTTGTCCCGACAACAGCCCCCTTATCTGATCTATGGCTTTATGCTCATTCCCAAATGGCACTTTAATATGGGAAAAGTCAAAACGCCCTAACGATATGGGGCGGTGATGGATGCTGTACAGGCGACCGCCCAAAGATATTATCTTTCTGAGCCTGAGGCCAAGAATGGGGTGTTCGACGGAAATATCGCAATCGACCATCAAAACGACGTCGGCCGTCTGAAACTCATCCATGGTGACCGATAATCCCAGCGACAGGGGCGAATTCGCCGTTGAAAGATTATGTCTGGATGCGACGGCGATCGACGATCCGGGGAATTTTTCCCGGAAAAACTCGGCGGCGCAGAATGCATCCTCGTTGGTTATCGACGTATCAAGCAACAGAGCGGCCTCACTGCCCTTCTGTTCTTTCATGCGATGAATAACCATAGCCAGCATTTCTTCGTAGGAGATAACCTGAGGTCTGCCGTTTTTTACAACCGCCGGCAATCTGATCCGTTCCGAGTGATTTGGAATGTCGAAGCCGTAACGGCCTCTGTCGCAGAGAAAGCCGCGATCGATTCGGTCGTTGCGTCGGCTTTGATGACGATAGATTTTTCCCTTGTTGCTTTCAACCGTAATATTGCAGCCGTCGGAGCAAAGCCAGCAAATCGAGGGGGATCTTTCGAGCAGCCAGGTGCGGATTTTGTAGCGGAACGAATCCGACATAAGCGCTCCGACGGGGCAGTATTCGACAGTATTGCCGGAGAATTCGTTGGCGTACTCGATTCCCGACGGGATATCGATTCTGGCATAAGCGCCGCGGTGAAACATGCCGAGGTCTTCCCCGCCTGCGATTTCGCGGGCGATGCGGACGCACTTGAAGCAAATGATGCAGCGGTTGCGATTGAGCCATATTTCAGGACCTATTCGCACGTCGTCGAATTTAAGAGAAGTCCCCTCCTGAAATCTGATTTTGTCCTCTCCGAAACGGCTCGTTGGCGGACCATACGAATAGGTAAGATTTTGTAATGGGCATTCGCCTCCTTTGTCGCAGGTGGGGCAGTCAAGAGGATGATTGATCAACAAGAATTCGAGCACCGCTTTTCTAGCCTCGACCACCCGCTTGCTGTCGGTTTTCACCACCATGCCCGGGGCGACCGGGGTGGCGCATGAAGCGATCAGTTTGGGCGATTTTTCCACCTCGACAAGACACATTCGACAAGCGCCCACCGAGCGCAATCGTTCGTCGTAACAGAACGTCGGTATATCTATGGCAAGCCTGCGGGCGGCCTCGATAATAAGCGTGCCGGGTTCGACCTCGATCTCGCGGCCGTCAATTGTCAGCTTAACCATTTCGGCCATCTAAGAAAACCTCGCCACCGTTTCAACCAGGCATTTTTTATGCTTGATATGATATTCATATTCATCACGAAACAGCTTTATCGAGGTTCTCACCGAAGGCACGGCGGCATCACCGAGCGGGCAGATCGTGTTCCCCTCGATATTATCGCAAATATCAAGCAGCAAATCCAAATCTTCAGGGCGCCCCCGCCCATGTTCAATTCTATGTAAAATCCTATCCATCCAGAGCGTCCCCTGCCGGCAGGGGGTGCACTGGCCGCATGACTCATGTTGGTAAAATCTGGAGATGATATAAGCAGCCCTCACGATACAAGTGGCATCGTCGATTACGATCACACCGGCGGAACCGAGCATCGAACCGGCTTCAGCCAACGACTCGAAATCCATATGTACATCGATCTTGTCAGCCGTTAAGATGGGCACCGAGGATCCGCCCGGGATCACCGCTTTAAGATTTCTATCATTGCTTATTCCGCCGGCATGCTCATACAACAATTCGCGCAAAGTGATTCCCATCGGCAATTCATAGTTTCCCGGCCTGACCACATGCCCCGATACACAGAATATCTTGCTGCCGGGCGAACGGGGGGTTCCGATCGACTTGAACCATTCCGAACCGTTATTGACTATAGCGGGGATATTGGAAAGGGTTTCCACGTTGTTGATGATCGTCGGGCAGCCGTACAGCCCTGAAACGGCAGGGAAAGGCGGCTTCACCCGCGGATATCCGGGGCCGCCCTCAAGTGAAGTCATAAGCGATGTTTCCTCACCGCAAATATAGGCTCCTCCGCCGCGATATATGGTTATTTTGAGATTGAATCCCGAACCAAGAATATCGTTGCCCAAAAATCCATGCGCCTGTGCCTCGGCGATAGCTTTCTGCAACCGGCGGGCCTCCTCGGCGAATTCTCCCCTGATATAAATGAACGCATGATTGCATTTAATGGCATAGGCGGAAATGATGGTGCCTTCGATAACCAGATGGGGATGCTTTAGCATCAACTCCCTGTCTTTGAACGTTCCCGGCTCCGACTCATCGGCGTTGACGCACAAATAGACCGGCTTGCCCGAATTTTTTGGAATGAACGACCATTTTCTCCCTGTGGGGAAACCCGCACCGCCGCGGCCGCGAAGACCGGAATTGATGACTTCTTCGGTCAGGCTTTCCGGAGTAAACTGCTTGAGCGCTTTCCGGAGTGCCGCATAACCTCCGTGCTTGAGATAGACATCAAGCCTGTCGTCATCTTCTATCGGCCTTAGCAGAAACGGCTGGAAGCTCATGCTTTCTCCCTTAACTCGGAGAGGATGCTGTCCACCTTGGCACGAGTCAGGTTTTCGTAATATTTATCGTTAATTTGAGCCACCGGAGCGGTGCCGCAGGAACCGAGACATTCCACAACAACCAACGTGAACAACCCGTCGGGAGTAGTCTCGCCGACATCGATGCCGAGTTTGCTCTTGAGATAATCCACCAGCTCTTCCGATCCGAGAAGCGAGCAGGAGATATTGCGGCAGACTTGTATCAAATATTTGCCGACGGGTTTGAGCGGAAACATGGTATAGAAATCGGCGGCCTCTTCGAAATGCACCTTGGCCACATCGCATATCCGGGCGGCTTCAGCGATCGCCTCTTTGTCGAGATAGCCGAATTGTTCATAAACAATATGAAGGACCGGCAGAACCACCGAACGACGCTGAGGAAAAACATCGAGCAACGCTTTGATTTTTTCAATCGAATCGGCCGATAGTTTTGAGAATTCGGTCTTTTCCATGATCGCTTCTTTTCCGATATTCCGCTTTTATCTGTCGATTTCCCCGAGCACGATATCGGTGGAACCGATTATAGCGATGAGATCGGCAATCATACGTCCTCGGGCAAGCTTATTCAAAGCCGAGATATTAATGAACGACGGCGGCCGGAAATGCACCCTATACGGTTTTTTCGTTCCATCCGATACTATATAACAACCGATTTCGCCTTTGGGCGATTCGATCGAATGATAGACATCACCCACGGGCGGACAGAAACCATCGACCCAAATTTTGAAATGGTGAATCAGCTGCTCCATATTTTTCAGCACTTCTTCCTTGGGCGGAGGTGCGATCTTACGGTCAGTCGTTATATACGGCCCCTCAGGCAGACCATCGAGAGCCTGGCTCACTATCCGGAGGGATTGGCGCATCTCTTCGACGCGGCATTTGTACCGATCATAAGTGTCGCCGTTGCGGCCGAGCGGGACGTCAAAATCGAATTTATCATAACTGGAGTAAGGGTTGGCTTTGCGGATATCCCAGTTTACGCCGCAGGCGCGCAAAAGCGGCCCCGACAGCCCGGATTTGATCGCCTCCTCGGCGCTGATCTTCCCCACCCCGATCGTCCGTTTTTTCCAGATTTGATTTTCCGTAAGCAGGCTTTCGTATTCATCTATCTTGGCCGGAAAGGTATCGAGGATTTCTTTAACTCTCCGATCGAAACCGGCCGGCACGTCTTTGGCCAATCCGCCCACGCGAAAGTATGACGACATCATCCGCACACCGGAAACGAACTCATACATTTTCACGATTTTTTCGCGCTCTCGAAAACAATACAAAAACATCGTCATGGCGCCGATATCCGTGGCATGCGTCCCCAGCCATACCAGATGGGAATTAATTCTGGTAAGCTCGGTAAGGATCACCCTGATATACTGCGCCCGTTCGGGCACCTCCACACCCATCAATTTCTCGACGGCCATTACATAAACGAGGTTGTTCGACATCGGCGCGAGGTAGTCCATTCTATCGGTCATGGTAAGAGCCTGAGTGTAAGTTTTTGCCTCCATCGTCTTTTCTATTCCGGTGTGAAGGTAACCGACAATCGGCTCGGCCTCGATAATCGTCTCGCCGTCGAGCTTCAATCTGACCCTCAGCACGCCGTGCGTGGCCGGGTGCTGCGGTCCGATGTTCAGAATCATCACCTCGTCGCTCAATTCGGCTCCACTCCTTGGCTGCGATTGAGAAGCTCGGTCCGGCCGCGATTGTGGCTGAATTCGGGTTGTTCGTACGTCAAAGGAAAATCTTTACGCTGAGGAAAACCGACCCAATCCTCATCCATCAGAATCCGCCTGAGGTCGGGATGGCCGCTGAATTTTATTCCGAACATGTCATAAACTTCCCGTTCCTGCCAGTTGGCCGTGTCCCAGAGTCCGGTTAGGCTGGGAATTTCCTCGCCCTCGTCCAATTTCACCTTTAGCAGGATTCGGTGGTGATTCGGTATGGAATATAGCGAATAGACGACATCGAACCGCTTCGTCCGTTTCGAGAGGAAATCCACCGCCGTTATCATGGAGAGGAAATTGAACTCAAGATCCGGAGTATCCCGAAGATATCTGCATAAATCGACAAGGCTTTCTTTCTTGATATAGGCGGCGACATCACCCCGAGCGATCTCAAGCGATTCGAAATCGGCCGCTCTGTCTTTTTCCAGTTGGGCTTTTATCTGCTGGGGAAGCATCAGGCTTTTTTCAATTTCTCATTTGCGATTTTGCGGTGGAGTTTCATTATGCCGTCGATCAGCATTTCCGGATTCGGCGGGCACCCCGGAACGTAGATATCGACGGGAATGACCCTATCAACGCCCTGGACGATGGCATAGTTGTTGAAAATTCCGCCGCAGGAGGCGCAGGCTCCCATCGAAATCACGTATTTGGGGTTGGGCATCTGTTCGTACAATTGCTTTATTACAGGGGCCATGCGCACCGACAATCGACCGGCAACGATCATCAGGTCGGCTTGGCGCGGCGACGGCCTCATTATCTCCATCCCGAAACGAGAGAGATCATAGTGCGAGGCGAAAGTGGACATCATCTCTATGGCGCAGCAGGCAAGACCGAATCCGAGCGGCCAGACCGACGATTTGCGAGCCCAGCCAACCGCCTTTTCCACAGATGTTAACATGATGCCGTCGGGAATGATCCTCTCTATTCCCATGACAATACCCCCTTGCCGATAATATAGAAATAGCCGAGCAGCAGGATTAGAATGAACAGGCCCATTTCGATCAAGCCGAACAGCCCGAGGTCTTTGAAAATGAGCGCCCACGGAAAGATGAAGACCGCCTCGATATCGAAAATTATGAAAACAATCGCCACCAGATAAAACTTGACGGGAAATCGGCCGCGTGCGTCGGTATCAGGGATAAGACCGCACTCATACGGGGCGACCTTCCGGTTGCTCCGACTACGCGGGGCCGTCAGCATCGGAAGGTAAATCATTACCACCACGGCAATTACGGTCAGCAGTGCAAGTATGAATATCGGAAAAAGAGACTCGAACACTCAAATCACCTGTGATTTATTTCACAATAAAGGCGCAAAAAAATAAAAGCGCCCGTCATTTTAAGGCATGATGATAATGATATCGCCGCCATGTTGTCAAATCATTTTTTATTGAAACAAGCAGTAACTTCTCCATGTAATGTTTTATTTTCAACGCCGATTATTACGACTTCCGCCAGACTGCGTTCGGCAAGCGCTCCGGCGCGGAATTTCACCTTAAGGTAATTACGGCTGGTCCCGAAAACCATGCCTCCCTCCGATCGGCTTTCGACGACGACCTCGAGCCTTTTCCCAATGAATCGACGCAGATGTTCAGCTTGCTTTTTTTCACCAACCCGAACAACAACGGAATGTCTTGTTCTCATTACAGCAGGCGCAACCTTATCAGGAAATTCCGAGGCCGGGGTTCCCGGTCTATCGGAATATGAAAACACGTGTAGAAGATGAATCGGCAGATTCTCGACCAGTTTCAGACTTTCGCCAAAATCCGTCGCCGTTTCTCCGGGAAAACCGACCATCATGTCGGCGCCTATAGTAGTATCCGGCCGCGCCCGGATCGCCCTCTCTATGACGGATTCTATTTTGCTCGACGTATATCCGCGACCCATCAGGCTCAGAATCCTTTCACTTCCAGACTGGATCGACAAATGAAGATGCGGACAAATTCTCTCCTGCTCGGCATATAATCGCAATAAGGCAGGGGTGATTTCATTCGGCTTCAGCGAAGACAGTCTCAAGCGAGGCATGGGGGTTTCCTTGATGATGCGTTCAAGAAGGCCGGCAAGTCCGAAATCGTGCCGGTATTTCCCAATATGCACTCCGGTCAGGATGACCTCGCGGTAGCCGTGTTCGAATAGGGCGTTGATCTCTTTGATAATGCTTGAATGCGAGCGGGAGCGGGGCTTCCCTCTCGCTCTCCAGATCGTACAATATGAGCATCCGTCGGCGCATCCATCCTGAATCTTCACGAACGCCCGGCTATGTCCGTCCATTCGGCTTATAGAATTCTCTACCTCTCGGGGACTCCATTTTCCGCCGATCATATCGACAACGAGCTTCGGAATATCTTGTTTCATCGAATTGCCGGCCACAAGCGCAAATTTATCGAGACTCTTCAGCAGAGACGGATTCAATTCGGCCAGACAGCCGGTGGCGATTATTTTCGCCTCGGGGTTGCGGCGTCTGGCGCGCCTGATTGAATTTCTCGAGTCGGCATCGGCGCGTCCGGTTACGGTGCATGTATTGACAACATAGATATCGGCGTATTCGTCGAAGCCGACCCTTGTCATTCCATAAGGTTCCAACGCTTCGGCAATCGCCTGAATCTCGTATTGGTTCAGCTTGCAGCCTATGGCATCGAAAGCGACCCTAAACATTTTTGATACCAACAGCGTTACTCAAACGATTGTTCCCCGCGAACATCGTAGTAAATTGCGTTGATCATTGCAATCGAATCGGCTTTTTCCTTTCGGCGGCGCAAATGTCGGCCATAGCTCTCCACCATCGATCAAGCCGCGGCAGCAGCCAATACGCCAGCACCGCCAACACCCAACCGGCCAGCAGGTCGACGACATAATGATGCCTCAGATAAACGGTCGATAGAAACAGCCCTATACAAAAAGGCAATATAATCCAAAACGTGGTCCGGGTATATTTCCAGGCGAACATGAGCGAAAGCAATGTCACGGCCGCATGCAACGAGGGAAAAGCACAGCGCGATTCGCTCGGCAGAACGCTGAACATTAGCGTTTCGACATCATGAATCGGAGACCCGTCGAATTTCACATAAAAGAGATGTTTCAGCGTCAGCCTTGGGGGGGCAGCGGGAAAGAGCACATACAGTATGTACCCGCAATAAAAACACAGAATCACCGTCACCAGCGTTTCCCTGAATTCGACCCGCATTTTTTTCAGGTATAAGACAAGGGCGACGATAGGGGCGAACAAGAAAAATATCATATAGCAAAACGAAAATATCTCGGTCAAGATCGGGTTTATAAAACGTTGCGCCCAAACGCACGGCTGAACTCCGAACAACCATTGATCTATGGCAATCAATGAATCGTGAATATCGTTGGGGTTGGCGAAATGCACCGTGTCATGCAGGTTGGTATAGATTGCCAGGCAATATGAAAAAGGAAGAATGTCGCGCAAAAACCGCCATCTCGGCCGAAAACGCGCCACCAGATAGGCTATGATTATCACCACGACCACGATTATCAGTCTTTTCATGTCGCCTTTGAATACGTTGGGCACGTTGCCCAGCGCCAGAAAATAGCTATACGCCTTGATGGTGAAATAGGCCATCGGGAAGAAAAACAGAAGGGCGACGAACTCCTCGATTCGAAAAGAAAATATAAAACATTTCAAGTTTGAAACCAACGATCTGCGGGAAATATTTTCCATTGGGCTAATAATGCGGCGGATTGCGTCTAAGGCAAGGTCAAATTGCCGCTAAGCGGTATTCATGGCATCAAGGAGCACCCCGGCGGCATACTTACCTCTCTCACCGACCTCAAGCATCGGACCGACGCACGAAGGACATCCCCCCCGGCACGGGCATTCTTTCAAGTGAGCCGCCGCAGCGGCGACGATTTCGTCGAACCACAGATAAATCCTTCGGGAAAAACCGACACCTCCCGGAAAGTTGTCGTAGACATAGATTGTAGGCAATTCCTGAAACGGCGACTTAACCATGGCCACCGCCCGTAAATCAGTCGGATCGCACATTATCCATAAAGGAACAATCCGTCTCAACAAATAAGCGCAACCGCGCAGTCCGCCGCCGATCATCTCCTTGGACAGATCCAGACCGCCGAAGAATTCGTCCGTCAAGGATATCCAGAAAGAAGTCGAATGCATCGTTTGCTCGGGCAGGCTCACTTTTCCCCAGCCGCAATTCTCGTGGGTGAAAAACTTGATTTTCTTGTAATTGACGACAACCCTTGTAATGGCCACGTCGCCCCAACCGCGTATCAGTTTGCCGGAAATCTCCTCATCCTTGTGCAATATCTTGAGCGAAACTTTCGATTCGGCGTCGGTGTAGTAATCGACCTCGACCGGCGCAACGTAGGCGCGTTTGCCGTCCCAGTCGAGTTCCTTAACCTGATACTGCGCAGTTTGGTGGAGATAAATCGCCTCGGGATGCAGCAATTCGGGGGCCGAAAACTCGTCGATTTCCCCGATCACCCGTCCGTGATCCGACTGATCCATTATCACGAAATTTTCCGGGGAAGCCGAACGAAGCGAGACATCGCTGGCCGGATAGGATTCGGCCGAGTAGTGATATTTGTTTTCCGATTCGTGAAGAACCCGCTCTGCGGAGAGATAATCGAGTATTTTCGGCAGTGGAAGATCGCCGTAAGCCTTATCCGGTTCGAGCGGCAATTCGAATGCGGCGCATTTTAGATGCGAAACCGCCAGTACCGGGTTATCGGCGTCTATCAGTCCGTTTTCCGGGGCCTTTTCGAAAAAATAATCGGGGTGATTAACGAGAAATTGATCCAGCGGCGCCGATGATGCAATCAAGATCGATAGCGATGCCGCATTCTTTCGCCCCGCTCTGCCTGCCTGCTGCCAAGAAGACGATATCGCTCCGGGATATCCGGCCATGATCGAAACATCCAAGCCGCCGATATCGATGCCGAGCTCGAGGGCGTTGGTCGATACCACACCCAGAATCGAACGCTCCCTGAGGCCGCGTTCGATCGCCCGCCTTTCGTTGGGCAAATAGCCGCCGCGATATCCTTTTACGAGTTCAGGAGATTTTTTTTGTCTTTTCAATTCTGCCTTTATATAGCCGGTTAATACCTCGACATTGACACGACTGCGGGCAAACACGATTGTCTGGATGCCGTTGAGGATGAAAAACGAGGCCAACAAGGCGGCCTCCTTGATCACCGATTTGCGGATTCCCAATTGGGCGTTGACCACCGGCGGATTATAAAGCACGAAATGCCTTTCCCCGGTCGGGGCGCCGCTTTTGTCGATCACTTCCATTTTTCGGCCGGTGATAGCGTGAGCCAACTCTCCGGGGTTACCTATAGTGGCGGAACAACAAATGACCTGAGGCCGGGAACCGTAAAATTCACACAGCCGCCAAAGCCGCCGTAAAACATTGGCCAAATGCGAACCGAATACGCCTCGGTAGTGATGGATTTCGTCAATCACGACATAACGCAGCTTCTCGAACAGCTTTATCCAAAGAGTATGATGAGGCAATATTCCGGAATGAAGCATATCGGGATTGGTCACGACTATATGTCCCGCCTTACGGATAGCCGACCTGGCGCCGGCAGGAGTATCGCCGTCGAAAGTATATGTCTTTATATCCACGCCGAGCGATTCGACCAAGCCGTACAACTCATCGACCTGATCGGACGACAGGGCTTTCGTGGGAAACAGATACAGCGCTCTTGCTTCAGCGTCCTCGCCGAGCAACGTGTTGAGAACGGGCAGATTGTAGCAAAGCGATTTCCCCGAGGCCGTGGGGGTGACCACCACGAAATCATGTCTGAGCTGAGCCTGATCGAACGCCTGCTTTTGATGGGAGTACAGACGGCTTATCCCCCGCGAATTCAACGCCTCGACTATTCTCCTGTCGATTGAGGCGGGAAATTCTTCATAGTTGCCGGGAGCCGCCTGGAAGGTTTTCCAGCATTTGATATTGCCCGCCAGGTCTTGATTTTGGCGGAAATAGTCCATGGCCAAAATCAGATTCATCCGCTGCCTTTCTGCGAATATCTGCTCATATGAGCACCATATATGAAAATTTGGGCTTTTTGGCAAGCGAATTAATATCGGATTTTGGAAGGAATTTACGGGCGGAATGCATCGATATAAAGCGACAGGCATTGCCGATAAAACAATACCCCCGGCAGGACTCGAACCTGCTACCCACTGCTTAGAAGGCAGTTGCTCTATCCACGTGAGCTACGGGGGCTCGCCGATCGGGGTGAGAGGATTTGAACCTCCGACATCTTGCTCCCAAAGCAAGCGCGCTGACCAGGCTGCGCTACACCCCGCGTTTATTTTATTCAAATATATCTATTATATCGGAATCGGTCAAGGGATGTTGGGGCGAGGTATTTTCCGTGAAATGTTTCTAACCCGATCGGAGACGCATGCCTGATAGGTTTGAAACCGCAAACCGTTTCGGAAATTACAATAAGCCCAAGTTGACAATTTCTTATTTCGAAACTAATATTCTGTCATGCCGAAAGTCAGAGTCGTGGAAATTCACTCGAGCGCAATCGGCGACAACCCGATTACGCTTGAGGAAGCACGGAAGATGATCGCCGCCGGACTGGACCATCTCAGCCCGACAGGGATCGGCCGAGACCTTCTCGAAAACATTTTCACCGCAACCGATATCGTCGGTATAAAGGTGAACGCGCTCGCCGGAAAGCAGATGTCGACCTCTCCGGCACTCGCGTTCGCCTTGGCGGAAGCTATTGCCGGCCGTGGGGTTAAAAAGGCCAACGTGATAATCTGGGACCGACGCGAGGCCGAACTCAAGCGGGCCGGTTTCGATATCAAGACATCAGGGGCGGATTTTCGATGTTTGGCGACCGATACACCGGGCGTGGGCTTCAGCGGAAAACTTTCGGCGAATAAAAGTATCGGGTCGATGTTTTCGCGGATTCAGACCGAAATGATTTCCGCGGCGGTAAATTTCGCCGTCCTCAAAGACCACTCGCTGGCCGGTCTTTCCGGCTGCCTGAAAAATTATTATGGGGTAATCCATAACCCGAATAAATATCATGACAATTTGTGCGACCCCTATTTGGCTGATCTTTATGAAATGGCCGAAGTCAAAGGAAAACAGCGTTTGGCGATAATCGATGCCTCCCGCATCCAATATAACGGCGGACCCGGATACGTGGAACGCTGGAAAGCCACCTATGGTTCGCTGCTCTTGTCGCTCGATGCCGTGGCGGTCGATAGAGTTGCCTATGCGATCGTCGATCTGCTAAGAACAAAAGCAGGATTGCCGTTGTTAAAAGATGCGGGCCGGGAGCCGATCCATATTCGGACTGCCGGCAAAGCCGACGCCGGTTGCGCCGATATGAATAATATAGAATGGGTGGTCGTCAACTTATGAGCAGGTTTTTGCTTTTATCAAGAAAATATCTGAACGGATTCACCGCCGTAATTACTGCCGGAATTGCTTTGTTTGCTTTTTCCTGCAGCGGCCCGGCGCGAAACAAAGACGTTAAAGTCAAAGGTGCCGATTCCAATAAGGATTTGATCGCCCGCGGTTATGCGGTGGATCATTTCACCAAAGGCGATATTTTCGAAAAAATCGGCAACTATGAAAAGGCCGCCGACGAATACCGGCTGGCACTTGTTTATGATCCGACTTCTGATGAGATCAAAAGATCCTTGGCGAATATCTATTATCGGTTGAATCGATTCGACGAAGCAATTGATGTGGCCGCCAAGATCGATACCCCGACTATCGACGATCTTCGCCTGCTGGCCATAAGCTACGAGCGCAGCGGCAATCGCAAATCGGCATTCGCATTATTCAATTCTATCGCGAAAATGGACCCTTCGGACAGAGACGCCAATCGATATTTGAGTTCGTATTACGCCAAAAACAAGGAATTCGACAAATCGGAAGTTTATTTCCGTCGGTATCTCGGCGATGACACCGCATCCGCCCGATGGTGGTATAATCTGGCGTCGTTTTACATGGAAACCGGCCAAATGGATAAGGCGGCCGACATCTACACCCGGCATATCGCCGGCTCGCCGAATGACGATCGCGGCTATCTTGGACTCGCCGCAATATATGAAATGAAGGGGGATACGGCGCGGGCGGACAGCGTTTACAATGCCCTGGCATCTCTGCGCTGGAATGATGCTCAAATTTTATCGATTATCAGCCAAAGCTTGATACGATTGGGCGACTTCGATGGGGCAATCAATCTCACAAGGAGAATCACCGAGCTGTTCCCCGACGACTATCTGACAGCCCGCCGGCTGGCACTCATGCTTTTTTCGAAAGGTGATTTCGCCGCCTCGGATTCGATAATGCGGATACTGACGGCGAAAGTCGCCGATGATCCGATACCGACCTACTACATGGCCCGAATCGCCCAATACGATTCCAACTTTATACGGGCCGAATCTCTGTTTGAGGCGACCCTATCGCTAGACGACACGCTCGTGGAGGCATGGTTCGGACTAGCCCAGGTCCGTAGCCAATTACATGGAATAGAATCGGGGCTGGCGACCCTCGATACGGCAATCCAGGTGTTGCCGGATGATTCATTGAGACTCGTCTTTTACCAAGGAGCGATTCTCAGCCAAAATAGGCGTTTCGCCGAGGCGATCGATTATTATCGAAGAGTTCTTGCTGCCGAGCCGACCAGTGAAGCCGCCTTGTTCAATCTAGGAGCCGCCTACGAAAGAACCGGCAGATACGACGAAGCGGAAATGGAGTTCCGTAAATTGATAAGGCTATCACCGAATCATGACGGGGCGCTCAATTATCTTGGATTCATGTTTGCCGATCGGGGCGTAAAACTCAAAGAAGCCGAGTCCCTGATCAAGAGAGCCTTAAAAATCAGGCCGAATATGGGGGCATATCTTGACAGTTACGCCTGGGTTATGTATAAAATGGGAAAATTCAAGAAAGCCCTCGAATATCAGGAAAGGGCGATCAAGTCCGAGAGCAACGAGGCTGAATTGTTCGATCATCTCGGCGACATATATGCCGCACTCAACGATTCGGTTAAAGCAAAAGAAAGCTGGCGACGCGCACTCGAGCTGAGTCCGGATAATGAAACGATCAAAAACAAGCTGGCCAAGTAGCGAATCCTGATGCTCGCCGTCAGGAACCGGACAACCCAACGACGTTCTCGATCAATCATGAATTTAATCAAGCAAACCGGCTTGTCATCGCGGAAATTCTTCGGATTTGGTATCTCGGCAGTCCTGATATCGATTGTCGTTTTGGCGATCCGATGCGCTCAAATCGAGGCTCCGCCAGGTGGTCCCGAGGATAAAAAGCCACCGCAGATACTGGCCGTAAGCCCGGCCGAGGGAGCGGTCAATATCCCAAGAACCTCGGCAATCAATATCATATTCAGCAAACCAATGAATCGCGAACTGACCGAAAAAGCTGTCTTTATTTCGCCGCTGACATTCGAATATCCTACTTTTAAGTGGTCTGGCAAAAGGCTCGAAATAATAATGCCCGAGACTCTGCGCGTAAACACAACCTACGTCGTAACGATCGGGGCATCGGCAAAAGATCTGCGTGGCAACTCGCTCGGAAAATCGGTCTCCTATCCGTTTTCCACCGGCCCCGAAATAAGCAAAGGCATAATCAGCGGACAGGTGATCGGCGGCGCCGGCGATGTAATAGATATCTGGGTCTATTTGCAGGATTCAGGAAAAGAAAAATTTTTCAGGAGGCTGCCTGATTATATCACTCAAAGCGACAGCCTCGGCGAATTCCGCTTCGATTATATCAGCCCCGGCGAATATTTGGTGATTGCAGTAAATGATAAAAATAAAAATCAGTTCTGGACTCCCCCCTCGGAAAAAATGGCCATTCCTGCGGAAATGGCGTTCATCAAAAAGGATTCGACCTTATCCCCGAAGATCTGGCTCACCCTCGTTGAAAGGGATACGATGCCGCCGCAGTTGAGCAAAGCCGTGTCGACCGATTCCACCAAAGTCGAATTGGAGTTTTCCTGCCGGCTGGATGAGAAGTCGGCCCTGGATACGGCCAATTTCAGGATAATCCCGGCAAACGCCCTGCTCGATTCAGCCAATCCCGCTTATTGTATTTTTATCGATGATTCCCATAAAACAATTCTTCTCGGCGGACTTCATCTGGTTCCGAAGCAAAATTATAGAATCGTTTGTCTGAATTTGACGTCCGTTTCAAATACGAAAGCCGAATCGCTGTCCCTGAGATTTGCTGCCGGATCGGCTGACACGATTCGCCCCAAAATAAACTATACCAAACCCCGGCAGTCGGCCAAAGCCATCGCCCAGAACACCGTATTCGAACTTCTCTTTTCAGAGGCGATAGATACCGCTGTTGCGGCGGGCGCCGTGAGTTTCGTCGATTCCACAGGAATCCCGTTAGTTCCGAATTGCAGTTGGGAAGGGCTAAATAGAGCAGTCTTACGGCCGAATCTCTCTCCCGGGGAACCATACACCTTGACAATTGACCAGAACAGGATAATAGATATGGCTGGCAACTCCATGGGGGATTCTCTGCTTTCTTTCAAATACGCCGTCGCTCCCAGCGATACTTTCGGCGAGCTTACCGGCAGAGTAATCGGTCCGAATAAAAGTTGCAGGTATATCGTGCAGCTGGCCGATAAAATCCACGACACGATATTCGTTTCCTGCGCGCCGGATGGGAAATTCGCGCTTGGGCAGATATTTCCGGGAACCTATTGGATGTCGATATTGGCGGATACCGACGGCGACGGCCGATTCAATCCGGGTTGGCACGATCCATTTCAGTTCGCCGAGCCGCTGTTCCGATACCCGGACAGCATTATTATAAGGTCACGCTGGGAAACCGATCTGGGAGATGTTTTTTTCGGCGGCCGGTAAGAATGGAATTTACAGGCCTCATCGGCCCGGTCATTTGCATTCCTTGATGCGTTTGGCGGTTGACCAACCTGCGCCACCCACGATCAAAATCAACCCGAGCCACACCAAATTGATCAGCGGCTTGATCCCTACGTCGAGCACGATCAAAAGTTTTTCTTCGAACTCGGCGGCGCTTTCCTTGTCAGTCAGCCCGATCATGATCAACCCTTGGTCGGCACTTATTTTGAGCAGGTAGATCCGCCGATTATCACCCTCAATCACCGCCGGAATGTATCCCGGATTCTCACCCGAGGCGATGAATTTCGGGACAAGCGACTGTTTTCTGCCGTCTGCCGTTTCAACCGTGAGGTCGGCGCCGATCTGCATCATTCCGCCATCCATATGCGAACCGACATCGAAACGATTGAAGGTAACGTGAAGGCCGCCGATACTGCGGCTTTCCCCCTTGGCCAAAATCAAAGCATTGCTCTGGTTCGCAGCGGCCGCTCTTATCTCTTCCGGCGAAATATACAGATCATAAAACAGATACTTCTTTATGAAAGGATTGCGCACCAATCCCTGATTGCTTTGCAGAAACACGGGGGTGGCTGCAAATATCGATGAGCCTCCGTCAACCGTGAGATTGGCTCTGGTTTTTTCAGGGGAAAGCTGGTCGGTACCGTGGAATTTGATCGTAAAATTGAAAGCCTCGGCGGCCGATCCCTGTTCAATGCTGACTTTTCGCTGCGAGGAATAAGCGGCTGAGGCGATTATCCCGATAAACATAATCGCCACTCCGGCATGAATCAGGTCCGCCTGAATCGATCGGTTGCCTTTTCGCAATTGTTCGATCACCTGCCAGCTATTCGTCATCAAAGCGAAAGCGCTGGTGAACAAAAACGCCAGATGGGCGAAATTCCGTACGCCAAATACGACACCCACAAACATGATCGTCGACGCTCCCACGGCCGACCAAATAAAACGGACCTTGAGCGAATTCCAGCTTGCCGAACGCCAGCCAAGCAATGGCGCCATGCCGATAGCGATTCCGATAACAATACCGATCGGCAGATTGGTGGTTACATAATAATCCATAGACACGGCCGAGGGGTCTCCCCAGATGCGGGTCAACAGCGGTGCCGACATCCCGATCAGCACCAGAAAGCCTGATACTATTACGAACAGCATCCCGAGATATACTGCGAATTCGCGGCTCAACGGCGATTTGGCCGGCTGTGATGCAGGTATGGATTTCGATCTAATCAGGAGCAATCCATAGGATATGACGGTGAAGCCAAGAAGAAAAATAGCGAGATAGGCGGTGTAGCCCAGGTCGACGAATGAGTGCACCGAAAAATCGGCCAGCACACCGGAACGGGTCAGAAATGTCCCGTAAATGGTCATCAAAAAAGCAGTGATCGCCAGAAATAGATTGGTCTTGCGGAAAGTCCCGCGGGTTCGCTCGAGAACCATTCCATGCACCAAGGCGATACTTCCCAGCCAAGGCACGAGAATCGCGTTTTCCACCGGATCCCAGGCCCAATATCCGCCCCAACCGAGAGTCTCGTAGGCCCAATATCCGCCCAAAAAAGTGCCTGCTCCGAGAGTGCAAACGGACAAGATCGCCCAGGGAAATGTCGATTTGACCCAGTCATCGTATTTTCGACTGACGAGGGCCGCCATGGCAAAGGCGAATGGGATGAAGGTCGAGGCGAAACCAAGAAATACTATCGGCGGATGAATCTGCATCCAGTAGTTTTGCAGCAGCGGATTCAGGCTGCGGCCATCGCCGGGAACCGGATGCTGCTGTTTGAACGGCGACGAAATTATGAGCATAGTCATCAGAAACCCGAGCGCAATCAGGAAGAAAAACATCACCCAGCCGACTTGATCGCGGGCCTTTGCCTTAACCCAAAGGCCAAGTAAAACAGCCATCACCATCCAGAGCAAAAAGGAACCTTCCTGCCCGGCCCAGAGCGAGGATATTTTAAAATTGATCGGAAGCGAAATCGAGGAGTAGCTCGAAACATAGGCGAAATCGAAACGGTCGCCTATGAGATAGCCAACAAGCAGCGCCGCGCTTACGACGATAAGCGTCGCCAGAACATAGTAGGACCAGCGCGCGGCGAGTGCATAAACCACGTTGCCGCGGGCTACCTGAAAGTAACCATATAGCGATAGGATTCCGGCCACCGCCGCCAGAGAAAGCAGATACGCGCCGAAAATCATAAAGCACCTTTCTTCCTGAATTCGGTCCCCTCATATTTGGATGGGCATTTGATTAGAAGATTATTGGCGTAAAAAACGCCATCGCGATATCTACCGACGCAGACCACCGATTCGGCCTGTTCGAAATTTCCGGGACGCGTGCCGGAGTAACGGACCTCCATCCTGTCGCCGTTTTCATCGATTATATAGAAGACCAGCGCCTTCGCAGAGTCATCGTAGGTTGTCCGATCGTGCTCGACCTTGCCCAATACCTGAACGTCACCGTTATAGACTCTGGCCTTGGCGAACCCCACGTACGGCGTGGCTGTAGTCGTCAACGACCATATCCCAAGCGCGCCGAAAACGACAATGGCCGCCAATCCAATAATCGTTCGGTATCTTCTAACCATTTTTCTCCAATTTCCTGACTTTGCGCTCAAGCCTCACCAAATAAAGCCAAAGCGCAAACCATATTCCGATCGAAACCAACATCGGCACGTAAACGGTCATGTCAAATCTCCTTTTCGGCCCGCTCTTGTTCGAGCCGGCTGATTCTTACCGATAATGAATATATCCAGACGAACAGAATGGTAAAGGCCAGCAGAGACGGAATAAAAACAATTGCGGCCGCGGTGGACATTGAGATGAATTTTCCCGAAGAATCACCCGGAGCACCGGGGTGAAGTCCGGGAGTCAGCCGGGGCCAGATGAATATGGTGAACACGGCCGAAATGAATCCGAGGACGGAGTAAACGGCCGACAGCGCCGCCCTACGCTCGGCATCGGCCACCGCCGATCTCAAGGCGAAATAGGCCAAATAAATCAGCAACAATACTACGATAGATGTTTCGCGAGGATCCCAATTCCAGAAAGAACGCCAGGCGAATTTCGCAAAAACCGATCCGCTCAAAGTAGCAAGGGCGCAGAATATCGTGCCGAGCGCCGCGGCCAAGACCGATCTGTCGTCATACTCGAGGCGGCGATTGTTCAAATACATCAACCCGTTGTACATCGCCAAACCATAGGCGAAAAAAGTCACCAGTGCAACCGGCACATGAAAATAGAAAATACGATAGACTTCCGGCCCCTCGACTCCCATCATCGGCGGCTCAAAGAGCCAGGCGCCGATTATCACCCAGATAAAAAGAACGAGAACCAACAATTTCCATATCATGTGCATTGATTAACCTGCCTTAAAACAAGATTGTTCCAGCCGACCGAACAACGCCTCGACCGCGCCGAATATAGAATAACGGTTCAATCATTCCATACATAATCGAACAGCAGCATCCCGGCTATCAGCATGACCGCCGAATAGGACGACAAGCCCAACAACTCGCCGATACCATCCGAAAAGAGGACACCGGCCAACAACGCTTTCTGGGTGCCTTTTATAGCCAATACCAGCAGCGGCAAAACGATCGGAAACGCCATAACGGTGAACAAAGTGCTTTTCACCGAGGCTCTGGCGACTATGGCGGCTATCAATGTGGTGGTGCAGGCAAGCCCGATAAGGCCGGCCGTCAGAATCGTTAGGAACAGGCCGTATGATGCCACGTTCAGGCCGATTAGGAGTGCAAACAGCGGCACGATAAGCAGCCCCAATCCCGCCAGAATTATCAGGTTGAACAGCAGTTTTCCGTTATATACGGCACCGGACGGGGCATAAATCCTCAGAGCCAGCGATGTCTTGGCTTCTTCCTCTTTGATAAAACTTTGTCCGAGTCCTGCCGCCGCCGCGAAATATATCGAAAGCCAGAGCATTATCGCCTGAAGGTTGATATCAAGCGCTATTCCGCCGAGAGAAAACCCGATGGCCACGATCGTCACCACGGCAAACATGGCGATGGCCCCGGCCGCATAGCGGGTCCTCAATTCGCTTTTAATATCTTTAACGAGGACCGCCAGCGAGCGAGCGCGCCAGATCAATGATGACCGCCGCATCCTGCACCTCCGTTCTGTCATTGCTTGCCATAACCGTGATTCCTTCCCGACTATCGACCAATTTTCGCACGAGGGCTTTGCCCGAGTCATCCAGATTGCTGGTTGGTTCATCCAGAAGCATGATGGCCGGCTTACGCTGCATGGCGATCAGCAATTTCAGTCTTTGTTTCATTCCCGAGGAGAA